>Ga0102873_1000816_pt1 | contig 10411 bp, 6 predicted proteins | sample Colrivmeta1547B3_FD_78183 | JGI IMG/M metagenome (GOLD analysis project Ga0102873, IMG submission 78183) | Estuarine microbial communities from the Columbia River estuary - metaG 1547B-3 | ecosystem: Environmental > Aquatic > Marine > Intertidal zone > Estuary | place: USA: Columbia River Estuary... | reverse complement strand
TGATGTTCCTCCAATAAATTTATGAGGTGATATAAAACATGCATCAAATATTGATGCATCAATTTTTTTGTATGGGGCAGAACAAGCATAATCAACAAATAATAGACTTCTATTTTGAAATTGATTTTGTATTATGGATTTAATTTTATGAATATCAATTATAATTCCAGATACATTAGAACAGGCTGTTATTGATGTTATAGTTAAATCATTAGTATTTAATTTTTTTAACAAATTTTCATACCAAATATAATCGATATCACCTTCCTTAGATAAAGGTATTATATATAATTCCATATTAGGATATAATTTTGATTTTTCAATCCATGGAAGAAAATTGCTATGATGTTCATATAATGAAATTATAATATTTATTTTAGACTGATTTGAGAAATCGATAGAATTAACTAAATGATTAATTGCTCCTGTTGTACCTTGTCCTGTAAATATAATTGATTGATCATTTAGTATGTTAAAAATTTTACGTAAATATTTTTTGCAGTTATTAATACGCGTTGTCATCATTTTAGACCACAGTGAATTTGAATGAGTATTCGCATAATTAGAATATATATATTTTTTTAAATAATCATCAATAATAGGCGAATGTTGTCCTGATCCTGTATAATCTGCGTATATATAATTATCATTACCATTTTTATATATTAAATTATATTTAATTGCTTCCGGAATATTAATCATATAATATTAATTACAAATTAAAAATAAAAAAATATATTTATTTATAATGAATATATTTTTTTATATTCCTCTATTATTTATATTAATATTAATATTTTACTTTTCTTTAAATCATCAAAAAATTTTGAAATCAAAACCAATAATTTCTTATGACAATACGAATTTAAATAAATATATAAATCAAAACAATATTGAAAAAATTACTAAAGATCAAAAAGTATCTTCTGAATTTGATGATCAAAATAAAATATATGAACCTTCAATTTTTACTAAACTTAAACCTAATTATAATACAGATATTAAAGACTATTTAAATTTAAATAATTATGATAATACTTATCAAATTTCACAAGATAAGATAATGTCTAATGTAGAATGTTATTTAATAGATAAAAAATTTTCTGATGATAATGAATATTCAAAACCAGCTTTCGGATATTCATATACAAAATTAAAAGATGAACTATGTGATCCTGAACTATATAGATTAGATTCAAATAAAAGTTTAATATTTACAAAATATCCCCAATCGTATTATCCTTTTGAAAAACCAATGGATATTCAAAAGTTAGGATCTTGTCGTAATGGTTATAATGAATGTATTGAGTTTGTTGATAAAGAATTTTGTAATAAATATAATATGTTATGGTCTAATCAAACATGTAATGATCCAATATACAATTAATTTGATAAATTACCTGTATTAATGCAAATACTTTAAAAAATATATTATTCCAATGATTTTTTATAATTATTATACAATTTATAAAAAATTAATTTAATCATTTCAATATTATCTACATTATTATGTTTTGTAAAAAATAGATTATATAATTTATTTAAATTATTTGATTCATAGTCGTGAAAAAAAGTTTTTATATCTAGAATAACATATTTAGTTATATCAAAATATATATTATTTCTAACTAATTCAACTAAAACATTTTTTAAATGAAATTCAATATTATATCCTATAATAATATCAATGTTATATGTATCCGATTTAAATTGCATCATAATTTCATATAAAGAATTTTCAAGTGTTATTAAATTTGTATTTTGTTTAATATCAAAATTATTTTTTTTTGTTATAATAAATGTTTTATTTTTATAATAACCAATTTCATAATTAAATTCAATCATTTGACCAAAATGATATAAGTTTTTTTTATTAATTTCATATCCGTCAAATATTTTTTCATTTGATAAATCTATTTGTTCATTTTTATGAAAATGAATAATTTTAGTATATATAAAACAGATTAATTTATCCATATATAATAAAAATTTGTTGCTTTATATAATTTATAAATTAGATAGATCATCTAAATTATATGTTTCATATATAAACATTTCATCATATTTCATAGATTTATTTATATCCTGACGTATATATTCGTTTTGTGGATAACTATATAATCCTCCTGCAAATACTTGATCGCGAATATATGTATTATTTTCTTTACGAATGATTTCTTTTCTTAAATTATCAGGACAATCTTTAACGTAAATAACCCATTCAAATTCTTTATAACGTTTTTGCCATACCATTAATTGTCCGATGCATTTTGAAAAATCAGGACGATAATAAAAAGTTACTTTCTCTTTTTCTGTATTATATAATTGAGTTCCTAATCTATTATGTAAAAAATCACCAAAATATTCATGTAAATAGTCTCTAATATTTGTTAAAGATGTATTATTCCATATGGTCCTTAATAAATTTAGAATACTATCATCTGGTACAGACCCTTTTTTTATTTTAAAAATATACCCAAAGTTGTCTGGATTAATAATTTCACGAAATTGTTGTTTAATAATATTTTTACAAATATTAATATTATCATAAATAGAATTTTTTTTAAATATATTACCATATATTTTAAATTTTTGTTTATCATCAGGTGTAGTATTATCATTATTAGTTAATAATGACGAAGATACATTTATATCACAAAATTTAGAATCAATAACTAATATATATCCATAATTAGGAATGTAATAATCTAAATTATCAACTTTATATATCCATGATCCGAATATATTTGGATCATAATAAATATCTTTAATAAATATATTATTTTCGAGGGAAAAATTTTCAAATAAGATTATTTTTTCTTGTAAAATAGCACAAGCATATATTAATTGAAATAATATAGATTTCCAGACTTCTGGTGTATGATATCCCGTTGTTATCATTTTTTTAACTGATCCGTATGAATCATATTTACATGCAGCCCATTGTAAAATATTAGATGTTGGAGCTTCTGTCAATAAAATTAATATTTTACCAGAGTTAATTGTAATATCTTCTTTTTCATCATTTTTATCCTTATTTTGATCTTTTATACTAAAATCTTTATCCCTAAAATAAAGTGGAATAAATGAAGAAAGCATACCTAGTGTTCTATCTAGTTGATGTATATTATTTATTTTTTTTTGATTTTTGCGTAATTCTAAAATTGTACTATTTGGAGTATATTTAGATTTGATTAATTCTAATTTATCCCAATCTAGTTGTGATTTTGAATCTATTTTATATAAAATAGGTGCAATAAAATTAGGAGAAATTTTTCTTTTGATTATTTCATTTTTTACCCAATCGTAATATTTAATTTCTCGCCATAAATCAAAATTATCTGCATCTATAAAATTTATTTTTTTACAATTTATATCACCATAACTCATCATATAAATTCTTACATTGAGAGCAGTAGATGGTTTCCCAATATTAATAGTTTTTGTTTGTTCTTCAAATCTAACAGGATATGCTGCGCTATATAATATAAAATTTCTTGCTAAATCTAAATAAGGATTTTTTTGCATAGTATAAGGATTAATATCTATAATTTTAATATGAGATAATAAAGATTTATTTCCTCCCATCATATTTATTTCTTCACCATCATTAATTTCCAAAATATTATTACGTAAAAAATCTATCATTTGAATACGCTCAAATACTGTTTTAGCTGTAAAATTAGTGGGATCATTTGGTATTATATCTTCGTAAATTCTATTAATTGATGTATAACTACCTAAAGGATTAGTTAAACTAACATTATAAACTTTTTGAACAGGTGGTTGGTTTAAAACATTAGAATATGGGACAATATTATTTATATTACCAGTTCCATCCGTTAAAGGAATAAATGTCGGTGGAAAAACTGATTTTTGCTGTTTACCTGAAAAAACATCATATATTTTTTGTTCTGCAAGAACAGCAGGTTCTCTTACTGGTTGTTCCCGACTTCTGCTTTCATATGTTTTTCTTTGATCATTCGATATGAAAGGTGTATTTTTTTCACCTTTATAAGGGAGTGATTCTATTTTTGATGTTCCTCCATGTAAATTATATTGTATTGTATTTTTTTCATCGAAATCAATAGTATGTATTATTCTAGATTTTTGTAATTGATTATTAGATAAATCTAATTTTCGTAAACCTTTTCCTAAATAATTAAATTCATTATTTTTATATGCATCTAATTTATTAGATTTTTTAGGCATTATATTTATATTAGATTTTTTAGTAGAATTGTTATATATTATATTTTTTTGATCCCCTAAGTGTGAACTATTATCAGAATCCATCATAGTTAGATACGTTTGTGTATTATTAATTTCATCAATATTATTATTTTTTAATATTCGGCTTCCTTTAATACCTATTAGATCTTCGTTTTCATATTCATCTTCATTTTCATATTCATCTTCAATAATATAATTTTCGATAATATTATTATTATCCTCTAATTTATATTCTGTTGTATCAAATGGTATATCTTTAACATTCATATTTTCTGGAATAGATAATAAATCATTATCAATAACTCTTATATTTGATATTTTTGGATTTATTAGAAAAATTTCAAAATATTTACTGTATAGTATGTCTTCTAGATTAATTGAAATTGTAGTCAAAAATTGTAAATTTTCAGGTTTTATTAAAGTAGAATTTTTTATTTTATTTCTAATATTCTGCGGTAAAAATAAATCTAAAAAATTCATTAAATATTTATCAATATCAAACTTATTTTTTACTAAATAATTTAATAAATCATTTAAAAAAATATAGGTATCGTAATATGAATTTGATATAGATTTATTTAAATCTACTATAGTAGCATATTCAAAATTTGTTATTTTAACTTCAAAATTAAATTTATAAATATTTTTATCAAAAGGTTTGGTTTTTAACCGACATTGATTCTCTAGAGGTATATAAAATATATCATTATTCAAACCTATATATTCTTCATATGGGTTATCTTGTTGATAATTTACGGTATCTTTAATATATACATATATATTTTTCAATAATAAATTATTATGCTGAAATTCTGGAAATTTATCCTGAAGCATTCGTAATGTATAAATTATTTGAAATATTAATATTTTATAATTCACATTATAAAACTTTAAAAATTGTTCTAAATTTAAAGTCTGGAAAAAAAATTCTCTAATTTGTAAACAACAAATAGGTAAAATTTTTTTACTATTTATTGAATTATTTAAAATTTTTTGTATAGTGTCTTCAAAAATATATTGAATATTATTATATTCAATATCAAAATTTATAATCGGTAATAAAATATGTTTTATTTTTTTATTTAATACTAATGGGCTTAATAAATAAGAAATTAAAGAATCATTGTTGATTTTAGAATCAAAAGACTCAATTTCATTTTTTTGTTTATAAAAATTAATTTTTATTAATATAGAAAATTGATTAGAAAATCGTTTTAGCAAACAGCTATAATTTATTTCATCAAAATTCAATAATTTAAATTTAGCATTAAAAATTTTATCTTTAATGTCATTATATTCTGAAACTTCTAATGTATTTTTTTTATCAGGAATTATAAATTTAATATCGGATATAGTTATATTTTGTAAATTAATATTATCAACTAAAAATGAATTTTTAGTGGTAAAATTATATACACAATCATATAATAAATTAATTTTGTCATCTAAATCATAAACATATTGATAATTCATTATATAACATAATATAAAAAAATATTCAAATATTATACAGAACTAAGTTTTCTTGTTTGACAAGACATTTATTAAAAAAATTTTATTTTTTTTAATATTATAAATATCTAAAAGCTTTTGTAATTAATTTAATTACTTAAAATTTTAAATTTATAATTATCTTTTTTATTATTTGTAAATAATTGAATTAATTTTAATATATAAGCTTCAAATTGAATGATATGTCGTGTACCTTGATTCAATCTTTGTTCAAAAATTGATGTTATTTCTATAACATTGTATTTAATATTAATATTATTAATATGATATAATAGTGTAATCATAATTTTTCTAATTATTAAATGAGTCGAAATATTAGTAATAAATAATAAGTAAAATTTTTCTCGTATTTTCTTCATTGTATTATATAATTGTTTATGAGTATTTATCTTATTGATATAGATTAAATTAACAATATCATCAATAATATTGGTCCAATTATTATCATAATTAATTTTATATGTATACATTTCTAATAACCAAATAGCATGATTTATAATATAATCAGATTTTTTTACTATTGAATAAAGATCTTTAATTGAGATAGATATATTTTCTTTATAACTAATATATAGAAGTGTTTCTAATATTTGTTCTTCTGTAGGTAATGGAATACGGATTAACAAACATCGTGATCGTAATGGTTCAATAATTTTTGCTAATTGATCACATAATAAGATAAATTTACATGTATTTGAATATTTTTCCATAGTTCTGCGTAAAGAAGCTTGTGCATAATATGATAAATTGTCAATTTTATTAATTATAATAATTTTAAATAATTTGGTATATGTTAAAATATTTAATATTTCAGATTTAGCATATTCATATATAATTTCTTGAATTATATATTTATCAAAACCATTATAATTAGGTTCAATAATAATATGATATTTAGACTGTTTAATTGTAATTTTAGTTTTAGTATTTGAATAACCAGAAACTATATATTCAACCTCATGTAATTCTATATTAGATTTTCCATAGATTTGTTCTAATAATTTATTAATTAAATATTCTTTACATGATCCATTTGTACCATATACGATTAAATGCTGAAAATTAGCATATCGGTAAGTTTCATAATTTAAATTATAAATAATATTTTTAAATTCTTCATTTGGTAATTTTATAATTTCTTTTACATTATCATAAATTATTTTATGTCTATCAAAACTTTTAAGAATTTTTTCAATTAATGTTTTATAGCATAATAAGAAATTTGAATCATAATAATATTTATCAATTAAAAACATTATAAATAAACAAAATATTACTTTTTATATAATTATTCAATAATTACTAATAAAAAATTATATTTTTATTAATAATTATAATTTTATGTTCTATATTCTGGTTCTAAGTATGGAATATTTAAAATATTGAAAATGTCTTTTTCAGATTTTATAGGAATTGTACTTTCATACTGAGATTTCCCAATAATTCGAGTTAATCCATACTCCGATAGTTTATAACCCTTACTTTTTGCTATTTTACGGATATTTCTATTAAATTCACGAGATCCTGTAAAATATAATAAAGCAGAATAATAATACTTATATGGTACAAATCTTATATCAATTCGTCGTACTAAATTATTTTTATATTTCAAGAAGCCCATATATTTAGTTGTAATTTTAGTATTTGTAATATCATCTATTACTAAAGGTTTATTATTATTGCTAACATTGGGTACTTTTAATCTATCAATAAACATATGTAAATGATTTGTAATTGGATTAATAGAGTTAGATATAATTTTTGGATCAACAACTTGTGAATCTTTTTTACTAAATAAAATATCAATATCACCACAAAATAATTTTTTCCGTCTATATGATCCACATATTTCATAAATATACTTATTATGTTTTGTTAAATTATATTGTTTATTCATACTTGCGATTATTTCATTAATTAAAATATTAATTTCATCAATTTCACTTCTAGGTATATTACCATGAAATTTTCCATAATATTTTATACCTAATTTAATAGTATTATTAACAATAATTTCTTTATTGTTAATTTTTTGTTTTAAATCTTTAATAGAAGTAACACCCTTTTTAACCAATTGGAATGCAATTCTATGACCAACACCAACAATTGTTTGTAATTGTTTTATAACTTTTAATTTTTTATTAATTTTATATGTATTTATTTCAGATAATTTTCCTGTAGTTAATATTTCTTGAATTTTACGGAGGATACCTTTGCCTATACCAGGATAAGCTTTTAATTCTTCAAAATTATTTTCAGTAATTTTTTTGGGATAATTTTTAATTATATTAACACTATTTTTTAAACTTTTTATACGAAAAGAAGTTTTTAATCTATAAGTTTTATCTATTTTTTCATCATCAATAATGTATTCCAATATATTAATTAATGATTGTAATATATTAATTATATTATTATTTGCCATTATAACTATGATATAATATAATTAAATTTATTGAATTAAAATTTTTTACAATAAAATAATATATATGCATCTTTAGTTTGTAAATCATAATCGGGATTTAATTCTTTAACTTCATCATCATCATTATATAGATACCATTTATTAGTGAATAAATTTTTAATAATTGATATATAATGACCGCTATCAATACTTTTTTTATGATTCAATGTCTTATGTATATTAATACCTACTAAATCATATATAGTTTTAAATTTATATGGACTATTATATGTAAAATATTTAGTTAAATCTAAATTTTCTATTGGATAAATTATATTTTTGGTTATTTTTTCAGATGTAATCCCAGTTATCATATCATAATTAGAAAATCTTTTTAAATGTATAGTTAAAATTTTAGATGTTTTCCATAGTAAGGTTCTTTTATATGCTCTATTAGATAATCCGCATAAATCACAAGACCTCATATTATGTTCATCTAATTGTTCATAATTTATAAATTCATCTAAACAATTATATAAACTTACCTCTTTATTCATAAAATTATTTTTTTGTGGAATGGATAATTGTAAATTTAAAAAAGATTCATACATATATGATTCTGCATTACAACACATACATTTAGTAGCTACTTGAATAAAACCATTAAATAATGAGGATAAAATAGAATATTCTTTAGAATTATATTTGGTTTCTATATTACAAGCAATTATTTGGTTTATATGATTAATATGAAATTCATTGTCATGTTCAGAATTAATAACAAATTCGTAATTACCATATAAAACTTCATAAGATAAACCAATTTCTTCTTTTAAGGTTGATATTAAAAAACTAAAAAATTCTTCAGAATCTTGTTGATTTAATTCACTCCATATACTATTTTTGGTACATATGAATTGTTTAAAACCATAAGGAGTTATAACAGAATCATCGTTATCCAAACTTAATTTAAATAATTTATATAACTGATATATCAGATATTTTTGTATATCTGAATTATTAGATGATAATAACTTTTTTTTCAAATTTTTTTCAAACATCATATCATATATAAATATAGTAAAATATGGCAATTGTTGTAAAATGTGTAATATAGAGTTCATATAACAAGTAATACCCATTATATTTTTATATTTACAGACACCGTAGATCATATGTTTATTCATTATAAATATTTAATAATATAATATAATATATATTATTATCAATTTTTAACTACTTTTTCTAGTTTAAAATAAATGAATATTAATTATAAAGATATTATAAATATTCAAACAAAAAAAAATTTAGATGAATATATAAAAAGTATAAATAAAACTATTGATAGTCCAATCTATGAAAAAAATTATATTTTTCATTATTTTACATTAATTAATAATTTAAATGGTTTAGTAATACAAAAATTTCCTGTTTATATCGAAAATCAAGATAAATTAAATTGTTTTCATTTAGCTGCAAAACAAGGAAATATTGATATATTAATTTATTTAATTAAACAATATCCAGAATATATATATAATAGAAATTATGATCGACACACATTTGTATATTTTTTAAATTCAAAACATCTAATTATATTATTAAAAATGTATCCAGATTTAGATTGGTATGATTTAATTATAAATGATGCATCAAACGAAAATTTATTATACAAACTTATTAATAATTTAAATTATGATGATTTAATTATATTTTTAAAATTAAATTTTCCATTATCTACAAATTTATACTATTTACCTTATATTCTTTTTAATACTATATTATCTGATGATGCTAAAATTACAATTTTAGATAATTATACACTAGAAGAATTAAATATTAAACTTAGTAATGGTGATGGTTTAATTTTAATTGCTTTATATATTAATAATGAAACTATATTTAAATATTTATTAGATCGCAATATTGATATTGATTATTATACAATAATACAAACAAATAATCCATTGCGCTTTGCCATGAGTTTAGATATTATTAATAATACGAACATATATACCATAAAATTATTAAATAAACTTGTTAAGTTAAATAAAACTTTTTATAAAGATGTTGATAAATATAATGATAATATATTTCATTCATTATTATATATTCGAATTAATCGAAATAGTCAATTAGATGATTTAAATAATATTAATTACACTATAGATTATGAATTATTTAAATATAGTGATTCAGAAGCATTAAATCATTTAAATAATAATAAAAAATCACCATTAGAATTATTAACAAATTTAAATT
>Ga0102873_1000805_pt1 | contig 10483 bp, 8 predicted proteins | sample Colrivmeta1547B3_FD_78183 | JGI IMG/M metagenome (GOLD analysis project Ga0102873, IMG submission 78183) | Estuarine microbial communities from the Columbia River estuary - metaG 1547B-3 | ecosystem: Environmental > Aquatic > Marine > Intertidal zone > Estuary | place: USA: Columbia River Estuary... | reverse complement strand
TCTGCTGGGTCACGTGAAGCGAGAAAATAGGCTAACGGAGACTTTCCAAATATCCCAATGGATGCACTTTGGCGTAGCACTTTTCAATTGGGCGCGAGAAAGGGCTCACTCTCCGTGCCCAGACGAAGATGGTCAATACGTCAGCGTGCTATCAAGCCCAGCTCATAATAAGTCTTCCGCAGTCAACCGAGGCGCTTCACTTGGCATACAAATGGCTCTTGCAAGCGCTTGCATGCACCCATGTTCATTGGATCTGTGGATTCGGCGCCATTGTCCGACAGAAACACGAAGATGATGTTTTCATATGCGCCGATGGCCTTTAGATGCGCGATCAACTCGCCGATTATCCGTCGCGTTTGGCAGCGGCAGCCTCGACTACCGATCAACAGCGTCGAACTATAACAAAACGAATTGAACTATTGTCGACAATCTTGCATACAACTTTTCTACCATGTTGGAGATGCAAAATGTTGATTAGGCGCTTTTCTGATGTTGCGAGATCTTCGCTTACAATTATTGCAGCCACAACCCTGGCGATCACGTGTGAATCTTCTGCAAGTGCGACGCCGCCAAGCGGCAAATTGATAAAAGATAGAGAGCAGCTCGCTACTAAAAATGACGCAAAGCAGGAAATTCAGACGGAAGCGGTGGCGATTGCCTCTGGCGGGTTTAAGCGGGAAGCCTTTGTCCTAGCACCGCGCAGCAAGTATGGCAGCAGGCCAGCTGTAATCGTGCTGCATGGTGGCACACGCGGAGCGAACGACATATTCAAATGGACAAGTTGGCCCAAGTTGGCCGAACGGGAAAAGTTTTTGTTGGTGGCGCCACAAGGGGTCAACAATCAATGGAATGATGGCCGTGACGTAACCATTTCGGGAACGCGGAGCACGGCAGATGATGTCGGCTTTTTGTCCAGCCTGATCGAAACATTAATCCGTGATTATGGTGCTGACCCGCGTGCAATCTTTGTCACCGGTGTTTCCAACGGGGGGCTGATGTCCATGCGCCTTGGCTGCGAGAAGCCGTCACTTGTTGGTGCAATTGCACCAGTCATTTCTACCATGCCTGAAGTTATTGCGCAGATGTGCAGATCTGCAAGGCCTTTGCCTGCGATGTTCATGGCAGGAACGGCTGATCCGTTGATGCCTTATGACGGCACGCCCAACGCTTTTCTCTTGGCACGAGGAAACAATACACCAATGTTGTCTATGCCTGCGACGCTCGACTTATGGCGTGCTCGAAATGGTTGCACGGTCAAGGGGGTTGCCAAAGACCTACCCAACTTGAACAAGAATGACCGTTCAACTGTCACTCGTATCGAGTATCGTACCTGCAAATCAGGCGCGCCGGTCATACACTACCGTGTTAATGATGGCGGGCATCGGGAGCCGAGAATGCCACCGCAAGAAATACGCGGCAGGTTTGCGCAGTTGGGTCCACAGAATGGCGATATTGATGGCCCAGAGGAGATCTGGCGCTTCTTTACAACGCAGATTGACAGATGAGACCCGCGCTCTTCCTTGCCTGCGCATTTTCCTTTATGGCTCCCCAACCGCTGGCTGCGGAAGTTACGCAGCCCTGCTTCTGGCACAGCCCTAACGACCTGCCTCTTGTTGACACAAATGCGAGATATTGGCGCGCAGATTTCGATCTTTCAGATGGCGAACGACTTGAATTTCGTGGTACATTTCCATTTGCGCGTCTTATGAGCTTCAACCTGCATCGACGTTCGGACAATGCCTTGCTCGATGCGGTCACGGATACTCAGTTATCGCCGACAGCAGGCTCTACGAATCCATTTTTGAGCGGAGCGAAACGCTATGCAGTAAAACGAGACTATACTTTCTCTCTAGCAGCGAACCGTGACCGCAAAGAAGGCGACTTGACCGTCGGTTATTCTATAAAGGAATTAACCAAACTGCGATTGCTATATCGTATATATCTGCCGGATCGGCGTTTCCGCGGCGGCGGTGTTGGCCTCCCACGTGTCTGGCGTGTCGCGCCCAATGGCACAAGTGTCGAGCTGGGCGGCCAATGCCCTGTCCCGGAAGAAGTCGATGGCCTCCAGACGATTGGGCCAACTAGGCTTCCCGCTGCCCAGGGATCTCCACAAAATCCTATAGAATGGCGCGGAGGCGGCTCGCCCAGTAACCAAAGTCAGGGTGATTTATTCATCAATCGCGATAATGCCTATGCAATCGCCCTCACTGATTTCCGATATGGCGAGGTACTGGTGTTGACGGGTATTGCACCTTCGTATCCGATGACTTGGAATGGTCAACGACACGCTCGGCATGGCCAAGTGCGTTATTGGTCTCTTTGTAGCTACCGCCACCCTTCCGACCGATCGGCATCATGCCTCGCTGACGAGATGATCGAATTAGATAAGTCGCGCCGATATAAAGTGGTAGTTAGTCCCCGCCACCTTAGACCCAAAAATGCGCGTGCCGAATGCGGTATTGGATGGGTAGAGTCTATGACTGAAGGCACAGGAGCACTCCTGCTGCGTCACGTTGCTCCCGCAAAAGGTTTCACGAATACAACCTCCGGTCTTTCATCTAGTCAGCTGGCGGGCCCCGTCTTGGGTCTCTTTGAACCAGTGGGGCACTATGCCAGCAAAGTTAGTGTTGAGACATTGGGCTGCGCAAATCCGATTAGACGATGAATTGTGTCGATTTGTTGTAATTCATTCAAGTCTTGTGAACAATTTATTGAGGTGGGGCAGACGTACATCCACTGGCTAGCGCTTCTTTTGCACTACACTTTTGCTGAGCGCGCCGCACGTAATGATCTCTGAAGGTCATACTGGAAGTCGTTGCTAGCGTATCAAAGTTATCGAGCGGGGGACATTCTCCTCGATCAAGAACTTCCGACGAAATGTCATCATCATGGGCTTCAGCAGCAACTGCCCCCCATTTCCAGCTACACTTGAGGTTACCGCATAGCTAGGCGCACTTTCATGCATTAGCTTGCGTAAGCGGCGTAGGGTAACTTAGATGCAAGCAATATGGGGATCACAAACCTCATCGCCGCGTTTTGCTCGTTGGCGGTGTTGCATACCAGAGCCCTTTTGTTCCAGTAGCGTAATAGATAGCGCCGCTTTGACTTGGCGTGAGCGTAAGGCCGAAGTTGCGGGGTAGCCTCTCAGCCCGGCCTAATTCCGTACCGTCAGAGGCCCGACGCCAGACCAAATGCTCCTGTCGGTGTTGGGGCGCGCCATAATCGTCTGCTTCTGCAACACCCATATCTGTCGCGACCACGACACGCTCCGCACTTTTGCCCATCAAAGTCATGAAGGAGCCGGTATATTGCTTAGCCTTCCAAGCGACTGAGAAACCCCGTTCCGGGTCAAAATCCAACGCAGCAAAGCCGCCATAGGCTTCACTTGTATATATTCGCCTTGCCGCCCAATCGGACGACGCCTTCGATGGAGTGAATGACCATTTTGCATTCGAATCTACAAAAGGATGAACCGAGAAACGCTGCAATGCATTGCTCTGTGACACTGCTGTTATCCGCATCGGCGCTGCTGTAGGCAGCGCGTTGGTCTGGATGACCACGAAATCCCCGAAACCGACTGCGGCGGTTCCCGGGGTCTCTTTGCCCTCACGGTAAGTGACTGGGCCCCATCCTGTATCGGGCACCAGCCTAGCTCCATCGCGGCGCATTCGGTATAGCTTGTCGAGGCCAGCCAGATAGACATATTCCTTACCACGAAACTGGGTGGCTGTGATCCGCCCTCCGATCAACTCATTCGCTTCTCCAGTCCAAATGATTTTCATCCTATCCGGATCGATCATTACCAATGCCGAAGCTGGCAATCCATCGACCCCGCAGACTATGAAGGCACGGTAACCCTGCGACGGACAATTGGCTTTGCGATGATGAGACTTGGTCACAATCATCCCATCATTTAGAACGATAAAGCCATTATAGCTGCTGTTCGTCAGCCCATTGGGTGTAGGTAGATCAATGAACGATAAGACATTGCCATTTGCAGGATCGAGCTTGGCAAGGCGCGCAGCATACGCCACATATAGGTATCCATTAGCGTGAACACCAATTCCGCCAGGATAGATCCAGACATCCTTCCCCTCAACCATAGGCAATGTAGTGCGCCACAATTCACGATGGCTCGTTGGATCAAGTCGGCTAACAAAGGGCTTGGCAGTCGAAAGATCACCAACAACGCCGGCAAAAGCAAAAACTCGATCTTTGCCGTCAATGGCTACACTCCAAAGACCTGGCAGACTGGCTACTGCCGAGGCCTTCGGTTCGCCTTCAGACGCGGCGAAGGGCAACGCATCTGCAAATAAACCAGTTCGCGCAGAGTCCCCGTGTTCAAATGACCCAACGGCTGGATCCCAGCTCTTGGCAAGCAAATGTCCATTGGAGAACAACATTATAAGGCCAAGTGAGACTTTGACTAAACGCCGTCGCAGCATAGCACCTCCCTCATTGACCGCTTTGATAAAACCCTTCTCGATCTTCAATAAGTGCAAACTGGTCGCATCTATTGTTCACCTCCGAACTTGAAGCTCAGCTCAACACCGTAACGAGCGCGCTCATTATAGTAATTATTGCCGTTTACGTTTTGTATAATATACGTTTTATCGGTCAGGTTTTTTCCAAAGGCAGACAATTGCCAAGCTTTGCTCTTAAGCGAGATGCGGGCATCTATAATGGTAAAGTTCTCTAATTTGCGACCTGATACGTGTGTTGTACCCCCCGTAGCATTTTCATATCCCCCCCGTTCGGCCCTAAGGCTTCCACCGACCACGAGGTCGACGCCATCCCAGAGTTGATGCGAATAAAATGACGAAAGATTCAGGGTTAGGTCACGCGCACGATTGACGCGCCCTCCTGAGATATCAACTAGCTGCCCAGTGACGATGATCGTCGAACCATCGTCGAAACGGCCATCTTGGGTTGCTGCACTCAGGTTATAGTTCAAGCGCCCATTCCCGAGTGTCACTATCCCAGACAGTTCAGCCTCTGCGCCCCATTGCTTGGCTCCAGCTACATTGGAAAGAGTGAAGGTCGTGTCTGTAGCGCTTGCCGCTGTCACTACCTGCATATCATCGGTAATTGTATAGTAACCGACGACACCGAACCGCATTCGCAGGTCGGGGATGCGGCCTTTAAATCCCATCTCGAAAGACTGCGCTGTCTCGGGATTATACTCTAGCTGGGCCAGATTGGTTACGCCCTGATTGAAACCACCTGGCCGAAAACCGGTTGCATAACGGGCATATAAATTTGAATTATCTCCTAGCTTGTAGCGGATAGACGCTACTGGCAAGGTTTCCTGCCAAACGGGGTTAGAAGTTTGCACTGGCCCGGTAACCAGATCAATGCGCTGGAACCGAAAGTTCTTTTCATCGCGCTGAGACCGCAATTCAATTCCGGCTGAAAATCGATTACTAATTGCGTAGTCAATAGACCCAAATATTGACCATGAGGTTAGCTTCTCAAGTGCCGTGTCACGGCGCACTGCCTGTGATCGTAACGCAGCAGACGAGGTCGCAGGAACAGTCCCACCATTGAACGCGACAGCATCCGAGAGTGTATCTTGATAGTCAGTTCCGACCAGCCAGTTCAGAGGGCCATCCCCATTGGATGAAAGTCGAATCTCAGCGCCATCACGTTTAAAATCTTCACTCTGGTTACCGATCATGTCGACGCCAGCCAGACCTTCGAGGCCAAGGAAATGATCTAGATCCTCATTAAGGCGGCGACCGTCCCTGTTCTTGTGCACAAAAACAGCGGCAAGATTGGCGAAGCCAACTTCTCCATCTAGTTCAGCAAGAAAGGTCTTATCGTTGATCTTTACACGACCAACTCGGCTAGCATTGCGCAGATAGGGGCTGGGATCTGAAACACGCCCAGCTGGTAGTCCAGCAGCGAGACGTTGACCGAGGGCAGTAAAGCCAGCAGCCTCGGAAGAGTACACCTCATAGGTCAGTCGTGCTTCCCAACCCGATGCGATTTTGGTGAGCAGTTGCGCTCGGCCACCTTCATACTTCTGACTGTCTAGTATTTTGAGAGTGTTGATATCGACAATGTCGCCTCCGCGCTGGTTGATCATAAGACCTCCCAAACGGACAGAAACTCTGTCTTCTATCAAAGCGCCGTTAACGATGCCCTCGAGTTTCAAACGGTCAGCCGCACCATATTCCAAGTTGCTGGCAAGCCCAAGGTCCATCGTAGGTCGGTTGCTGACGACATTGACGGCGCCGCCAACCGCGTTTCGACCATAAAGTGCGCCCTGCGGTCCACGATACACTTCCACACGCGCGTTGTCGAAATAGTCGAGACGGTTAAAAGACCGACCACCAAAGCCGCCACCAGCAACGAATATTCCATTCCGATAGACACCTGTCGCGCTCTCCGAAAAGCCGTTGCGCCCGCCGCCCTGCCCCCGGATAGAAATGTCGGCGAGGTAGTCCGGGCCTGACGAAACAAGCAGAACACCGGCGGTTTGACGCAAGTAATCACCCATACCATCGAGAACAAGATTTTCTTGATCAGCTGCGGAGAGTGCACTGACTGACGCCGGAACATCATCAAGCGACTCTTCGCGCTTTCGGGCAACAACTAAAATTTCGGGAACACTAGCCTCTGTATCTTCAGGCACCGCAGTTTGCGCAAGAGCCGGATTAGCTTGCGCACCTGCAACCAAACCGAGCGCTGAGGCTAAGTAAAGTGCTGATTTCATGATGTGTTCCTCTCCCGTTTGTTCTTTTCAACTGAGTTTGTACGGCGAACTTCTGATAGTATCCATAGATTGGAAAACAATATTGTCAACAATATGGTAGACATAGATTCTCTTGGCTTGTAGTAGCTCGGTGTTCTAAGGCGACGGGAGAGGCTGTTGTTACACGCTGAACCAATTGAAGGAATTGCGATCATAACTCGAGAGGTCCAAACTGTACCGCGCCGTCGCGTGTCCGCTGAACAAATTGCATTAGACGTGGTCACCTTGATCGGGTCCCGCGGATTTCAACCTGGGGACAGGCTCAGGGAACAAGAGCTCGCAGATAGGTTCAACGTCAGTCGGGGCCCAGTGCGCGAAGCACTCCGTATCCTTGAGGCGCGGTCAATTGTTCATTTAGAGCCGATGCGTGGCGCAACGATTACCCGGCTTAAGGATGATGAGGTTCTAGATGCAGTGGCCGCGGCCGGCGCATTGTTTGGCTTAGTGTGCCGTCTAGCATGTGAACGGCGAACTAACATTGATATAGCAAAGATCGCAGAAAAAATCTCTCAACTTGAAACGTTATGCGACGAATACAGTTCACCTCGCCAGTTCTTTACCCAGACGTTAAGGATCGGTCGCTCAATAGGGCAAGCAGCCCGCAGCCCGCGGTTGATGAGGATGGTTGAGGATACACGCTTTGGCGCGCCGGACTATTTTGGGCCGCTGGGCTTTACTAGTGAGAAGCTGCGGCAAGAGGCTTTGAGAAATTGGAAAGCTATCCAGACCGCAATAACAGAACGTGATGCAACTGTCGCGGACGATTTAGGCCGCAAAGTTCACGACAACGCCCTCGCAGCGGCGTTGCTTGCAGTAGCTTGATGCAGAAGCTCTAAGAGATGGGCAAGGCGCTTGCAATGATCTCTAAGGCAAAGATGTTTAGCGCTCCAATTAGTCAGCTTTTCGGTCCACTGATATCAGCGGTCGCAAATGATTGATCGCCGCACAATCTTAGGAGCACTTCTAGCGGCAGCCACTTCATATCCTGCTGGGTCAAGATCGAACAAAGCACTTGATCAAGAAGCTTTGCAAGCTGCACTCTTCGCATTTTCTATTGGCGAAATGGCCAGGGTCGCGGCTGCTTCACCTGCTCGTAACCGTTTTAGTCATCGGCGCACGCTTAGTGATCACACAAATCGTGGCGTTACAATGCCTAACAATGATACGCTTTATTCGTCTTGCTGGTTGGATTTGCCCACCGGAGTACATGCCGACCTGGACATACCTTTGAATTCGGGAAGGTACGTCAGTTTGGCCATTATGGGTATGGATACAGACGTCTTGGCCCTCGCAAGCTCAAACGGCCAGTCGACGGCAACAGGAAAGTATCGAATTGTGGGTCCGGGTTGGAGAAAAAAAGCCCCAGACGATCGTCTTCTCATCCGGATCCCCAGTGCTGACGCTTGGGCACTAGTTCGAATTGGTGTCAGCGACAAACAAGATTTAGCGGCCGCGCAAGCCGTACAATCTAAAATCGTTTCTAATATTGAGACTTCAAGATCGCTGCAGCGAATTACTGCGCCCCTAGTCCAAGATAGACCAAAACGTTTGCTCGAGCAGGTTAATGCAGTCCTAGAGCGGACAACGCCTCGTTCGCCGTTAGCAATGCGTGCCCGGCGGCATCGACAATTTGGTTTGGGTAAAATGACACAAGTGTCACCCGCCGCAAACACAGCTTGGCGAAAAGCAGTTTTCGCGCTTGATGCTGGCGCTATCGGAGATATTACGGAATTTGGTGAGATAATTAACGGCTGGCATTGGCCTGACAAGGCTATAGCCCAATACGGCAAGAACGAACGCTTCCGTGCAGCAGTTGCGTTATCAGGGCTCGGCGCATTACCCGAGATGGAAGCGGTATATCTGACTGCAATGACGGACATAAAAGGGGCACCATTATCGTCATCAAGACAATACCGAATCGACTTCGCAACACCGCCGCCAGTTGATGCATTTTGGTCGTTGAGTGCATACCGAGCTGAGCCAGATGGCAGATATTTTTTTATAGACAACCCTCTTAACCGATACGCTGTTGGCAGTTCGAACCAGGAACTCAGAAATGGAGGTGTTGTAATTGCTTCAACGAGCAAGCCCTCGGAATACTCTTCCGTTTGGTTGCCGATTGCAGATGGACCTTTTCGACTTGTTCTAAGAGCATACCGTCCAACTTTAACACTTCGATCAAAACGATGGGCACCGCCAAACATAGTCCCAATCAGCTAAGTGCTGCCTTCCAAAGGTACCCGACGGGAGATGTTCTGCCACCCCCAATCTTTTGAATGCGGGCGGGTGAACAGACGGTAGCTATAAGGAGTTAGTCTGATTGAACGATCGTCTGAAAAGTTAGCGGTAAAAACAAGCGTTCCGACCGTTGCAAGCGGCAGCTATCCATCCATACCCGCACAGAAGCATAAAGTCGGCTCCTGTGTCGGGTGCGGACAGGCAGCTTTTAGTTGATCGATCTGGCAAAGCAGAACTTCAGCAAGCAAACAACATGTGACATCACCTAAAACCTGTCTCGCGCGGCGCTGTCTACTTTGCGTAATCGAGGCAAATCGCGCTGCATCTCGCGGCATAGCCAATCGACGAAGCCACCGATTGCGGCATTGGTCCGATCTTCTTTGCGACAGACCACGTAGTAACTCCCCGCCTCCTGTGGCGCGTATTGCTGTGGAACAACCAGCCCTTTTGATGCTGGGATGTCCCAGACCAATGGGGTAAGGGCAAGGAGGACGCCTCTGCCTTGGGCGGCGGCATCAATCGCATTGGTCATGCTGTCAAACAGCAACATCCGCGCGTCCGTGGGTTCGGGCACGCCAATTGCCGCAAACCAGTCCAGCCATCCCCGCCGACCAACCGTTAGGCCGATCAGCGTTTGCCCGGCGAAGTCTTCTGCTGACTGAATCTGTTTTGCTAGATCTGGAACGCAAAGGGGCACCGCACGGATATCGAGCAGCTTTTTGGCCCAAACGCCTGGCGTCGGCGTCTGCAAATTGCGGATGGCGACATCCGCCTCCCCGAGCAGAAGGTCTGCAATGCTCGCCGACGTATCAATGGCAATTGAGAGACTTGGGTGGCGTTTTTCAAATGCTGGCAAGCGATGCGTAAGCCAGCCATTGGCAAAGAGTGGTAATGCCGCAATCCGCAGCATCCTCGTCTCTGTGCCCGCACGCGCACGACCGAGTGCTGACGAGACTTCGCCAAAGCCCCTATCGAGCCCCTCGGCGAGCTTTTGTCCCAGCGGCGTCAGCCGAACCTGTCGCACACGTCGATCAAACAATGCCCCCCCGACCCAACTTTCCAGCCGCTTGATTTGGTGGCTAATGGCTGAAGGCGTCTGCCGCAGTTCCATTGCAGCTTCCTTAAAACTCTGCCGATGTGCGGCTGCACGAAATGCGACGAGGCTGGACCAAGGCGGAAAATCGATAGGCGGAATCATGGATGAATTTATATCATCTATATGTTTCATAATTCAATAAACTTCTGCGCATGGGATGCGTAAGTTGACCCGCATGACAGGCGCAGGCGGCATTGTCGGCCAGTATCTTGGCGTCACGGCCGGTCGATACAGGACGGCTGATATGCTGACTTGCGATAACAATGTGTGTTCTAAATACAGGATGGACCAATGAGCGAATTTCTGACGCGGCTCGGCACATGGGTCGATACATGGGGCGGACGCGCTAAGATGGCGCGGTTCAGCAAAGGCTGGCCAGCAACTACTAGACC
>Ga0102873_1000779_pt1 | contig 10687 bp, 10 predicted proteins | sample Colrivmeta1547B3_FD_78183 | JGI IMG/M metagenome (GOLD analysis project Ga0102873, IMG submission 78183) | Estuarine microbial communities from the Columbia River estuary - metaG 1547B-3 | ecosystem: Environmental > Aquatic > Marine > Intertidal zone > Estuary | place: USA: Columbia River... | reverse complement strand
CTCGGAGTCGTTGCACTGTCTCGGATTCCTTAATGTCGCTGCCCGAAACCACATGACCCATTTCGACCAACACTTGCGCGATTGCGCTCATTCCAGGGCCACCCACCCCAACAACGTGAATCCGTTTTCTCGTTGACAAGTCAAGTTGCGCGTTTGCTGATTTCACACTTTCGCCTTTGCTGCACCCTCAATGACGCTTGCAATTGAACTTTGGCGATGCACTGCACCCAACTCGCGTGCACGGCTTGCGATCGCTGATCTGCGGTCATCGTCACGAAGCAGTTCCGTAACCAATTGTGAAAACTCGTGCGCGGTCAAGGCATTCTCTTCAAGCAGAACAGCACCACCGCGACTGGTTAACCATTGCGCATTTACTAGTTGGTGATTTTCGGCTGCGTCTTTCCATGGCACAACGACAGCGCAAACTCCTACCGTCGACACCTCCGCTATGGTGCTTGCCCCCGCCCTACACACCACAACGTCAGCGGCAGAATACAACGTGACCATGTCGTGTGAATACGCAATGCGCGAATACGCAAGGGTTCCATTGCCGTGATGCATCGTGACGGGCAACTTCACTGCGTCCATGAATCGCTCACCAGCAATATGAATAACACACGTGTGCTCAGTGCTACGCAGACTCTGCACCAAGTGCTCTGTTACGGAGTTCAGCACAGCAGAACCAAGTGATCCGCCCATTACTACTACCACTCGAGCGCTTGCAGAAATTCCGAGCGATTCGCGCGCACTGTTTCGCAATGTCTGCACATCAGCCGTACGCAGATTGCGTCGCACCGGAGCTCCAGTCTCAATAGCGTTTCGCAATTTGCTTGGCACATATGCAACAGCAGACACTGCCGCATATCGCGACTGTAATTTGGTGGCCAGACCTGGCCGACGATCGTATGAGCAGGTGACGACAGGAATGCCTAAATCTCGAGCGGCTCGACATGTGGGAATACTCGCATAGCCCCCAACCGAAATCACTACCTGCGGATTCAATCGTTTAAGCACGCTTTTTGCGCGACCGAGAGCACGCAACATTGTGGGCACCATCAGCACATTGCGCTTCACTTTTGACAAAGAAACTCCGCGCTGCAAACCGTCAACAGCAAGAAAAGTATGAGCCAATCCAAGCGGCGGAATCATGGCTACTTCTGCCCCGCGATTTGAACCCACATAGTGCAGCGTCGTCATGTCGTGTCCGGCATCGACAAGTAGCTCGGCGATCGCCATTGCAGGAACAACGTGCCCGCTGGTTCCGCCCCCGGTAATAACGGCAAACGTGGTTGAAGCGGGTACGACCATGACCTACTTCATATTACGTGCAACGTTCAGCAACAGACCAACAGCCGCCATTGTCATAAATAGAGATGATCCTCCGTATGACAAGAGTGGCAAAGTAAGCCCGGTTACTGGCATTGCGCCGATAACGCCTCCAATATTGATGAGTGCTTGAACGCATAACCATGTTGTGATTCCACCAGCGAGCAGTGCACCATAGTGGTCACGTGCTCCTCTTGCGGCCTGCATTCCAAGTGAGAGCAACACCATGAATCCACCGATCACACCAACAGTTCCGATGAGTCCAAACTCTTCAGCAATAATCGCAAAAACAAAATCGCTATACGCGAGTGGAACATACCCCCACTTGCCTGTTCCCTGACCTACTCCAACACCAGTGACTCCACCATTGGCAATGGCCAATACGGATTGCCACACTTGGTAAGCCCAGTGACCTTTGTTTCCTTCCAAGTCAGCAAATGCGAAGAATCGATTTTGCAGTCGCGAACTTGTGGCGATTAAACCGATCGAAACCAGGGTGAATGCACCCGTCATCGTTGCCATCCACCGAATTGGTGCACCAGCAATGAACAGTGTCGCCATCACGATGCACGTGAACACAATCGCAGCACCTAAGTCTTTCTGTAAAACGACGCATAGTGTCACGGTGATCGCCCATGCAAACATCACCGGTTTCAACGTCCGTTCCCAATTTGCCATTTCTGCACGTCTGCGCGACAGCACACTTGCGCAATACAACAACATGGTTACCTTCAGAACTTCCGAAGGTTGGAAACGAATTGGGCCCAACGCCACCCATGCACGCGCGCCATTGATTTCCAAACCAATGCCTGGAACCAACGGAAGAACCATGAGACCATACGACGCCCAAAGCGCGTACTTCGCAATGCCGTGCCACTGGTGATACGGCATCCGATAGGTAGTGATTCCTGCGAACAAACCAAAAACGGACCACATAAATTGCTTCTGGAACATCGCCCATGGCGAGCCACCGCGATTCACGGCCTCAATGGAAGTTGTCGACAGCACCATCATTAACCCGAACACGGTGAGCAAGGAAGTAACGGCGAGAATTCCCCAGAACACTTTGTTTGGAGCTGCGGTTGTTAACCGACGCGTCGTACCAACACCTTTTTTGTCGAGAACTGCACGACGGCGCTGAGCCGGTGTGAGCGAAGTTGAAACATTTGTTGCCACGGTGTCCTCCTAGCGATGGTTTCCTGATAGTTCTCGAACGCATTCCATGAAATCGTCGCCCCGTTCACCGTAGTTTGAGTACCAGTCGTAACTGGTGCATCCCGGCGACAGAACCACAACGTCTCCCGCTCGCGCAAGCTCACGCGCGTGAGCAACGGCAGCGCTCATACTTTCTGCAGTAACAACAGTGCAAACGCCACTGAATGCACGTGCAATATCTTCTGCAGAGGCACCAATGGCAACAACTGCTCTCATGCGCTGCGGTTCGCAGGCCATTTGCGACAGGTCAAGATCTTTGTTCTTGCCCCCCGCGATCAATACGATGCTGTCAAAGGCGCGTAACGCCACGCTTGCAGCATGTGGGCTCGTCGCTTTCGAGTCGTTATACCAGCGCACTCCATCAATCTCCGAAACGAACTGAATTCGGTGAGGAGCGTTTTCAAACTGCTCTAGAACCTGCGCCACATGTTCTGCATTTGCAAGCCCACTCTCAATACACACTGCAGCCGCAGCAAGCGCGTTGGTAATATCGTGGGGTAATGAGCGCTTCATGCGTGAAACACTCGTGATTGAACCAAACGGTCCACACAATTCGTCCCCTACTACGCGATAGTCCCCCTCTGTTGCACCAAAGGTGACCATGCGCGCAGCACTCGAACGCGCCACTGCCAAAATATTTACATCATCAATAGGCGCAACCGCTACATCAGTCGGCAGGCAGTTCGCCCACATCTTTGCTTTCGCATCAAAATACTGCTGATAAGAGCCATGCCAGTCCAAATGATCTGGTGCAATATTCAACCAAGCCGAAGACTGAGCTCGAAACTGTTCGGTGTGTTCCAAACGGAAACTTGAACACTCGACCGCAAAAGCCTGCGCATCGGTATCAAGTGACTCGATCAGCGGAACTTCGGTGTTGCCTACTGCTTCAGCATGCAAACCTGCTGCACGAAGAATTGCAGTCATTAACAGTGTCGTTGTCGTTTTGCCATCGGTTCCCGTAACAGCAACCAATGGGCGCGGCCCATTGCTATGCAGTTGTTCCATGCGATAGGAAATTTCAATTTCCGACTGAATCGATACTCCGTGTTCATGGGCGCTACGAATGACCGCATGGCGTCCAGGTACACCTGGTGCTGGTGAAAGCACGTTCACCGCACTCATCACGCGTTGCAATTCCCCATCTTGGGCAACGTTCACAACGCGCGCACCAATTGACTGAGCAAATGAACGATGCTCGTCCGTCAAACTGTCATCACCAAGCACGACATCAATGCCGCGCTTGCGCAACGATGAAGCAACCGCACGACCCGCTACAGCCAACCCAAATACGAAGGTTGCGTCGCGGCCCTGGGTCATCGGGACACTTGATTGGTGAAGTCGGCAATAAAGATTGCAACTGCAGTTGCTACACAAATCCCCGAGATGATCCAGAAACGAATGATCACTGTTGTCTCTGGCCAACCACTGAGTTCAAAGTGGTGATGAATCGGCGACATCTTAAATAGGCGCCTCTTACGACCTGATGCCTTGAACACGCCCATCTGCACGGCAACCGAACCAGCCTCAATCACGTTGATGCCACAAATAATTGGCAACATCAAGTGAGTATTCGTGGTTACTGCCAATGTTCCAAGCGCCGCACCTAATCCAAGTGCGCCAACATCACCCATAAAGATTTGGGCAGGCGCTGCGTTCCACCACAAGAACCCACCACACGCACCAGCAAGTGCTGCAGAGAGCACCGCAAGGTCGAGCGGGTTCACCATGTCGTAGATACGTGGATTACGAAATGCCCAGTACGCAATGATGGTGAACGCCAGAAATCCGAACAGTGCTGAACCTGCAGCAAGACCGTCCAAACCATCCGTCACATTGACGGCATTGGTCGTGCTCCAGACCATTACTGCTGTCCACACAATGAATAGCGGCCCTGATAACTCCCAACCTGGGCTGAGTGCACGAGTAAATGAAATGGTTTGAGCGACGCCGGTTGTTGACGCCAGGATGAACATCAGTACCGCGGTGATTCCAAACGTGATCCAACCCTTTTTCTTCCAGAAAATTCCACGATTGTGCTGACGCTTTACTTTGAGGTAGTCGTCAAGAAATCCAATAGCAGCCAACACAAATACCGTGAGCCAGATAATTGCTGCTTGATCAGAAAACGGAAGGCCATCTCGCAAGTGTGCGACAAGCCAACCAATGAAACCAGCAAACAAAATGGCGATACCACCCATCGTCGGTGTTCCCTGTTTTGCCATCTGATGCGCTGGACCATGGTCTTCTGCGCCAAGAATGGGCTGACCTTTGCCGAGACGCTGAAAGAATGAAATGAGCGCACGAGTGCCAGCAAGTGACACCAACATTCCAACGGCACCTGCAATTAAAACGGCAATCATGATTGAGCTCCTAGAAGTTCACGAGCGACTTGCGCATCGTTAAATGGAAAAATTTCAGTTCCAATGGTTTGAGTGTTTTCGTGACCCTTTCCCGCAATCACAACAACATCTCCACGTTGAGCAATGGAAAACGCCCTACCAATTGCGGCACGGCGATCTAATTCAGTGCACAGCACTTTATGCGAATCGGACGCTGCAACTCCAGCATTGATTTGCACTGCAATCGCAGCCCCAGACTCCGAACGCGGATTATCCGAGGTAATGATCACCACATCTGACTTTGCTCCAGCAATTTCACCCATAGGCCCACGCTTTTCAGCATCACGATCGCCACCGCAACCAAACACCACAATCAGTTTTCCGTTTTCGCTCATGAGCGATCGTGCTGTGTCAAGAACACGTTCGAGAGCATCAGGTGTGTGCGCATAATCCACAATCACATCAAAGTCTTGCCCTGCTTCAATGGACTCAAATCGACCAGGTACAGCTGTAGCGCGATTCAAGCCCTCCGCAATTTTTGTCAGAGGAATATCAAGAGCACGTGCGGCAGCAACGGCTGCTAGCGAATTCATCACATTGAATTGGCCACCCAATTGTGCGCGCATCTGCACACCTTCAATCTCAAACTCGATGTGGCGTGCATCCATGCGAACCTGAGCGATGTCGCTCAAACCAAACGACTTTGCATCAATTGTTATGGTGTCAAGAAGAAGTTGACCATGCACATCGTCGCGATTGATGATGCCGCATGCTGAATATTCTTTTGTAAATAGTTTTGCCTTAGCTGAAAAGTACTTCTCCATTGTCTGGTGGAAGTCCAAATGATCCTGCGACAGATTCGTAAACACGACAGCTTCAAACTTCGTGCCCATTACGCGGTGTAGTTCTAACGCATGTGAGGTCACTTCCATCACTACCGCTTCAACGCCGTCTCGCTCCCAAGTTCCCAACATTCGCTGTATATCCGTTGACTCGGGTGTAGTTCTTGTGCCAGTCAACGTTCCAACCACTTCTGTTTTCCAGCCGTACGCACGCAAGATCTCTGCGAGCAGATGCGCTGTCGTCGTTTTGCCGTTTGTCCCCGTTACGCCAACCACGTGCATCCGCGTGCTCGGGAATTCGCGCAAGGCAGCGGCCAATAACGCCATCGACTTGCGCACATCTCGAACCACAATTTGAGGCACATCAACAGCCAGTAAACGTTCCACAAGCAATGCTGATGCGCCGGCGTCGACTGCCATCTGCGCGAAATCATGGCCGTCTGCATGGGTTCCGCCTACGCAACAAAACAAATCGCCAGCGCTCACCTGACGTGAGTCATGTGAGACATCGGCAACTACCGAGTCTTCACCAATGATTTCGACCAGTAGACCGTGCGTGCCCAGTTGCGCTGTTTCCACCAGATGACGCAATGCCATCTGGCCGGTCGGTGCCGGCGATGCACTCATGATTAGTGCTTCGGTCCGAGCTCTGCTGGACGCTCTTTTGGACAGCCGATATCGGCTGCATCTGGACGAATATCAAGTTCGCTGATTAGCACCTGGGCGATATTTGCAAACACTGGCGCTGCAGCCGTTCCACCAAATCGATCCAATGATGCAGCATTTGGTTCGTCAATCGAAACCAACACCGTAAACCGTGGTTGCTGCGCAGGGATGAATCCAACAAAACTTGCAAAGTACGAACGAGATCCGTCGTCGGCGGCATAGGTTCCGTTGTCCTGGCGCTTGTAAGCGGTTCCTGTCTTTCCGGCAACTGTCATACCTGGAACTTTTCCAAGCGTCGCTGTTCCGAAACAGACAACGTCAGACATCAACGATCGCATTACTGCGGCAGTTTCTGGCGTGATGACCGAATGCTGTTCTTTTGGTGGAATCGATTCATTCAACCCGTCTTTAGTTACGGTTGCCGTCACCAAACGAGGGGCTACATAATTTCCATTGTTCGCCACCACATTCACGCCAGCAATCAACTGCAAAGCCGTTGTGGAGTAACCGTAGCCATACGAAGTAGTGAATTTCTTGGCACCCTGCCACTTGCTCGCTGACTGCAGAATTCCTTTGGTTTCACCCGGGAAGCCGACTGCTGACTTTGCACCAAAACCGAAGGACTTCAAATAGTCATGCAGCTTGTCTGGTCCAATTGTTTGCCCGATCATCAGCGTTCCGACGTTCGAAGAATCTACGAAAATCTTTCGCACCGACATATCCTCAAGCCCGTGTGGGTATGCGTCATTTAGTGGCTGTTCCCACTGCGTGCCTTTGTTTGCAATGAACGTTGGCGGAACGCTGAATACAGTCTTTGAGTCAACCTGACCTTCATTAATTGCAGCAGCAATGCTGAACACCTTTGCAACCGAACCAGGCTCGTTGGCTTCAACTGCTGCAATGTTTCCTGAATCGGCTGAGTACGTTCCATCTTCGTTCAATCGCAATGTTGACATTGCAAAAATCTCGCCAGTGGCGGAATCCATCACGATCGCAGTGCCGCTTCTTGCTTGAAGTCGTGCAATTTGTTGAGCCAAAATGCCATCAACTTGGAACTGAATATTGCGATCAATCGTGGTCACCAGTGTTTTGCCCGGAATTGCCGCAACGCTCTCATCTTGCGTTGCCGGAATTGATTGACCTTTCGCGCTGACTTCGCGAACCTGTCGGCCATTAACACCAGCGAGCAACATGTCGAATTGCAGTTCAAGTCCCGATGTTCCAAGACCGTCTGGATCGGTGCGGCCAACTAGCGCGCGTAGACCTTCACTGGTGAGTTCGCGGCCCGTTTCCTTACGTGACGAAACACCTGGAAGACCTAATGCAATGAGTGAGTCAGCCACCTCTTGCGTTGTCTGACGAGCAACATACGTAAAGCTCGAGGTTTTGTTTTGCAATCTTTCTGCAAGTGCAAGTTCGGCCTCAGGAGACATTGCCAATACCGCTGCGATTGCACGGGCTGTACCAACAGGATCAATCACTTCACGTGGGTCAGCGAAAACCGTGCGAAGCGGAATTGGTATCGCCAGTTCAAGGCCATTGCGGTCGAGAATTGATCCGCGCTCTGCCTTCACCACGTTCACTCGAGTGCGCTGCGAAACACTTGCATCGCGATATTGGCCGGAACCGAATGTTTGCAAGTACCCCGTGCGCAACAACATTGCGCACAGTAGCAACGACACAACAATGCGCACGTACGCCAGTCGATGCGAGATCTTTCCTGGTTTGAGGTCTTCGGTCAGCGTGCGAACGGTTTGTCGCGCCGCAGCGCGTGCAATGTCACCAGCACGCTGAGGTTCGTGACGGCGCCCGCGTGATCCTGCAGCAATGCTCACGGCTGAGTCCCCTCGTTCTGTGCAACGCCCAAGTTCGCAAGTGGGTTAAGTGAGGTGATGTTCGATGGATTCGCAAACGCAGGGTCCATTTTCCCTGTCGAGATCACAACAGATGCCACAACATCTTGCGGGACTTCCACAAACTTCGAACCAAGACCTGGCGTCATCATCATGGCTTTCGCCTGCTCACGTAGGTACTCCGGTGCCAACAAGGTGACGCGCTGTTGGCGAAGCTCGTCGTGGTACTGACGTGCGAGCGAAATCTCGCTCGTGAGGCGATCCAACTTCAATTGCTGTCCAGCGATGTAAGCCTGCAGGCCAATTACCGACGACACCACCACAAACAAACCGAGCACCATGGTGCTGAAGAACAAAATGGTTCGTTTTGACGTTCCAGGGATGACTGTGAGATGGCGTTCAGGGGGTATCGATTGTCCACCACGTGGTTGCCGTTGCGGCACCCGTTCTGTGTTGATCGCTAACGCCATCTCAGCAGCCGACCTTTTCAATAACCCTGAGTCGCGCAGATGATGCGCGGGGGTTGCGTTCAATTTCTTCTGCAGATGCATGCTCTGCGACACGCACCTTCTTCACCAACTTGCCCGAGGACAAGTGGTGTTGGAATGGAGATGCGATAGTGGTTGCTCCTGGACGAGTTTCTGCATCGCGGAACGCCTGTTTCACAATGCGGTCTTCGCCTGAGTGATACGACAACACAGCAATTCGGCCACCCACTTCCGTGGCGGCAATTGCATCCGAAATTGCTTTCGGCAAAATTTCGAGTTCCTTATTTACTTCAATGCGAATTGCTTGGAACGTGCGCTTCGCTGGATGCCCACCGGTGCGGCGAGCTGGTGCAGGAATCGCGCTGGCAACAATCTCTGCAAGTGCTGATGTCGTCATGACCGGGCGTGCAGCAACAATTGCTTTGGCAATGCGGAAGGCAAAACGCTCGTCTGCGTGTTCGCGCAATACGTCGGCAAGTTGCTGAACTTCGTAACCATTCACGACATCAAGGGCACTGAACTCTTGTGTGGTGTTCATACGCATGTCGAGTGGTCCGTCATTGCGATACGAAAAGCCACGATCTGCTTCGTCGAACTGCGGTGAAGAAACTCCGAGGTCAAACAGAGCACCAGAGATTTTTGGTACGTGATGCAACTGCAAGAATTCCGCAATGCCGTCAAAGCGACCTTGGTGAAACATCAGTCGGCCTTCGAATTGTGGTGACACCTTGCGTGCATGTTCAATGGCCATCGGGTCTTGATCAATGCCGAACACGCGCATCCATGAATACGTGGAGAGCAGTCGCATTGCGTGGCCAGCGCCGCCCAACGTTGCATCGACAACTACGCCGTGTGGAACTGCACCGAAAAGTTCGGTGATTTCATTGGCCATTACTGGCTCGTGATTAAACGTTGAGTGAGTTGCTGGTGAGTTCATAGGAAGGTTTCGACGCTTCGTTGCGTGTTCTCACTCGTGTAGTGCCTCGCTGTACTGCAGCCCCCCGGCCGGCGTTGTCGTCGGGATGTCTCCCCGATTCGACGAAATGGAAGCGGGCGGAGTTGGGGCTGTCCATCTTGCTGACCGAAGGACTGCAGTACAGCGAAACGCTCATATGAGGAGCGCTCGCAAAAAGTGGTGTGGTCGATGCGCTCCTTTCCCGCTACTCGCCTGATCCGGCGATTTGCTCGATTCCCAAAAGGACGACGCGCTCATGGCGCTCTGGGTCCCAAATTTCAACGCGGTTGTAGTTACCGCTAACAAGAACGCGTGAATTCAGTGTGAGGCCGGCGTATTCGCGCAACTTTTCTTCGATGTTGATTCGACCCTGGGCGTCTATGGCCACTTCGAAGGTGTTGCTCGCCTGAGCACGCTGCTGGTTGAGCGACATCTCGCCCTTACGAACCTTTTCCATGGATTCCCGAGCGAACTCTTCAAAGCTGTCAGCAGTTAAGACATCCACGCACTTGTCTCGACCAATGGAGAGGAAGCAACGGGGCTCTAAGCGTGGGCGAAACGATGCAGGCAAAGCCAAGCGACCCTTTGGGTCCAGCTGCCGATCGTGCACTCCTACGAACAATGTGTCCTCCGCTACCCTCGCAAACCCTTGTGGGGCTTGCTTTCCCGTGTATTGCTGCCGTTGAAAGGAGTCCGCACTCCGGATCAACGAGAAATACGATATCCCCACTTTCCCCCACTTTGGTGTATTTCTCCACCACTTTCCCCCACTTTTTTCGGGACAGCTCAATGCTCCAAAAGGCTTATTTCATTGGTGAATACGGGAACTCAAAGCCAAACTGGCCAAATTCTCGGAAAAAAACTTTTGCTAGAGGGGCAGATGTGACACGAAAGTGTCGACAATCGCCTGCTGGCTCGCCTGAACCACTGCGACTCGATGCGCAATCTCACTCAGGTTGCCTGGCGTATTCATTACATACATCTCCACGTCACGTGGATT
>Ga0102873_1000765_pt1 | contig 10767 bp, 10 predicted proteins | sample Colrivmeta1547B3_FD_78183 | JGI IMG/M metagenome (GOLD analysis project Ga0102873, IMG submission 78183) | Estuarine microbial communities from the Columbia River estuary - metaG 1547B-3 | ecosystem: Environmental > Aquatic > Marine > Intertidal zone > Estuary | place: USA: Columbia River... | reverse complement strand
CTCCAGGGCTTGTTAAAACGAATTACAGGATTTTATCAGTTTGTTAGCTGATCTCTCAATTTACTGGAATAATCAGGCTAGATATAGGCCACCATTGACGTGCAGGGTTATTCCGGTAATGTAGGCAGCTGCGGGAGAGGCCAAAAACGCCACTGCCTGCGCCACATCCTCCGGAGTCCCTAAACGAGCCAAAGGAATGTTTGCCTTCAGACTATTTTGCTGCTCCTCACTTAAGGCACGGGTCATATCTGTATCAATAAAGCCTGGGGCTACGCAATTAACCGTGATATTCCGGCTGCCGATTTCACGGGCTAAGGCACGGGTCATTCCTGCAACACCTGCTTTTGCAGCTGCATAATTTGCCTGTCCAGCATTACCCATATGCCCCACGATCGAGGTGATATTGATGATTCGACCACTACGCGCCTTCATCATGGGACGCATCACCGCTTGTGAAAGCTTAAATACAGAACTCAAGTTAGTAGAAATAACATCTGACCACTCATCACCCTTCATCCGCATTGCCAAATTATCTTTAGTAATCCCTGCATTGTTGACCAAAATGTCGATGCGACCAAATTCTTTGACAATGCCATCCATGATGCTTTCACATGCTGCATCATCCGTGACATTTAAGACTTTGGCAGAACCGCCATGCGGTTTTAAACGTGCTGCAATTGCTTGAGCACCCGCCTCGGTGGTTGCGGTTCCAATAACAGTTGCACCGCAACTAGACAGCTCTTGGGCAATTGCTTGACCAATGCCGCGCGAGGCCCCTGTTACAAGAGCTACTTGATTAGTGAGGTCTAAATTCATCGTTGTCTCTTTTGCTTCGTCAATCCATCTAAGATTTTAATGTCTGCATCACTTCCATAAGACTGGCATCGTCCATCAAAGCCATGCCCTGTAATTGGTCATCAATACGCTTAGTTAAACCCGCAAGTACCTTCCCAGGACCGCACTCAACAACCTGGATTACACCACGCGCTGACATTGCCCGAATCGTTTCTTGCCAACGCACTGGTTTTGCAGCTTGTCGCACCAAGGCATCCTTAATGGCAGCGGGATTATCCAAAATACTCACGTCCACATTGTTAATCACGGGAATAGTAGGAACATGAAACTCAATATTCTCAAGGTATGTCTTTAATTTCTCAGACGCTGGCTTTAACAAAGAGGAATGAAATGGGGCCGATACTGGTAATGGTAAGGCTCGTTTAGCACCCGCTCCTTTTAGTAACTCGCATGCCTTAGCAACAGCCTCAGCTGCGCCCGCAATTACTATTTGTCCTGGTGCATTGAAATTAACTGCTTCCACAATCTTTCCAGTTTGCGCACTGGCAGATGCGCATACCTCAATCACGGTCGCATCATCCAAACCTAAGATGGCTGCCATGCCACCAGTTCCTACTGGAACTGCTGACTGCATTGCCTCAGCTCGAAAACGTACTAGCGGTATCGCATCTTTAAAACTAATGACTCCAGATGCTACTAGTGCGGAGTACTCCCCAAGACTATGGCCAGCAAGCACGCTGGGCTTTGGACCGCCCGCAGCCAACCAAGCTCGATAACAGGCAACTCCAGCGGTTAGCATTACAGGCTGCGTGTTGGTGGTTAATGCCAAAGCCTCTGCAGGGCCTTCAGCAATTAGTTTGCTGATGTTCTCGCCCAAAGCATCAGAAGCCTCTTGTAAAGTAGCATGCACTTCCGTGCGCGCAGCAAGCGAATTCAGCATTCCCACCGATTGGGAGCCCTGTCCAGGAAATACAAATGCAAATGTCATAACAATCTCATAAAAAATTTATATCGCGTCAATCAATTAGTAGCGCAAGATTACTGCACCCCAAGCAAAGCCGCCGCCAACTCCCTCAAGCAGTGCATATTGACCGCGTTTAATGTGACCTAAACGAATACCTGTATCTAAGGCTAATGGAATTGATGCAGCTGAAGTATTTCCATGCTCGGCAACGGTTACTATCACCTTGTCCATCGACATTCCCATTTTGCGGGCAGTGCCCTCCATGATCCTAATATTGGCTTGATGTGGAACTAGCCAATCGATTTGATCAGCACTCATACCAGCTTTTTCTAAGACCTCATTAGCCACTTGCTCCAAAACCTTCACTGCTAATTTAAAGACTGCTTGACCATCCATGGTCAAAAACGGAGAACCCTCAATACCCCCGCAGCTTGCTCGGCCCGGAACACACAAAATATTACGCTGACTACCATCCGCATGCAAAGCACTCGCCAAGATACCGGGTTGATCCGATGCCTCAAGCACCACAGCCCCAGCACCATCACCAAATAATACGCACGTGGTGCGATCTTTAAAATCAAGAATGCGTGAGAATACTTCAGCGCCAATCACTAATACCTTTTGATGCGCACCTGTCCGAATAAATGCATCTGCAATACTTAGGGCATACGAAAAGCCCGCACAGACAGCCTGCACATCAAAGGCTGCGCAGCCATGCTTGGCACCTAATTTATCCTGAATCACGCACGCAGTACTCGGAAAGCCGCCCAAATGATCAGGGGTAGAAGTAGCCAAGATGATGAGATCAATTTCGCTCACATCGCAAGAGGCTGCTTGCAAAGCAGCTTGCGCTGCCTTAACCGCTAGGTCACTGGTCAACTCATGCTCAGCAGCAAAATGCCTTGCTGAAATTCCGCTGCGTGTCTGGATCCATTCGTCACTGGTCTCCAAACCTTCTTTCGCAAGACGTGCAACTAGATCTTGATTACTAACGCGCTGTTTTGGTAAATAACTACCAGTTCCTGCAATTCGTGCATAGCGAGCTGCGCTCATACAGACCTCATGCCAAAAGTTTCTGCAATCTTATCAACCATCCGATTCTTTGCAGCGTCATAAGCCCGTTCGAGCGCAACCTTAAAGGCAAAGCGATCCGCTGATCCATGACTCTTGATCACACAACCACGTAATCCCAATAAAACTGCTCCGTTATATCGGCGGTGGTCCACTCGCTTACGTACCCGTCCCAAAGGTATGAGTGCTGTCAAGCCCATTAATTTAGTTAACAAGGAACGACTAAATTCTTCACGGATCATGCCACTCATCATCTTAGCTAGGCCTTCGCTAGCCTTCAAAACTACATTGCCCACAAATCCATCACAGACCACGATATCCGTTGTTCCCTTAAAAATATCATTGCCCTCTACATTGCCATAGAAATTGAGCTTACTTTGCCGTAATAGCTCCGCTGCTTGCTTAACCACATCATTACCCTTGATGACCTCTTCGCCAATATTGAGTAAGCCAATCGATGGACTGGTATTTCCATTCACCACACGTAACATTACATCCGCCATTTGTGCAAACTGAAGCAGATGAATCGGCTCGCAATCTGCATTGGCTCCCAAATCCAGTACAGTCGTACCTTTACCCAATTCATTCGGAATTGCCGTCGCAATGGCAGGACGGTCTATACCCTCAAGGGTTTTGAGAATATAGCGAGAGATTGCCATCAAAGCACCTGTATTACCCGCAGAGACTACGGCATCTGCTTTACCTTGCTGTACTTGCTCAATAGCAACCCGCATGGATGAATCTTTTTTGCGACGTAATGCCACTTCGATAGGATCATCCATCAAAACAATTTCAGAGGCGCCAATAATCTGAAAGCGATTAAGCATTTCCGCATTACATCGCTTAATTGCTTCATTGAGCAATTTAGGGTCACCAACTGCGATTACCATCACATCAGGATGGGATTGCAAAAAATCACAGCAGGCAGGAATGGTTACGGCGACGCCAAAATCTCCGCCCATAGCATCGACTGCAAGGGTGACACTCATTGTTTTTGTTTGCAACGTGGATTGTGTCTAAGAAAAAAGCGGCTAAGAGCCGCTTCGATCCAGCAAAATGGAATTAGTCGTTTTTGGTTTTAACGACTTTACGACCACGGTAGTAGCCATTTGGAGAAACGTGATGGCGCAAATGTGCCTCACCAGTAGTAGACTCAACCGCAATCGCAGGTGCGGTCAAGAAATCATGGGCACGGTGCATGCCACGTTTCGAAGGGGATTTTTTATTTTGTTGGACGGCCATAATGAACTCCTAAGCAATCATGAATTCTAGCATAAAAACAGGTAAAAACCCGTATTGGGGGTTGATTTAATTACTATTTCTTGAGACTTTTCAGTACCTTAAAGGGATTTTCATCCCCCAGTCCATCGCCCGCTTGGCTCATTTGACAATCCCCCATGGGGTGTTTTGGGGCGTACGGGATGGCCAGCAAAATTTCGTCCTCGAGGGCTTCTAGAAGATCAACGTGATGACTAGCGACCAGCGCCTCTTGCGCCTCATCATCCAAAGGGAACTCATCTGCCTCTTTTTCTGTTTTCATAAAAACAAAACGTTTTTTTTGAGAAAACTCAAAGATCAAGGGCTGTAAACAGCGTTGGCACGCCAATTGCATTTTCCCCGTGAGGCTAATTTCCATAACAGGCATCCCCCCATCATGATGATGAGTCCGAAGCTCACAATAAAAGCCATCTTGGGGGTCTAAGTGTGAGGCCTCAAGCTGCAATCTCGCAAAATCAGTCAGGCTTAAAAACCCCTCTCCTATGTACGAAACAGGGGCTAATATGTCAACTTTCCCAAGCGATTTTGGGGTGATTTCAAGCTGAGAGATGGGAAAGGCAGAATGAGAGCTCATCCAAGAAGTCTAAATCGAGTCTCAAAACTAAGCCACAATATCGCAATACTGAATCCCTAGACGTGATTTCTCAATGTCAAATACCAAACAACTTGTTCTAGCATCAAGCTCTCTGTATCGGCGCCAACTATTAGAGCGATTGGGTTTGCCTTTTACAACCGCTTCTCCCGATATTGATGAATCTCCCTTGGAACACGAGTTACCAGAAGCTATGACGATACGCCTTGCCCAATTAAAAGCGAGTGCAATTGCTAAACAATTTCCTGAGGCATGGATTATTGGCTCCGATCAATGCGCTGACCTTCGTGGTCAAATCATTGGCAAACCTGGCAATCATGAGCGTGCTCTAGCTCAACTAAAGAAGATGCAAGGGCAAACTGTTGTCTTCCATACCGCCCTATGTCTTCTGAAGAGCGGTAAACAAAAAACATTGAGTATTCCCACGCGGGTGCGCTTTCGCACTTTGCCCGATTCAATCCTAGAGAATTATTTGCGGATTGAGACACCTTATGACTGCGCAGGGAGCGCCAAGTCGGAAGGGATGGGTATTATTCTTCTCGAACAAATTGAGAGCGATGACCCAACCGCACTGATTGGCCTTCCTTTAATTGCCCTGTCTGGACTCTTGCGTGAAACAGGGTTTGCGATCCCTCATGAGTAAATTAAGTAATGCAACTAGTCTGGGATGCCTGTACCTTATTCCCAATACACTCGGGGAAGAAGATCGTGCCACACAATTGCCCAGAGTCATACCAACCGAAATCCTGAAACAAATTGCCTCTCTAAAAAACTGGATTGTGGAGGACGCCAAGACTGCAAGGGCCTTACTGAACGCCGTCAATCAAATAACCCCTTTAAGTAACTCGCTCCAAAGTATGCAAATGAATGAGTGGCGAGGCCCCCAGAGTAAAAATAAGACTGGGCTTAAACCACACGAACTTCTCGAGCCAATAATGCGTGGTGAAGATATAGGACTGATGTCGGAGGCTGGGGTTCCGGGTGTAGCCGATCCCGGTGCTGAGATCGTCTACATGGCTCATCAACTAGGTGCTCGGGTCAAGCCATTGGTCGGGCCAAGCTCAATCTTGTTAGGTTTAATGGCCAGCGGTTTAAATGGACAATGCTTTAGTTTTCAAGGCTACCTTCCGGTAGATGCTGCTGAGCGTTCAAAAAGGATCAAACAACTTGAGCAACGCTCGAAGCAAAATCATGAAACACAACTCTGGATTGAGACCCCTTATCGCAATACAGCGATGCTAGAAAGTTGCTTAGGTTCACTTTCATCACAAACTCAACTATGTATCGCCGTCGACTTGAGCCTTCAAAGCGAGTGGATTTGGACTGCGCCAGTCAGCGAATGGCAGAATCGATTTAGTAATCCAGTCGCAATGAACGCGGTATTAAAAAATCGTCCCGCTATATTTTTAATGCTGGCTTAGCGCATCTCCGCGCCACGCATTAGAGCCTTACTGATTGCAGCGCCGGTCTCCGCCCCAAAACGTTTAGCAACCCGTTCTGCAAAGTTCTCTTTAAGGGTGTATTCAAACAAGTCTGGCGCTTTCAAAATATCGCGCGCAACGGAATCAACCGTGCCATATCCATCCACCAAGCCTAGTTGCAAGGCCTGCTCACCATTCCAGACACGACCTGTAAAGATCTCAGGGTCGTTTTTTAAGCGATCGCCACGCCCTTGTTTCACCACTGTAATAAATTGCTGGTGGATCTCTTCAAGCATTTTTTTTACCATCTCAACTTGCTTAGGATTTTCTTTAGAAAAAGGATCCAACATACCCTTTTCCGTTCCGGCAGTAATGAGGCGTCTTGAGATGCCCATTTTCTCCATGAGTCCTGTAAAGCCAAAACTGCCCATGACCACACCAATGGAACCTACGAGACTCGCTTTATCCACCAATATCTTGTCCCCAGCAACAGCAATGTAATAGCCACCTGATGCACATACATCCTCAACCACTACATAAAAGGGTTTCTCAGGATGCAGGGTTCGCAAACGTCTGATCTCATCGTTAATCATGCCGGCTTGCACCGGTGAACCACCAGGACTATTGATCCGTAATACAACACCAACTGCTTCTTTGCTTTCAAACGCTGCGGTGAGTGCTGAATTAATATCTAAGGCATTTGCTATGGAGTTTGGGGAGATCTCACCCTCAATACTCACCAGAGCGGTATGTTTTCCACTGACGCCACTTCCGGGTAACCGTATATCAGAGACTTGATAAATGAGGCCAACGAGTACTATCAAACTCAGAATCCTGAGAGCAGCCCTCCAGCGCCTTGCCTTGCGGTTCTCTTTTAAATTCTCTAACAAAAGAAGTTCTAGTGCATTACGCTCCCATAGGGTGTTCGGTTTTGCAGATTCTGGGCTTTGCTTTGTATCCATAATGAACTCTATTTACCAATTTCAATCGAGGTGGGATGTTGTACATACAAATTATTTTGTAACCAAGAGACTAACTGCTCTACATTATCAAGGCAAGCAATAGATTTTGCTGCCTTCAACGCATCAGCTGGGTGTGCGCCATAGCTTACTGCAACCCCATCAACCCCTGCGGATTGGGCCATCTCAAGATCGTGAGTAGTATCGCCGATCATTAGCATCTTACGCACCGGAACTTGCAAGCTATCCGATAAGTCTAGCAACATGCCAGGGTGGGGCTTAGAAAACGATTCGTCGGCAGTGCGAGTGTCATGAAAAAGATGCTTGAGTTCGTGAAAATTGAGGGATCGGTCTAATCCGCGCCTTGGTTTGCCTGTGGCGACGCCCAACATAAAGCCTTTATTTTTTAGGTCCTCCAATAACTCTCGGATACCGACGAATAAATGCAGTTCGTGATCCTTAGCGAGGTAGTGATAACGAAACCGCTCAACCAACTCCGGAAAGCGGGCGGGATGCACCGTAGGAACCACTCGACGTAATGAGTCTTGTACACCCAAACCAATCACGTAGCTAGCGATGGAATCATCCGGAACGGGAAAATCAAGATCACGGCAGGCCTGCTGGATGCAATGCACAATCGTGGGCGTCGAATCCATAATGGTTCCATCCCAATCCCAGACAACTAAATCGTAACGGCGCTCTTCGGATTTCACTACAGCTCTTTCTTATGTTTGTTCGGGAAGCGTCTCACACTCCCACCGCGTTAACCATTCTCTAAATGCCTTCGGTACATCGGCCTCGACCCGCATCTTCTCCTGCGTCTTAGGGTGTGCAAAGACTGCAAGATGAGCGTGTAAGAATAAATGCTTTACCTTAAGACGTTTATCTTCGGCGTCAATACCATACTTATCATCGCCCAAAATAGGATGGCCAATCTTTTGTAAGTGCACTCGAATCTGGTGAGTGCGACCTGTTTTTAATTGTGCTTCAGCGAGAGTCACCTCGCCCAGCTCACCTTTTAGAATCTCTGTCACTCGAAGATTTGTATGACTAGCTTGACCTTTTGAATCAACCCGTACTCTGCGTTCTCCATTCTCTAAAAGATACTTCAGCAGGGGAAACTTGAGTTGCGCGGTACCAGCCCCTTGAGAAATTTCACCATGGGCTAGGAGTCGATAGCGCTTATCGGTCAAACCCTCTCGGATTTGTCGATGCATCTCTACGAGTGCGCTGCGTTTTTTGGCAAAGATCAAAATGCCCGAAGTATCACGGTCCAAACGATGTACCAACTCTAAGAACTTACTCTCTGGTCTTGCCTTTCGGAGTAACTCAATCGCCCCCAAACTTACGCCCGAGCCGCCATGAACTGCGAGCCCAGACGGTTTATCAATAATCAGTAAATATTCATCTTCAAATAAGGTCGGTATTTTTGCAGCCAGCTCAGTTGCCTTGGTTTGTGAAATTCCCGCACCAGCTTTTGGGGGTTCAGCCAATCGGGTTGGGGGTAAACGGACAATATCACCCTCAGCCAGTCTAGAGGTTGGCAAAGCACGTTTTTTATTGATACGAACCTCGCCCGAGCGAATAATTCGATAAACATGGCTTTTAGGCACACCCTTAGCCCAGCGAAGCAAAAAATTATCAAGCCGCTGGCCTGCAGAATTAGCGTCAACGGTCTCAAAAACAGCCTGTAGAGCAGGAGTTTTGGCAGATTCCTTGGCAGAAACGCTCTTTTTTGGGGCAGGATTAATGGTTTTCCTCATGTGATAGACCACATTGTCATTCGTTTTGTGACCTATAATCAAGGATCTAGGTAATTTATTACCAGATTGATTTGAATTCCGGAGCTTGGAGTCGCCCATTAATAGACTCCCGGGGTTGCCCCTCTCCCGTTTTAATGAGGCGCAGGGTTGGCGTGATGTATGCCGCGACCCACGAAGCAGATGACCTTTTTTAGGCGAGCGCCTACATTGAGATCTTAAGGAGATCTCTGTGGCGAGCGTTGGTGTGAGACTCAGACCATGGAATTAATGGTTTGATCGTAATTTCCTGTAGAGGAATGTTTTAGACTCTCTCACCTCTTAATGTCTGGGGATTTATTCCTCAGAACTTTCTTAGTCATCCTCTTCGCGTCGCACAAAAGCGCCTCCCATGAAGGAGAGTGTTATGAAACGCATGTTATTTAATGCAACGCAACAGGAAGAGTTGCGCGTCGCCATTGTTGATGGTCAGAAATTAATCGACATCGATATTGAATCCGCTGGACGCGAACAGCGTAAAGGCAATATCTACAAAGGTGTTATTACTCGTATTGAGCCATCCCTAGAGGCTTGCTTTGTGAACTACGGCGAGGAGCGTCATGGTTTCCTGCCATTTAAAGAAGTTGCGCGCACCTACTTTAAAGAAGGTGTTGACGTTCGTAACGCATCAATTAAGGATGCGCTTCGCGAGGGTCAAGAAATTGTTGTCCAAGTTGAAAAGGAAGAGCGGGGCCAAAAAGGTGCCGCATTAACCTCCTTTGTCTCATTGGCTGGCCGCTATCTTGTGCTAATGCCAAATAATCCCAGGGGTGGCGGGGTATCGCGCCGTATTGAGGGTGAAGATCGTCAGGAATTGCGTGAGGCAATGGCACAACTAGAAATACCAGATGGCATGAGCATTATTGCCAGAACCGCCGGTATCGGTCGCGATGCCGTTGAATTGCAATGGGACCTGAACTATCTCATGCAGTTATGGAAAGCGATTGATGAGGCCGTCAAAGGAAATTCTGCCCCCCTATTGATTTATTTGGAATCCAGCCTTGTCATTCGTGCAATCCGCGACTATTTCCAACCAGATATTGGCGAGATCCTAATCGATACGGATGATATTTATGATCAAGCTCAGGCGTTTATGTCGGTTGTTATGCCTGATAACTTGCCAAGAGTTAAACGCTATCAAGATGACGTGCCCTTATTCTCGCGTTTCCAGATTGAGCATCAGATTGAAACTGCCTACTCGAGAACGGTCCCACTCCCTTCTGGTGGAGCAATCGTTATCGATCATACCGAAGCACTCGTGTCTGTTGACGTTAACTCAGCGCGTGCAACACGCGGTTCTGATATTGAAGAAACCGCAACTCGTACCAACCTAGAAGCTGCTGACGAAATTGCTAGACAAATGCGTCTACGCGACCTTGGTGGCCTCATCGTGATTGACTTCATTGATATGGAATCTGCCAAGAGCCAGCGTGATGTTGAGAATCGCTTGCGTGACGCTTTGCGACATGATCGCGCTCGCGTTCAAACCGGCAAGATTTCGAAGTTTGGTCTGATGGAATTATCGCGTCAACGCTTGCGCCCCGCCTTATCCGAGGCGAGTCATGTCACTTGCCCACGGTGTAATGGCACAGGCCATATTCGGGATACAGAATCGTCTGCACTTCAGGTCTTACGAATTATTCAAGAAGAGGCCATGAAGGAAAATACAGCTGCAATTCACTGCCAGGTTCCAGTGGATGTTGTTGCCTTCCTGTTAAATGAAAAACGTGCTGAAGTCATTAAGATTGAAACCCGCTTTAAGGTACATGTCTTAATGATTCCGAATAAGCATCTTGAGACCCCTCATTACAAGTTAGAGCGCTTACGGCATGATGATCCACGCCTCGATGAGCAAAAGCTTAGCTATGTGATGGTAGAAGAATCTGCG
>Ga0102873_1000726_pt1 | contig 11075 bp, 10 predicted proteins | sample Colrivmeta1547B3_FD_78183 | JGI IMG/M metagenome (GOLD analysis project Ga0102873, IMG submission 78183) | Estuarine microbial communities from the Columbia River estuary - metaG 1547B-3 | ecosystem: Environmental > Aquatic > Marine > Intertidal zone > Estuary | place: USA: Columbia River... | reverse complement strand
CTTTAATTCAATTTCAGAAAAGATATCAACCTGTTCAAATAACAATGATGTTATGTCAGAATAGATGTCAGGTTGAAAGCAGCGGTCATACCGGTTTGTCAATAACAAGTTTTTTAGGCTTTGCTTTATTGAATCAATATCAGTAATTGGCAATATGTCGTTATAGATCGGGTGTACCGTAAAGGCATTATCAATATCCGAATATAAATTTTTTCTAGACACCACTGTCGTTCTAGAATCATTATAGTCAGACAGGTTACGGCTCATATTCTATTTATACAAATATAGTCGACGAGTTATTTGTTTAAAAATTTACTAGCGAGGAGTGATCCATTAAATGCTCCACTTAAAAACGAAGAGGTTGATGAACCAGAATATCCTGTAGATGTCTCGGTACCAGACGCCCTAGACAGACTAGCATTTGCTGGATTATTTTGTATTGCGCTAGAATTATTTTCCATTTCATACTTTATCTTGTTTAGTCGTCTGTTGTACTCTTTAATGGTACTATCTGACCATGTTGAATTCTTTAGTAATGTATCTTTTGCAAAATAATTAAACTCATTTTTAAGAGCAGTTAGTGAAAAACCAGTTTCTCCTGATAAGAAATTTTCCACTGATCCTAGACTGCTAGTAACTCCGCCAATTACATTAGAGACTGCGCCTAATCCTGAGTTTAATGAAGCTACAGAAAATGTAGAACTTTTAACACTTCCGCCTGTAGTTGTAGTAGTGGCATCGGCAGAAGACGATTGCTGTGGATATACACTTGATAGCGCACCAGTTACTCCCTCAAGCATATTATAAACAGAACTTAAATTATCAGACACCCCATTACCTGAACTTAAAAGACCGGTTCCAGATCCTGTCGCGGCAATGCTATCATGGTAATTGTATGCAAGTTCATGTACTGCAGTAAGCATTGAAACATATTCCTGTAAACCAGCAGTATTTCCTTCAGCTTTAAATGATTCAATTTTATTTGAGTCTTTACTAAGCGCGTCTCGTAATCTAAATTGAAAGAGGTCATACTTACCCTTTGCCTCTGATGGCTGACGCGAAGTTGCTGGTATAAATCCGGCAATTGCCTCTGGTACTTTTGTATTATCCGCCTTTATAAATGAACTAATCGGGTTACCAAAACCATCAACCGCATTACAAATATCAACAAGACCATTTGCAACATCGCCTACAAACTTTCCAACGTCACCAATCCCTTCAGTAATGCCTGGAAAAGATGATTTAAGAGCAGCAATTTGTTCGTTTGCAATTGCACCAAGTTTGGCATACACACCAGTTGCTTCAAGAACCATATTTGCAAATGCCCACGGATTGTCTTTAATAAATTCAATGAGGGCCATTATTTGTTGGACTTTTTTAATAAGATCCATTACGGTAGTTAACAATTTTAGAATGCCAGTCCCTGGAATATAACTAAGTACTAGTGCTGCAAGCTTTGCAGCAACAAGTAGCATTAATTTTTGTGGTAAATTTTGCGCGCATTCAGCAAGAGTTTTTACCGTGCCAAGCACTGGAATATCACTGTTTTCTAGAAACGAAAGTACTCCACTCTTTACAAAGTCTGATGTTGACACCTTTTGTGAGTGTGATATAACTGATGAGTTGCTTAAACTGCTATTTTTTGTATTAGAAATTACTTCTGTTTCAAAAATATCTACTTTCTCTTGATATTCCACAGCTGCTTCTTGTGCTGCAGATGGAGAAACTGGAACTACCTTAATTTCTTGGGTTACTGAACCAGTATAGTTTAAATCTACTGCTTCTAAGGTAACAATATATGTTCCAACTTCAATTGGAGGAGCCAACGCAGAAAAAAGATCCGAAGACGTTTCGTTTGCCTTTGCGTACGTTAGCCTAACAGGTATATTGCCAGGATAGTTCGGGTCGTCGACGTCTAGTATTTGAGGATCGGTAATAAATTCTGGAACATGTGTATTTCCATAATATGCAAATTCAGTTTTAGTAAACGTAGCCCCTATTGGGCGTGGGTGTATTACTAGATATTTAGAAGGGTCGCCATAACCCTTGTATGGAGCCCGGCGTGTATTAAAATCATACAAAACCGTTTCAAACTTAAGATTATTAAGTTCCTCTTCAGTTAACACATCCTCGTTGATATCAAAAAATGGGTTGCCAAACGATATTTCTGAAAATATGCTGCCTTGGGATGGAACCGTATTTGGCTTGTCTTGATAGCTGCTCCAAAAACCACGATACGTGCCATTATGCAAGTCTGTTGGATATATTCCGTTTTGAATATCGGGATAGGAGACTATTGGTAAGTTACGAACGTATGTAGCGTTTATAGTAATGTCATAGCGGCCAACTCTTTTTGGAACATTAGAGACGCCAGCCATTCTACTTTCATATTGTATATCAACTGTAAGACCTGGGTCTGTTACAGGTATTATTTCAACTCTCCATGGTCGTCTTTTTAGCATCGTCGGCCCTGACGTACCATAGTTATATGGATTAACTGGAGTTTCAACGTTAAAAGGAGCTCGATTGATCCCATTTGCCCCAACCTGAGTAACGATTGTAAAACTTTCTATTAGATCCTGAAAACGAGCTTGACCGTTATAGATTAATTCTATTGGACGATGTTGTTCTTTAAAATTTCCATAAGTAAGTGTTTCGCTGTTAAACACTTCAGGCTTAAAATTTATATACAAATAGGTATCAACCGGACCAGTTATCGCTGTCCAGTCCATATACGTATCGGTGTATACCGACGGTCGATTTGCCGTAAATAAAAATGTTTTAGACGCAGTAACTGCAGTGCCGCTTACTGTTGCAGTAATTGTGATTGTTGCAGTGCCCTTTTTGCTGCTTAGCGGCGTCACCGTAACGGTACGGCTTGCGCCGCTGCCTCCAAGCACGACGTTGCTGTTTGGCACAAGAGCAACGTTGCTACTGCTAGCACTAACTGTAAATGTTGCTGACGGATTTTCTGGATATGCGATTGTAAAGGCAAGTGGGCCAGTGCTTGCCGCCACCCCAAGCAGGTTTTGGTCAGCAATATTAGAAATTGTAAGTGGCATATTTTTGGTTTAATAACATTTTTATCCAAGAGCTCCAGGCACCGTCGGGGTTGGAATGCCCTTCGATCCGTCGCCGAGGTGAAGGTGAGTTAACAACCCGGTAGTTCCAGCAGCTGCTCGTACGTCTCCGGCCGCCACAACCCCTCCTCCAAGTACAGTAACTAGCGGCGTAGTTATATTTGTAAATGATGAAGTCATATTTGTCAGCCCAAGCGAAGTCATGTTTAATGTAGTCGCGCTGTCAACGCATGCAGAGAGGCCTCCAATTGTGGCTGGGCCTGCTGGCGATGACATACTCACTCCAAGAAGTGCAGTCGTATCAGCCGCGCCGGTGTATATTCCAGTGTATCCTCCAAGAACGGTTTTTTCAACGCTGCCAACAACCATGCTTTTTACGCCGCCGGCCCGAACGGTATTATTTACGCCGTTACCAATTATGCTGTCCTTTTTACCAACAACACTTTCAGCTTTATCGCCAAGCACTTCGTTTTTATATGAGCCGCATTTTAATTTATATTCACCTGTAACAGTCTGTTCGTAGTTGCCAGTTACCTCCATTTTAACGTTGCCATGAACTGTTATATTTACGTTAGACACCGAACCAGCCGCGCCTATATCAACGTTGGCGTTGCCAATAACCGTAACGTGGCCGTCTCTATGTATAGTTGTGTGATGCTTCGAAACTATAACTACGGTGCTTGAACCGTCTGCGTGTATTTCACGATACGTTCCAGACTTATGTTTTTCCTTTATGCGCTCGTGACCAAGCGTGTCATCAACTTCAAAAACGTGCCCTGAACGCGACTGATTCACGTTGTTGTATGGATATACCGATTGATTGGTTGGAAACGGTGTACTAAAGCTGCTGTTTGCCATAATTTGTCTATTCTATATATAAGCCTTATGCAACGCCGCCCATACCGATACTCGTAACGCCTGCCCAGTAGTTTCTCATAGTAGAAGTTAATCCATTTGCCCAAGACCCGCCACCGGTACCAAGACCCGCCGAGCCGCCTATATCAAAATGCATAGAGTCTAGCGCGCCATAGTTTGCTCGTGTTCCTGAGAAATAACCGCCAAACCTAAATGCAACGTTTAACTCTGGATATTTAGCTGTTTGAATCTGACGCGCCTTTTGAGCAAAAATTTCGTAGTGCCTAAAGTCTGACGCAACTTGATATCGTCCTAGTGCTTTGCCATTTAGGTATAGTTGTATATCAATTGCTTTTCCACGACCGTGAAATCTAGAGTCTCCTGGACGTACACCAGAAGTTAGCTGCGTAGTATAGCCGTCTGGCATAGCCATACCAGCACTTTCAATTATATCAATAAGCCTCTTATCAACCTCAACTGAGCCAGACTTTGTTAGAAAACTTGATCGTCTGCTAACTTTTTTGCCGTCAGCTGCGGTACTTGTAATTCCTGGGTCTCCATACGCGCCTCTGATTCGTAGTATATACGCCACTGGCCCTGTAGTACTTTTTTTAGTGATCTTTTTAGAAATATAGTCAAATTCTGCAATTTTATAGGTTCCTGATACTGGACCCCCGTCATACACGACAGCAACATAGTCTTCTGCGCCGCTTCTAATAATAATATCGCCCTTATACAGCGTTTTGGGGCTTGCTATTTGTGTCATATATTTGGCTCCCTTGCCTAGAGGCCAGTTTAGCCAATTAGTTAAACTACTAGTGTCTGCAGGAAGATCTGCGTTGTCTGGTTTAACCGATGATTTTAGAAATCCAGTTAATTTTTCAGCGCACCATTGATTTGAAACGTTAGACATAATTATAATTATTGTGAAGAATTAAGTACATCGTTGACAAATGAATCCACCGCTCCTTTTGCAACCTTCTCATCAGCCCATGCGGCTGGCGCGCCGTCAAGCGCAGAAGTATTTGCCGAATTTGCTATTGGAGAGCCGTCTACATACTGCGAAACATTTGTTCCGCTTACAAATGAGTTTCCTACCGAGGATGATATTGCGTCTTGTGGGATGTCGGCGCCGCCTCCGCTTAAATTTGTTGTTCCTGGTATTGTTGCAATTATAACAGGATCTTGTAGGTCTTCGTCTCTAAAAAAACCAAAAACCCAACTACCAACCATTAACCCAGTTGCGCTCGCGCCTACAGCCGAATTACTAGCGCTGGTGATTGGTAGGAGTGGAGTTGCCCATGGCAATTTTTCACTGGGTATACTATTTGCGTCATCAAGTTCGTGATACTCGTAACAACGTATCTGCACACGACCTGCATTTAGCGGATCTGCAATATTCTCTACAATAGCGGTAAACCAATGATCAATTTTCATACTGGAATTTTCTAGCGATTGAGCCAACGTCTCGCGCATACTCTGGCGAAGTTGCGTATCCTGATTGTCCTATTGCTGTTACGGCGTCACTAACATTTGTTGAAGCTAGTACCTGTGAATATCGTTTATTATCAGACAAGAAATCAATATAGCCCTTTGCGCTGTCTTCTACGCTGCTATACGCCCTAAAACTATCATTTATAGTGACAGTTTTCCCATTTATAACTTCTTTTGTTGAGGCAGTGACTGCTCCAGCGTTGCCAGTGCCAGTGTGTGCTTTTATTCCAAACGCGTTGTTTCCAACCATTCGTGTGCCATATCCTGTTTCTAAGCACGTTTGGGCAGCTCCAAGACGAGCAACGACGTCTGGATTTGGCAGTCCCTTAGCAACAGCTTCTTTGTATAGCGCGTTATACATTTTATTGTAGTATGCCTTTTGACTTTCGGTTGAGGGTGTAGTTTTTCCAACGCCATTTGGATTTACGTTTGTGTTGCTAGCGCCCTGTCCAGTTTGATCACCGGCGCTGCCTTTAACTGATTCTAATATATTTCCTTCTACGCTAGGAACAAGTTTGGCAACCTTTAACTTATTTGTGTATATGCCGTTAGAAAAAACAGATGCCGCGACGAGAATAACATAGTCTCCAGACGCAAGCTCATCAATTTCTGATTCTTGTCTATCATTTTCTAATTTTGGCTTTGGCACCTTTAGATTTATTTTTACTCCAGGTTGCATCGCGCTGTCTCCATAGACTACAATATCATGGTTAACCTCGTTTAACCGAGCATAGAGCGCCCTTGACGGCGGTAAGTATCGTTCGCACGCAGTAATAGAATTATACGCAACTCCCCCGCTGTTGCCGTCTCCAAACTCAGAAATACCACGATTTACGTGCACGCTGACGACGTTCGAGCTTGCAATTGTGTGCATCGTGGCAGTTTGTGAGTTTCCACTTCTGTCTTTGATGTTATATTTACGTGGTTTCCAGTCAGACGTTTCTTTGCCGTTAAAGTCTAGAATATAAAATGCTTTCGAAGAAAAATCTATAACGTTATACCGACTTGCATAGGCACCAGCGTTTGATGCCTTTAGCCGATCGAGTTTGATTGAAGAGGTCATGCTCAGCAGACGATTTCTTTCGGCTACTGTATGCTTTTCTGTTCCAGGTTCTTCTTTGATAAATGGTTTAAACTCATATTTTGCAACGATTGGAGAAGTCTTTCCGGAAAGATTGGACCACGAAGATAAAAATATTTCTCCAGGACGAGTGGTGTTGCTGTATAAGAAAAACGGAGAGCCGTTTTCTGTAAAGCAGCGTGAACGCAACCACTCAGCGGCTTGCAATGGGCGTTGAATGTTTATAATTCCCTTAAATTTGGTTTCTATCTCTCCTTCTACATTAAATTCTTTTAGTCCCAAGTCATCTTTAAAAATAGTTTCAATATTTTGATCTAGTCGTTTTCCGTCATCAAGCACACGACATATATTCATAAGACTGCTACGATAAGCAAATTCTGAAATTGCTAAAAGCGTATAAATCTGTGTGTGAGGAAAGTCTAAAGTACGAACAAGAGTTGGATATTCCTTTACTGAAAATGTATGTTCTATCGCATCTCCAATCGCTGGCTTAATTTTTATTTCAATATTTTCTTGTCCGCATATTTGGAGTTGTTTGCCGCCAACTGGTTCAAATAATTTTTCAGTGTCACGTACGGATGCAGAAAGAGTTAGTACTGGAGAAAATAGCTCACTGGTAATTGTAAACGATTCAACTAGACTTCTTATGTCTTTTCTAACTCCTTGAGAGTCAATTATATCTAATTTTTCAACCTCAAAGGCGCCTGGCAACTTGACGTTTGCCTGATCGCTATAACCAATCTTAGGAGTATTTTTTGAATGAGCTGGCGCTATTGGTTTGGCTGACATAATTATTCTACATCATTTATAGTATTAAAGTATCTATCAGAAAATTCACTTATAAATTCTGGACGTATTACTCTTATCATTCGTTTCGAATCATTAATAGACGTTTCATACTCAAAAAATGATGTTATTTTTGGGTTAACTATAAGATCATTTGTTAGAGCGTCGTATGCGCTTAATACGGCGTCGCTTGGCGAATAATACTCGTATGCAGCGTTTGAATAGTCACTCCACCTAAACTCCGGCTTTGCTATCATAAGTCTCTTAGAGGCAATATAGTCTTCCTTTGTTGTTTTTGCGGCAACATGTTCACTAGCGCCAGTAATATCATATTGAGTAATCATAGAATAGATTGAATCAATCCATTCCGCCTTTAAAGCAATATTTTTATTTTGCGCATCTGTTTCTGCCTTTAAAACTTTATCTTTATCTTTGGCGTCTGCAGAAGACAGTTCCAACTCGCGTATCGAGTCGTCCCAAGCTATTTTATATGCGTAATTATTACTTTCTACAAAATCTTCTCTAGACGCTACTTCAATTCTTTTTGCATTAATAATTTTGTGTATGTCACTTATAATGCATTGGTGTCTTTTTGCGTCGTATCGAATAAAATTTGAACGATACTCGCCGTCACCAGACACAAACTTTAGATATGGCAAATATTGAGAAGTTAGTGGTATAAACGACATATCTAAAAATCCGGTGCCGTCCAACTCTAACTGTGGGTTTGTAGTCGGTTTAATTGATAGCGATGAATATTTAGAGTATTCTTGTTCTATCATTCGCGTAAAGTTTCTGTATGACAGCGGCCAAGACGAAGTATAGCCGTCGCGTAAAAAATCATTTACGATAAAAAATGTCCAGTAATAAGAGGAGTTTTGATAAAGCTTATGTGAAACTACGTCGGGGCGATCGCCGTCATTTACGCTATAGTATGTATATAGCGCGCTGTCATCAGCGATGCGGGTCGAATTTATAATTACAGCACGAGAAATATCAGTGAGTTCAAATATAGAACCGTCTGAAAATAAATCATAGTTTATTTTAGGATATTTTGTAAAAAAAGACATAGTTTATGTTGGTAAGGTGTCTCGTCTATGGGCTCGCGTTTCCATAAACTGTAACTGAATGGATGTTTCGATTGGTGAGCCGTCAGCCCTCCACATATTGGCGGTACTGTTAAACGTAGTGCTAACTTCAGTTAAATATGTTTGTCCTATTTTTGGTATATCAGTTATGACGTCTCCGCTTCCGCCCTTTCTAAACTCTATAGTCCATTTTGGTGGATATTTTAATTGAAACTCGCCGCCTTCTGGATAAAGGTTTTTACGAAATGCTTCTACAATATTTTTTATAGCAGTTGCTTCAGTCGTTGAAGACGGTATTAGTTGAAAGGCAAACGTAAAAACTCGGGTATTTGTCGCAGTAAATTCAGTGTTTATATTTTTGTTTAAGGTCGTTCCGGTGCCAATGCTTATTGCACTTTGTATTGATTCATTTGCTCCAGTTAAGGCAGTCACTCCTTGTACAAGTGAAGAAATCGATGAATTTGCAAGTCCTGCCTTTGCGTTGTTGTATATATTACCCATCTGCTTAATCGCAGCTTCGCCGGCACCTTTAAATGTATTTGCGCCAGAAGCAGCTGACGCTATGCCTGCGATACTGCCTCCCAAAAATCCCAATTCGGAATTATTGTATGTTGCGCCGTCACCAAATTGTAGCGAGCCTGGTATAGGCAATACTATTGTAGCAGCCGCCGCGCCTTTGCATGAAAATTTAATAAACGGGCGTGATGACAGCTTTGCTCGATCACTTGGAAAACCATATGTCATATAAGTATTTATATGGCGAAAAAACATTATTATAGCGGTAAATATCGCATAATACATCGAGAAAAATATGATGGCGACGCGTCTGGAGTCGTCTATCGTTCGTTGTGGGAGCGTCAAGTTTTTAAGTGGTGTGACGAAAACGCTGCAGTAGTCTCTTGGAGCAGCGAAGAAACAGTCGTGCCATACCGGTGTAGGTCAGACGGAAAGAGTCATAGATATTTTGTGGATTTAAAAATTACATTTAAAACCGGTGAAACGTATCTGATCGAGATAAAACCAAAGAAACAAACACAGGAACCACCTGTGAAATCTAGAAAAACAAAGGCATACATTACAGAGGTTCTTACATACGCTAAAAACATATCAAAATGGGAAGCAGCCAGAGAATATTGCGCCGATCGAGGATGGATTTTTGAGGTATGGACCGAAGACACCATAAAGGCGCTTGGCATAAAATTATTGACGTAAAAAAACGTTATAAATAGATATATGCCGTCTCTTTTTTCTAAGATTCAAGCCGATGCAGAACGCGCCGGCTTTTTACCGCGTACTGCAGAGTCGCGTGACTGGTTTATACGTAAAATACGTAGCCTGTCAAACATATCCCCGTCAAGGGTGTTAAATGACGACTCATTACAGACACGTGGCAAACCACTCATTGGTCGTATGTTTATGTTTTTGTATGACCCCAAATACAAAGAGACACTGCCATACTACGATAAGTTTCCGCTTATACTCATGGTAGGACCGGCAAAAGGAGGATTCTATGGTCTAAACTTACACTACTTGCCGCCACGGCAGCGGGCAGTCTTTTTTGACCGTCTTATGGATCATATGAATAATAAAAAGCTAGACGAGACAACTCGTTTTAGGCTGTCATACGACATGTTAAGCAGCACTGCAAAGTTACGAGCATACGCCCCTTGCTTTAAACACTACTTGTACAAACATGTCGTTTCTAAAACAGTCGAAGTGCTTCCACCCGAATGGGAAATAGCACTCTTTCTACCAACTGATTCTTTCGTAGGTCAAAAGAACGCTTCAATTTGGCAAAAAACACGCACTCTAGTCTAATATGTCTTCATCAATAAATGATTTTAAATCTGCCATAATTAGAAATGGCGGCATTGCTAAACCAAATCGCTTTTACGTAACGTTTGCTGCAATTCCTGGGTCGTCTGAATCAACACGAGACATACCATACTTGTGTGAGACGGCTAGCATTCCTGGAAAACAAATAACGACTTTAGACTATGATATCGGCACTCGTCGTCCACTAAAAATACCAACTGGATATATTGAGGATGACATTACAATGACATTTATTGCGACTAATAATAATTTTATTAAAACTGCGATAGACAAGTGGATGCAAAAGATAATAAATATCGATTCGTATCTGCTAACTTCTAATTATAGTGACTATAAGACTGAAATAGGTATTACTCAACTAGATGAACAAAATAAAGAGGTTCATAAAGTAACTTTGCAGGGAGCCTATCCAATTACTCTAAACTCCATGGAATTAGACAACAACAGTGAATCTACTATTCAAAAAGTAACAGTAGTATTTACATACGATAAATTGAAAATTATACACTAATATATAACATTATGCCATTACCAACACTTGAATCACCAAAATATATACTGACTGTGCCATCAACTTCGCAGTCAATTGAATATCGTCCATTCCTCGTAAAAGAAGAAAAAATATTATTGCTCGCACAGGAGTCTAATAACTCGGGCGAAATGATGTCAGCAATCAAAGACATTATACGCGCATGCACTTTCAACGTATGCAAACCAGAACAATTAACGTCGTTTGACCTCGAGTATATTTTCTTAAAACTGCGCGCTAAAAGCGTAGGAGAAATTAGCAACATACGCTGCAAGTGCGATCACTGCGAAACGTACAACGAAGTTTCAGTAAACATAGACGACATT
>Ga0102873_1000724_pt1 | contig 11080 bp, 9 predicted proteins | sample Colrivmeta1547B3_FD_78183 | JGI IMG/M metagenome (GOLD analysis project Ga0102873, IMG submission 78183) | Estuarine microbial communities from the Columbia River estuary - metaG 1547B-3 | ecosystem: Environmental > Aquatic > Marine > Intertidal zone > Estuary | place: USA: Columbia River Estuary... | reverse complement strand
TAAAAGCGGTTTAAAGCCCAAAAATTACGCTTCTTAGGGATCCTGTGTTTTAGGCGCTTGAATTGAGGCGGTTAAACAAGTCAGTGAGGCAGGCCATAGCGCTTATGACGTGGCTGAGAGACTCGATACAACGACAAATAGCCTTTACAACTGGATCAGGAAGTACGGACCACAATCGAGTGACTATCAAAAAGCGGATATATTTAACGCGCGAAATAGCGAAGCATGATATTTTCAATTACATAGAAATGTTCTATAACTCTGTTCGCAGGCACACTGCGAACAATTTATTGTCACCGAGAGAGTTCGAGCGACGGTTTGAAAGTGAGACTGGGAAGTGTCTACTGAACTAGTGGCGATTCACTTAGAAGCTGCGCCATTATATGGCTGAAAACTAATTTCCCCCGCTTTAGTTGGCATTGTCGGCTTGTGTTATTTGATTAAATCCAAAACTATTTTTGCTTGTTGGTTAGCTTGTACAAGCATAGCCGTTGCAGCATCCTGGATTATTTTCGTTCGAGCTAACTGGGTAGTCTCTGATGCATAGTCCGTATCCTCAATTTTGCTCCTTGACGATGCTACGTTTTGAGATGCTTGAAAAACGATACTAGCCGCATAGTCAAGTGTATTGATCTCCGCACCAATATACGCTCTTGCAGTTGAGATTGTTGTTAACGCGGCATCGATCTTACTTATTGCCAATGCAGCATCGGACTGCCTTGCATGAGGAAGTACCTGCGAGTAATCAATTGGCGCAACACTCCCTGAGACCCCAATATTATCAATATACAATGACGCTCCAGCCGCTCTGCCAAACGATTCGTCGAACGTTCCAGAAGCAAACACAAATTTGTAATTTCCTTCATTAGCCACAGGATGGGTAACATTTAACCACCCAGAGTCTTGGCTACCTGAACCAGTTAAATTCAATAACTCAACGGCTCTGCCAGAATCTACATCGACAAGATAGGCAAACACATCATACGCATCACTCCCTCCTTGAGCGCGCCAATCAAAGCTTACCGTTGAGCCTGCTGAGAGGAATACGCTATCCTTAGAAACAGTATACGGCCCATGAACAATATCGCCTCCAGACGAAGTAGTCAACGATGATACTAGGCGCAAACCAGATGATAGAGCATAAGAGTATGATGCGCCGCTAGGCGTATAGTTGTCACCGCGACTGATGTTTCCTGAAGCATTTGCTGGGTAAGGAGTTGAATCTTCAGGACTTGAAAATCCGGCAACTGTGCTAGGACCACTGGAACCGTCTCGCCCTAGAATAATCTGCTCAAGATAGATATCCCAACCATCTAATGAAACTACGTTCCCCGACTGGGAAATGTTTAATGAAGAAAAATCACCGTTAACAAACGACACTTCAGGCATAGTGTAGTCAAATAACGTTATCGCAGAAACATCGGGCAGTGAAACACTTTTTCGTTCATTATCGTTCACACCGACCTGAAATTCTTTATTTCTGAACGTTCCATTTAGCAAGTCTATAGAATTCCATTTAGTAGATTCAACAATCGAATCTATAGAAGCCATGAGGTTTACAGCTTCCTCACCAATCATCATACGTTGCTCATCTGACACTGCCCCTGAGGCAGATTGAACACTTAACTCACGAAGTCGCTGCAAGGTCAGATCGATATTTTCAAGGCCAGCATCAGCGGTTTGCAGTAACCCAATAGCATCATTAATATTACGGCCAGCTTGATCTAAGCCATTAATCTGTGTAGTCATTTTAGATGCGATAGCAAGCCCAGCAGCATCATCCGCTGCTGAATTAATTCGTAAACCTGTGGCGAGACGTTCCATGGCCACTGCCACATCACGTTGATTTGTAGCCAACGAAGTAGAGCTAGCGAGAGCACGAATATTGGTAGCAATTTTCATCAGAATCCTCTGCCTAATCGGAACCAATCTGAATGTTGAATTGTCGGGAAATCGTCAAAACAGCAATAAATCGGACTATTACTATTCATATATGCATTATTCATGCCGAAAATTTATCCTGAAATCCCCCCACAAATCCGAAACGGTTATTTGTAGAAAATTCTTCTAAAATCAAAGAAAGGTTATCGAAAGTTTGTCATTTTGGTGCTTTTAAAATCAATCAAAATACGAGAATGGGCGCTTAAGTAAGCGCTGCGTAATGACGTTTAATACCTTACTAGCCTATGCCGTCAGTCTTACCCCGTATCAGTTTTAGGGCTGCCAGAGCCCTGTGCTAGAAGCTTTATGCTAACGACAATCCCCAGGCATTAATGTGTTTGGCATCAAATCAAGAGTAATTGGCATCAAAACATAAAGGTCTGTAAAGGATTTACGCTAACCTTGCTACTACAATAACTTTTCAATGGATGTTTCTCTGATGGGTAAAAACCCCAACGGGCCAAGGGGCTATCCCTTTATTGGCAGCCTCCCAAATCTCGCAAGCTCTAAACGGGTGGATTGGTTGCAGTCGATTAGCACTACCTATGGTGACGTGGTTGAATTTAAGCTCTTTAAAAAGAATTTTTATCTGGTAAACCATCCTGACTTGATAAAAGAGATATTGACGTGTGACATTGATAATTACACAAAAAAAACAATCAGCTTCAAATTCATCAAGGAAGTTCTTGGAGAAAGCACATTTACCGCCATGGGAGATGACTGGCGTCGCAAAAGGCTGACGGTACAGCCCTCTTTCCGAAATGCTAGTATCTCTAACTTGGCCATAATCATGACAGATTGTATTGAGGAGTTTTTGACAGAATGGGAATCTGAATGCGATCGTGGAGACAGAGTAGAGTTAAGCACTGCAATGATGCATCTAACGCTGAAGGTAGTCGTTAAAGCCTTGTTCAGCAGCACACTTTCTGACACAGATTTTAGAGATATTACCAAAGTTTTTAAGCCTTTGCTCGAAGCTGTAAATACCCGCATCTCCTTTCCAGTAAAAATGCTATATCGTTTGCCATTGAATAAAAACAAAAAGTATCAAGGCTACATTGAAACGCTCGATGTTATAATTTATCGGATAATAGGGGATCGAAGATTAGCAACTAATAAACCTAAAGATTTACTTCAAATGTTAATGGACGCAACAAACGAAGAAACTGGCCTCCCATTGACTGACCGAGAGTTAAGAAATGAATTAATGACTATGTTTATTGCAGGTCACGAAACGACTGCTAATGCCATGTCTTGGTTATGGACCATTCTCTCTAACAAGTCGGATATCAGAGAAAAAATTGAACAAGAAGTAGATGAGGTGCTAGGGGATAGAACGCCTGATGCCAGAGACTTCGCAAATCTTCCATATTGCCTCAAAGTGTTTAAAGAGACCATGCGTCTATATCCGCCAGTACCAATTTTACCAAGACATGTCAAAAGCGATACAACGTTAGGAGGCTACAAGATCAAAGGCGGTTCTGGCGTTCTGTTTAGTCCTCATTTACTCCATCGTCACCCTAACTTTTGGGACGCGCCTGAGATTTTTGATCCAAATCGATTCGGCAAAGAAGAAGAAAGAAAGCGACATACCTATGCATATCTGCCGTTTGGAGGTGGCGCAAGAGTCTGTATCGGCAATAACTTCGCACTAATGGAGGCTGTTTTTATCATTGCCATGACAACCCAACGATTCAGAGTGAACCTAGATTCAGATACAAATTTTGAACCTCTAGTAGGATTAACGACCAAGCCAAAATTTCCATTACATGCTTTATTGCAGCGGCGGCGGACCAGATATACCTAGCAAAATGATTCCTTACCAAATGACTTCGAAGAATTTAACAACGTAGTTAGTATCAACAGTCGCTATTAAACTGAATTACGCAGACACAAAAACCTGCGTTAACAGGGCTTCTTCGATGGGACTTTACAGTGTGTATTTTCTTTGGGAGAGAATCATGCACTGAATACCCACTAGGTGGCTAGACACCTTTTAGTCGCACACAGCAGCGACTATACAGATTTTTTATGGGCAGCTTTTTTGAAATGGGCTTATGAAGTATCTGAGCAGATACAGTAACAATTACAATGACTCAGCAGGCTCCCCCGTGGCCTGTGGAATAGCCCCTGCCTTGGTCAAGTGCTGGCGACATCTTAGTTGACTGTACAAGAGGATTTAGACGATAGTTTTGCTACAAAGTTTTGCTACAAAGCAGGCACAAAAAAGCCCCAGAACCATTGAGATTACTGGGGCTTAATTGTTTGGCGGAGAAGGAGGGATTCGAACCCTCGATACGCTATTAACGTATACGCCCTTAGCAGGGGCGCGCCTTCAGCCACTCGGCCACTTCTCCAAAACTTGTTGTCTATTGCGTTGTTGCACAGTCAAAAAACTAGAGTGGTTACATACAACTATGCCGCCCTAAAACAGCGGCGGCATAATAGCACATTGTCGCTAAAATCAAAGACCGTTATTGTCGGATTCTTGGCCAGAAGACGAATCTACCCCACCTTTTTCCATTTGAATACGCTGGTAGATCTCTTCACGGTGAACTGCCACTTCTTTTGGCGCGTTTACACCCAATCTCACCTGATTTCCTCTCACACCTAGCACTGTTACAGTGACTTCGTCACCAATCACTAGGGTCTCTCCAACTCGTCGAGTAAGTATTAACATTTCTAGCTCCTACACTGCTAATCACCTTATAGGTGACGCTTATTTCCTTAAACCGCCATACTCACTATTGCTCCAGTGCTACGGCCACTCCCCACTTGATTTCTGCCTTGAGTAAACCTCTACCCATAACAGGAGTGAATCTATCAGCTTTTACGCTTTATGTCCAAGGTCAGACCTCTTGAACGCCCGTTTGTTCTAGGTCGAAGGCAGAATGTAGCGTTCTTACTGCCAATTCTAGGTAGCGTTCCTCAATTACGACCGTTATTTTAATTTCAGACGTGGTAATTAACTGAATATTGATCCCTTCACTTGCTAGGGCTTCAAACATCTGCGCCGCGACACCTGCATGGGAACGCATGCCCACGCCAACGATAGAGATTTTTGCAATGCGCTCGTCGGTGGTGACTTCAAGTGCGCCGAGATCTGCTGCTGTCTGCTTCAAAATTTCGGCAGAGCGCTTTAAATCATTGCGGTGAACGGTGAATGTCATAGACGCTGAGTTATCTCTGGCCACGTTCTGGACGATAACATCAACTTCGATATTGGCGGCGCTGATGGCGCCAATCACTTTATAGGCTACGCCAGGCTGATCAGGTATGCCACGGATGGTTAATTTAGCTTCGTCACGGTTAAACGCGATACCGGAGATTAGGGGATTTTCCATTTGAACGTCTTCCTCAAAAGTAATCAACGTGCCAGCGCCCTCTTCGAAACTCGACAATACGCGCAGGGGTACATTATATTTTCCAGCAAATTCGACCGATCGAATCTGCAGAATTTTGGAGCCTTGGCTGGCCATTTCCAGCATTTCTTCAAAGGTGATTTTGTCCAATCTACGGGCTTTTGGCTCGACCCGCGGATCGGTGGTGTAGACACCATCAACGTCGGTGTAAATCTGGCATTCATCTGCTTTAAGAGCGGCAGCAAGGGCGACGGCTGTTGTATCTGATCCACCGCGACCAAGGGTTGTGATATTCCCTTGTTCATCAGCGCCTTGAAATCCAGCAACGACAACAACACGACCAGCGTCGAGATCTGTGTGAATTCTGTGGCCGTCAATCTCTCTGATGCGCGCTTTGCCATGAGCGTTGTCGGTAAGAATGCGCACCTGGCTGCCTGTGTATGAACGCGCCTGAATACCGATACTTTCCAGCGCGATACACAACAGGGCGATAGTGACCTGCTCTCCCGTGGCGACAAGAACGTCCATTTCACGCAAATTCGGCTGCTCACTCAGCCCTTTTGCAAGCTCAATCAATCGATTGGTCTCACCGCTCATAGCTGACACTGCAACAACGACTTTAGCGCCGGTGCGGTGAAGTTTTGCGACTTTTTCAGCCACGGCTTTAATGCGCTCAATAGAGCCTACGGATGTACCGCCATATTTCTGAACAATTAAAGTCATCGTCTCAATTATCTGGTTAATGAAAAAAGGCGCAAATTAAACGGGAATATGCGCTAAAAGTTAAGTCTCTTATGAAAGACTCTCGCTCGCCCAAGCGTAGACCGATTCAAGCGCTGCGGCGAGATTTACCACGCTACCTGCGGCGCCTTGTGCCATATCTGCACGACCTCCACCTTTGCCGTCTACCTGAGCGGTGACAAATTTCAATAGATCGCCTGCGCTGAGTTTGTCCGTGAGATCATTTGTCACACCAGCAACTAGCGAGGCTTTATCGCCTTCGACGGCGGCCAGCAGGAATAAGCCGCTTTTCAGCTTGGAGCGAACCTGATCAGCAACGCCGCGCAGGCTCTTTGCATCCGCACCATCAACAACAGTGGCAAGCACACTAATGCCCTTGACGTCGCGCAAGTCAGCCATTAAGTCGCTGCCCGCGGCGTTCGCCAATTTACTCTTCAGAGCGTCAATCTCTTTCTGAAGACGACGATTATCATCGACGAGCTGGCTCACTTTGTCGGTGAGGTTATGTCGCGCTGCACGAACCACAGTGCCGATATCACTCAGCGTATCCTGAAGTTCATCGACAAGGGCCAATGCTGCCTGCCCTGTCACAGCTTCAATTCGCCGAACGCCAGAGGCGACACTCGATTCTCCGCTAATTTTTATCAACCCAATATCGCCTGTTCGCGACGCATGGGTCCCGCCGCATAACTCGACAGAGAAGTCATCGCCCATGCTGAGTACGCGAACTTCGTCACCATATTTTTCACCGAATAGTGCCATGGCACCCTTTTTAAAGGCGTCGTCCATGCTCATCACACGAGTTTCTACGGCACTGTTGGCAAGAATTTCACGGTTAACAATCTGTTCAATTTGGCGAATCTGCTCTGCACTCACGGCTTGCCCATGGGAGAAGTCAAAGCGCAATCGTTGACTGTCAACCAGTGAGCCCTTCTGCTGCACATGGTCGCCCAAAACCTGCTGCAAGGCTGAATGTAATAAGTGCGTTGCCGAGTGATTCCGAGCGGTAGCTTGACGCAGGCTCGCATCAACCTCCGCCGTCACGGTGTCGCCGATCGACAGTTGGCCCGACACGATGCGGCCAATATGTAAGTGATGTCCACCCGCTTTGCGACAGTCGGTAACTTCAATTTTCGCTGTTGCCGTGTGTAGATAACCGGTATCACCTACTTGGCCGCCAGACTCTGCGTAGAAAGGTGTTTGATTTAAAATGATAGCGACGTCGGTATCCTCCGCCACCTGATCAACGGCGTCACCTGCGACAAACAACCCGACAACTTGGCTTTGGTCGGCTAATTGGCTGTAGCCACTGAATTCAGTACTACCATCTACGCGAATGCTTTCACTGTAATCGAGGCCAAACTGACTGGCTGAGCGGGCGCGATTACGCTGCTCTTCCATACAGGTTTCGTAACCGGCCATATCCAAGCTATACCCTTTTTCGCGGGCGACATCGTTAGTTAAGTCTGTTGGGAATCCGAAGGTGTCGTAGAGCTGAAAGATCAGCTCACCGGGCAACACTGTGCCACTTAAGTTAGCCAGAGCGGCTTCTAAAACACCCATTCCGTTATCAAGGGTGCGTGCAAACTGCTCTTCCTCTTTCTTTAAAACGGCTGTAATTTCTGCCTGCATGGCTAGCAGTTCTGGGTAGGCTTCGCCCATTACTTCGCCGAGCGGTGCAACCAGTTTGTGGAAGAAACTGCCTTTGGCGCCCAAGTTGTGCCCATGGCGCAGCGCGCGGCGGATAATTCGCCGCAGCACGTATCCACGACCTTCGTTGGACGGCGTGACACCATCGACCACTAAAAACGCACAGGAACGGATATGGTCGGCGACCACTTTTAAAGAGCTCTCGCCCAAATCGCTCACACCAATGATCTTGGCAGCGGCTTTTATAAGATGCTGAAAGAGGTCGATATCGTAATTGTTATGAACGCCTTGCATCACGGCGGCAATGCGCTCAAGCCCCATACCGGTATCAATCGAAGGCTTGGGCAGCGGGGTCATTTTTCCACTGGCATCGCGCTCGAACTGCATAAAAACCAAGTTCCAAACTTCAATATAGCGATCGAGATCGTCGTCTTTACTGCCGGGAGGACCGCCTGGAATGTCTTCACCATGGTCCCAAAATATTTCTGTGCATGGACCGCAAGGGCCGGTATCGCCCATCTGCCAAAAATTGTCTTCGTCGAGTCGCGACAGTCGATTGGGATCGACACCAATTTCATTCACCCAAATATCGGCGGCTTCATCATCGCTGATATGAACGGTCACCCACAGCCGCTCTTTTGGCAGGCCGAGCACCTCGGTGAGAAATTTCCAGCCGAAGCGAATCGCGTCGCGCTTAAAGTAATCGCCAAAACTGAAGTTACCCAGCATCTCAAAGAAAGTGTGGTGGCGCGCGGTGTAGCCCACATTTTCGAGGTCATTATGCTTGCCGCCGGCTCGCACACAGCGCTGAGACGACACAGCTCGCACGTAGTCGCGCTTTTCTGCGCCAAGAAAGACGTCTTTGAACTGCACCATACCGGCATTGGTGAACAGCAGTGTCGGGTCGTTGCCCGGCACCAGACTGCTGCTTGGCACAATCTGATGACCTTGACTGGCGAAATAGTTTAAAAATGCGTCTCTAATTTCGGCGCTTTTCATCATTCATAATTTCCAAGTAATGACTCAGTGACACTGAGCAACGAACTTACATATTAGCTTCAGAGAATGTTCCACTGGCATCGCGATCGGCGAGCACATGGAGGTGTAAATGAAACACCGTTTGCCCTGCGGCTTGACCATTATTAATCACCAGCCTAAATGCCTCTTCGACTCCAGCCTGGCGAGCCACCTCACCCGCAACCCAGAGCAAATGCCCAAGAAGCGGTTTGTCCCCGACGCTGGCATCGGCCAGTTTGGCGATGGGCTGACGCGGAATCACCAGCATGTGCACAGGTGCCTGCGGTGAAATATCGTTGATTACAATGCACAGATCATCTTCATAGATAATCGTCGCGGGAATCTCACGATTAATAATACGGGTAAAAATTGTTACATCGGTCATTGGGATTACCTTGGTAATGCTGCTTATTTGACTGACTCTCGAAGCTTTTCGTCAGCACTGAGCTGTCGCGCTTCAGTTTCCAGCATCACCGGTATACCGTCCCGAATGGGGTAGGCGAGACCACTGGCTCGGCAGACCAATTCTTGATTCGCTTTGTCATACTCGAGTGGCGCCTTGCTGACAGGGCAAACCAAAATACTCAGTAGTTTTTTATCCACAATAAACGTCCCTTTGAAAACCGCACTAGTTTACGCAAAATAGTGCGCCTCTGCTATCGTCAGCGGTAAAAATAGGGTGAAGAAGTCCCTAAAAAGATGCGCAGCGAGACGCTGAATTACTCTGCAGGTAAGGCCTGAAGAACTAACTGTGGATCAACGCGAACATCGCGCCAATTCATACGCCAATCTAAGTGGGGACCCGTAGCTCGACCGGTAGCGCCAACTTTCGCAACAGTATCGCCGCGCTCGACATGCATTCCCTCGCTGACAAGGATGTCGCTGAGGTGCAAAAAGCTCGAGGTCAAGTTGTGCCCGTGATCAATAATGAGTGTTCCGCCCGAGTAAAAAAGATCTTTATGCGCCAAACGCACGACCCCAGACGCTGGCGCGCGCACGATGGCGCCCTTGGGTGCGGCGTAGTCAACTCCGTAGTGGGGGCTTTTAGGAATTCCGTTGTAGACTCGCTGACTCCCATAAACGCCAGTCACCGGACCCTCGATAGGTGCAACAAAGCCATTGAGAAAACCGGTTGCGTTGCTGGTTACTTTGCGCGCATTGTTGACCAGTTGTTGATCACTAGCAATTCTCGCCAAATCTTCTTGCGCAGGCTCAACAGTTTTCTGGGGAACACCATTCACTCGCTGAATGGCGTAGCTGCGCGCAGCAACCCTCTGCTCTTCGTTTACTTCAGTGCCATCGGCATTGCGAACGGTCACACGTGACACTGGCCCCGCTTCGCGGTCGAGACCGAGTAAAAAATATCCTTGGGAAGTTGTCTCGAGCGACTCCCCACCGTAAGTGACAACTTGCCCCGGCTTAACTCGCCCTAGCAGCAGCGCACCCTGCTGCCAACTTCCCCGCCACTCAATGGCGGACTCTGCAACCACCATCCCAGAGACTAGAAGACTGCCTAAAAGCGCCCCTTGAAGAATATTTACAACAGAAAAAATGGCTTTACGAGAATTTAACAACGCTGTCATGGGGCTACTTCCGCAGGTGGTATTCAATGGCAGCACATCAGCCGCCAGCTATCGTTTTAAGGCTTGCCCTCAGGCTCAGCCGCTTCGATTGTAATATAGGGTTCAAGGGACTCTACTCGACAACTTGTCATCGAACCACCAAGGACAGTAAATAGATCAAATCCTTCGCAAAGTCGATGACCTCTGTTTTCATGCAAAAAGCCATTGCGCTTGATTCCAGGGCACACTCTCTGCAGTCGCAGCACCACTTTCTTTTTTCCGAACAACGTTATGATCGCCGTCTGGTCGTCGACAAATTCAATGCGCCGGACGCTGCGCAAGGGTACACAACCATTTCTGATATTCCAAGCATCCGCCGTGACAGCTTGATCAATCGACTCCATCTCTTCCGTCAGTGAACGGTCGGTCTCGACTGTTGTTTCATCCCAAGCCGCGGGTTCCGCTGCCAGAGCGCAAGAAAACCACAAAGCCCCTATTAGCGCGCCAGCGACGTTTGCCATAATTTTTTCCATTGTCATCTCCCTCCACAAGCAAGATCGACCTGAGAGTCAACAGCAGTCATTGACCCACCCATTGGTAACCTCTAAAGTTATCCACCTATAAAGCGCGCTCACCATTAAGCGCATATATCTCTACAAATATAGCTGCCTTTACCGCCTATGACTGCAAACTGCACTTTTACTCCGCCATGGTCGTTGAGAAACCCCCATGTTCAAAGCATATTGAACAGTGTCGGCCCGCGAAAAATTCGCGCTAAACGCCTCGCACGAAAACTGTGCAGCCAAC
>Ga0102873_1000674_pt1 | contig 11549 bp, 9 predicted proteins | sample Colrivmeta1547B3_FD_78183 | JGI IMG/M metagenome (GOLD analysis project Ga0102873, IMG submission 78183) | Estuarine microbial communities from the Columbia River estuary - metaG 1547B-3 | ecosystem: Environmental > Aquatic > Marine > Intertidal zone > Estuary | place: USA: Columbia River Estuary... | reverse complement strand
TGCCGGGCGGAGATTTTGGCGGCAAGAGTTATGAGGATATTGTGCGCGATGTGATGTCGAAATATCCATTTGCATCAGAGACTTGCGCTCGCAGGTTCGTGCGTGCTTATGGCATGGATTCTTTTGTTATCTTAGGCAAGGCTGCGAGTGAGGCTGACCTTGGTGTGAAGTTTGGCCCGACACTGTCATCACGGGAAATCGACTGGCTGATGGCAAACGAATACGCGCAAACGGCCGAGGACATTGTCTGGCGGCGGTCCAAAATGGGACTGCATTTGACGCCCGAACAGATTGCGGCGATTGATCACTATATGAAGGCGGCCTGATGCTGCACGTGGGAGGCATATCATGACCTATATTCTGGCTATCGACCAAGGCACGACATCGAGCCGTGCGATCATTTTTGACGGCAAAATGCAGGTCAAAGCGACAGCGCAGATGGAATTTAAACAACATTTCCCGCAGTCGGGCTGGGTTGAACATGATGTGTCGGATATTTGGTCCTCGACCGCCTCGACCTGCCGTGGGGTGATTGAGAAATCGGGCGTGTCCGTTAGAGAGATTGCCGCGATTGGCATCACCAATCAGCGCGAGACGACCCTCGTGTGGGACCGCGAAACTGGCAAGCCGATCCATAATGCGATTGTCTGGCAGGACAGACGGACGTCCGAGATGTGTCAGGCGCTCAAGGCCGAAGGATTTGAGGCGGAAGTTACAGAAAAGACGGGGCTTTTGCTTGATCCGTATTTCTCGGGGACCAAGCTCAAGTGGCTGTTGGACAATGTCGAGGGTGCCCGTTTGAGGGCCAAAGCGGGCAAGCTTATGTTCGGTACGGTGGATTGTTACCTGATTTGGAAGCTGACGGGTGGCGCGGTACACGCCACGGACGCGACCAATGCCGCCCGCACGATGCTTTATAATATCCGCGAGGGAAAGTGGGACGCCGAGATTTGTGCCCGTTTTGACATTCCGTTGGATATGTTGCCAGAGGTGCGCGATTGCGCGGCTGATTTTGGTACCACGCGGGCCGATCTTTTTGGCAAAGAACTCCCAATCTTGGGGGTTGCAGGCGACCAGCAGGCGGCAACCATCGGGCAGGCGTGTTTTGGCGCTGGTATGCTGAAATCGACCTATGGGACGGGCTGTTTTGCGTTGCTGAATACAGGCGACACATTGGTGCGCAGCCAAAGCCGCTTGCTTGGCACTATCGCCTATCAATTCGACGGCAAGCCGACCTACGCTCTCGAAGGCTCCATTTTTATCGCAGGCGCTGTCGTGCAATGGCTGCGTGAGGGGCTAAAAATGATCCGCGAAGCCAGCGAGACGCAACCCTTGGCCGAAAGTGCCGATCCGACCCAAGAACTGTATATGGTGCCTGCTTTTACGGGCCTTGGCGCGCCGTATTGGGACGCAGAGGCGCGTGGCGCGATCTATGGGATTACGCGCAATTCGGGACCTGCAGAGTTTGCTCGCGCGGCGTTAGAAAGCGTCGGGTTTCAGACCCGTGACCTACTTGAAGCCATGAAAAGCGACTGGCAAGATGCTGATGATAAAGGCGTTTTGCGGGTTGATGGGGGGATGAGCGCGTCCGATTGGTCGATGCAGTTCCTGTCCGATATCATCGGCGCACCCGTTGATCGACCTAAGGTGCTTGAGACCACGGCGCTTGGGGCTGCATGGCTCGCGGGGATGAAGGCTGGGGTCTATCCCGATCAGGCTGGATTCGCTTCGAAATGGGCCTTGGATCGCCGTTTTGAGCCGCAGATGGATGAAGCGACCCGAGCACGGCGTTATGCAGGTTGGAAAGATGCTGTGAAGCGGACGCTGACCTAGGCTTGTCCCATTTCCCAGACGTCGAATTCGGCAGCACATTTCTTGCGGAACTTTTCTTCGACCTCGGGCGAGAGGGTGAGCGACAACTCTGGCGACACATTGAGGCGTTTGAATTCGACAGTTGTTTCCAGCCGCTCCTCAAGGAAGGCGATCAATTTGTCTTGGGCCTCGTAACGAAAGAGGTAGTCAACGCCGAGCTCACCTTCGCCGACAATCAAGAACTTGGCCTGAGATCCGACATTGGCGAAAGGGGCGGGCTTGCCCTTGCAGTATTCCAGTACAAAATCGTCGAATGTCATGTCGCGCGTGCTGTTTTCATGGCCAATTAAATCGTCGCGATACCGGTAGCGATACCAGCTTGAAAGCCAATCTATCGGATGGCGGACCACGGCAAAAAGCTCAGGTGTTTGACCGCCTGCTTGCACAAAATATGGCTTAAGGAATCGGTTGTAACGGTAACAAGCCGAGTGTTTTAGGATCGGTGGGTCGCGCAAAACCATCGATGCACGTGGCGCCAGCGCGCCTTCTATGGCCGTTGTTCCCGTTTTGGGCACCGCGAGGAAAACCAGATTTTCCTTCCAGAAAACAAGCATTTGAGAGCCACCTTTCAAGCATTTCTTGGGCAAGTTAGCGCATTCATTGAAGATTAACCCTCTCGGGCAATGTATTTTCTAGAAGATTTTTGTTGTATTGTTCTTGTTTTGGTCTCATTGGTTAACAAGAACATATGCGGAACAAAGCATCAATTGTCGCCCCGCGCAGGGTGTGAAATAAGGACAAAACAAATGGCAACGGCAGAGCTTCTCAAAATGACAGATAAAAAGACAGCGGACAAAGAAAAGGCGCTTGAAAGCGCTCTGGCGCAGATCGAGCGGCAGTTCGGTAAGGGCTCTATCATGAAGCTCGGCGGCCAGAACCAGATGCCTGATATCGAGGCAACGAGCACGGGTTCGCTTGGTCTTGATATTGCGCTTGGGATCGGAGGCCTGCCAAAGGGTCGTGTCATTGAGATTTATGGTCCAGAATCATCAGGCAAAACCACGCTGACACTGCACGCGATTGCGGAAGAGCAGAAAAAGGGTGGCGTATGTGCGTTTGTTGATGCCGAGCATGCGCTTGATCCGCAATATGCCAAGAAGTTGGGCGTGAACCTTGATGAGCTGTTGATTTCGCAGCCCGACACTGGTGAACAGGCACTTGAAATCGTTGATACGCTGGTGCGCTCAGGTGCTGTCAGCATGGTGATCGTCGATTCCGTGGCCGCCTTGACGCCAAAGTCCGAGCTTGAAGGTGACATGGGCGATTATTCGGTTGGTGTGCATGCGCGTCTGATGTCGCAAGCGATGCGCAAATTGACAGGCTCCATCAACAAGTCTGGCTGTATGGTGATTTTCATCAACCAAATCCGGATGAAAATTGGTGTGATGTTTGGTTCACCTGAGACGACGACTGGCGGTAACGCCTTGAAATTCTATGCGTCTGTACGCCTTGATATCCGCCGCATTGGGTCGATCAAGGACCGTGACGAGGTCGTCGGTAACGCCACCCGGGTGAAGGTTGTGAAAAACAAGGTCGCACCACCTTTCAAGCAAGTCGAATTCGACATCATGTATGGCGAAGGCATCTCCAAGACGGGCGAGCTGCTTGATTTGGGCGTAAAGGCTGGTGTCGTTGAAAAATCTGGCGCTTGGTATAGCTACGGTGACGAGCGTATGGGACAGGGACGTGAAAATTCTAAGATTTTCTTGAAAGAAAATCCTGCTGTGGCCAATGAGATCGAAGACAAGATTCGAGCAGCCCATGGTCTTGATTTTGGGATGAGCGGCGATTCTGATGACGGGAACGTCATGGACGATTAATCCCAATTTTCGTCGAAAATTGGATGGGCGCTGCAACTTGCGGCGCCCTTTTTCTTTGCCTTGTGGACACTGCGGGGCTGGGGGGGTATTTCTGCGCTAACTCTTTAATTTAGCCGAAAGCCGCCAATGACCAGTCTTTCCGATATCCGCTCAACCTTCCTCGATTTTTACAAGCGCAACGGCCATGAAGTCGTGGCGTCCAGCCCACTTGTCCCACGCAATGATCCGACGTTGATGTTCGCGAACTCCGGGATGGTGCAATTCAAAAACCTGTTCACGGGCTTAGAGACCCGCGACTACAAACGCGCAACATCGTCGCAGAAATGCGTGCGCGCAGGCGGCAAGCACAACGATCTCGACAACGTGGGTTACACAGCGCGTCACCATACGTTTTTCGAGATGCTCGGCAACTTCTCCTTTGGCGATTACTTCAAGAACGAAGCGATCCCATTTGCGTGGGAACTGCTGACCAAGGATTTCGGCATCAACAAAGATAAGCTGCTGGTCACGGTCTATCATACGGACGATGAGGCCGCGAATATCTGGAAAAAAGTCGCGGGCCTTTCTGACAATCGCATCATTCGTATTCCGACAGATGATAACTTTTGGCGGATGGGACCGACGGGCCCGTGTGGTCCTTGCACCGAGATATTCTACGATCACGGGGATAAAATTTGGGGTGGTCCTCCAGGCTCTGTCGATGAGGATGGAGACCGCTTTATCGAAATCTGGAACCTTGTTTTCATGCAAAACGAGCAATTTGAGGATGGCTCAATGCGCGCCCTCGACATGCAGTCGATTGATACGGGCATGGGGTTAGAGCGCATTGGTGCGCTGTTGCAGGGCAAGCACGACAACTACGACACGGATTTGATGCGCGCGTTGATCGAGGCTTCCGCGCATGCGTCTTCCGTTGATCCCGATGGCGACATGAACACGAGCCACCGCGTGATCGCCGACCACTTGCGCTCCACCTCCTTCCTGATCGCGGACGGCGTGATGCCATCCAACGACGGGCGCGGTTACGTGCTGCGCCGCATCATGCGCCGCGCGATGCGTCACGCGCATATGTTGGGCAACAAAGACCCGATGATGCACCGCTTGGTGCCAGAACTCGTCAAGCAGATGGGGGCGGCTTACCCTGAACTGGTGCAAGGCCAAAACTTGATCGAAGAAACGTTGCTGAACGAAGAAATCCGTTTCAAGCAGACACTTGATCGCGGCCTGAAATTGCTCGACGACGAAGTGGCAGGCTTGGCCGAAGGTGCAAACCTGCCCGGTGAAGCGGCGTTCAAACTTTACGATACCTTTGGCTTCCCGCTTGATTTGACCCAAGACGCATTGCGCGAAAAGGGTCGGGCTGTTGACACTGCTGGTTTCGACACTGCGATGGCGGCCCAAAAAGCCATGGCGCGCGCCGCTTGGGCGGGTACTGGCGAGACGGCAGATGCCTCCGTCTGGTTCGATGTGGCCGACAAGCACGGTTCGACCGATTTCTTGGGCTATGACACGACAACGGCCGAGGGCCAGATTCTGGCACTTGTCACCTCGGATGGCAGCGCCACGACTGAGGCCACAGGCAAGGTTGAGGTCGTGTTCAACCAAACGCCGTTCTACGCTGAATCGGGTGGTCAGGTTGGCGACACAGGCATCCTGCGCACTGAAACTGGCGAGGCGAAAATCACGGACACCAAAAAGGTTGCAGGCGTTTTTGTCCACGTGGCCGAGGTGACCAAAGGCGAGATCAAAAAGGGGCAGGGCGCGGAATTGATCGTTGATCCATCCCGCCGCGATGCGATCCAAGCGAACCACTCTGTGACCCACCTCCTCAACGAGGCGTTGCGCAATGCGCTTGGCGATCACATCGCACAGCGCGGCTCGCTGAATGCGCCCGATCGCCTGCGTTTCGACTTTAGCCATAATAAGGGCTTGTCGGCGGCAGAATTGGTGGCCGTGCAGGACGAGGTCAACGCCGTGATCCGCCAAAACGGCAAGGTTGAGACCCGCGTGATGACGCCAGATGATGCCCGCGCGCTTGGTGCGCAGGCGCTGTTTGGCGAGAAATACGGCGATGAAGTGCGCGTTGTCTCGATGGGCGAACGCAAAGGGTCTGGCAAAGGCACCGATGGCAAGACCTATAGCTTAGAGCTTTGCGGCGGTACTCATGTCCGCCGTTTGGGCGAGATTGGTGCATTTGTTCTGCTTGGCGATTCCGCATCCAGTGCTGGCGTACGCCGTATTGAGGCGCTGACGGGCAAAGCGGCACTCGACCATATGGCCGCGCAAAATCAGCGTTTGAGCGAGATTGCTGGCATGATGAAAGCGCCCGTCGCTGAACTTGCCGAGCGCGTGAAGGCCTTGATGGACGAGCGTAAATCGCTGTCTAATGAGGTCTCGCAACTGCGTCGCGATCTGGCGATATCGGGTGGCGCAAAGTCGGAAGCGGCGATCAAGACCATCGCTGGTATCCCGTTCCAAGCCCAAGTTTTGCAGGGCGTCACAGGCAAGGATTTGCCTGCGCTGATCGATGAGATGAAAGCGGCGATGGGCAGCGGTGCTGTTCTGTTGATCGCTGATGCGGGTGGTAAGGCTGCGGTTGCAACTGGTGTGACCGCTGATTTGACTGTTAAAGTGTCTGCCGTGGATATCTTGCGCGCGGCGGTGCCAGCACTGGGTGGCAAGGGTGGCGGTGGCCGTCCTGATATGGCCCAAGGTGGTGGGGCGTCAGCGGAAAACGCAGCCCAAGCCATTGCAGATGCAGAAACATTTTTGGAGAGCAAAGCATGACAGCCCTATGGATCGCACATGTTACAGTGACAGATGAAGCCGCTTACGGCGAATACGCAAAGCGGGCCACAGTCGCCATTGCCGATCATGGTGGCGTGTTTTTGGCGCGTGGTGGCAAGTTTGAACAGCTTGAGGGGCCGACACGCCCGCGTAACGTTGTGGCGCGCTTCCCAAGCCTGGAGGCGGCGCATGATTGCTATTATTCTGAGGCCTACCAAGAGGCGCTCGGCTTTGCCAAGGGCGCAAGTCAGCGCGAATTGAGCCTTGTCGAAGAGGTCGCCTAAAGGCTTCATCTCCAAGACAAACAAAAAGGCCGGCCCCTTCACTGGGATCGGCCTTTTTTAATGTCGAACCCGAGACTTACTCGCCAGAGCGGGCGTGACGCTTACGCTCATGTGGGTCGAGGTAGCGCTTGCGCAGACGTACGGAGTTAGGCGTCACTTCAACCAACTCATCGTCGTCGATATAGGCAATCGCCTGCTCAAGCGACATGGTCACTGGAGTCGTCAAACGGACCGCTTCGTCTGTGCCAGATGCACGTACGTTGGTCAGCTGCTTGCCCTTCAAAGGGTTCACATCAAGGTCGTTTTCGCGGCTGTGTTCGCCGATGATCATGCCTTCATAGACAGGAGCCTGCGCGCCGATGAACATCTTGCCACGGTCTTCCAACTTCCAAAGTGCGAAGGAAACGGACACGCCAGCACCCATCGAAACCAGAACGCCCTGACGACGACCTTGAATTGGGCCTTTGTAAGGTGTTGTGCCGTGGAACAAGCGGTTCAAAACGCCAGAGCCGCGTGTGTCTGTGAGGAACTCACCGTGGTAGCCAATGAGGCCACGGGAAGGGACCAATGCGATGATGCGTGTTTTGCCCGCACCCGCTGGTTTCATTTCCATCAACTCGCCTTTGCGTGGGCCAGTCAATTTCTCAACAACGGAACCTGTGTATTCGTCATCCACATCGATGGTGACTTCTTCGACTGGCTCGTGGCGGACACCGTCAACTTCGGTGAAAATAACCTGTGGACGCGAGATTGAGAGCTCAAAGCCTTCGCGGCGCATGTTTTCGATCAAAACGCCCATCTGCAATTCGCCGCGGCCAGAGACCTCGAACGCATCGCCACCTGGGGTGTCTTTGATGGAAATCGCGACGTTCACTTCGCATTCTTTCGCAAGACGGTCACGGATAACGCGTGACTGAACTTTCTTGCCTTCTTTACCAGCGAGCGGGCTGTCGTTGATGCCAAATGTCACTGTGATGGTTGGCGGATCGATCGGCTGCGCGGGCAGGGCTACGTTGATTGACGGATCGCACAGCGTGTCGGCAACGGTTGCCTTGGTCATGCCCGCGATTGTCACGATGTCGCCAGCTTCGGCAACGTCGATTGGTTGTTGGCCAAGGCCACGGAACGCGAGGATCTTTGAGACGCGGAACTGCTCGATCTTTTCGCCTGTGCGGGTCATCGATTTGATCGTGTCGCCAGCGCGCAATGTGCCTGCTTCAACGCGGCCTGTTAGGATACGGCCGATGAACGGGTCAACGGACAATGTTGTCGCCAACATTTGGAATGGCTCGCCGCGGCGTGACAACTGCTTTGGCGCAGGCACGTGTGAAACGATCAGGTCAAACAATGCGCTCAGGTCTTTGCGTGGACCATCAAGCGTCATGTCACACCAGCCAGCACGGCCAGAGGCGAACATTGTTGGGAAATCAAGCTGTTCGTCGGTTGCTTCGAGTGCTGCGAAAAGGTCGAAGACTTCATCAACCGCATTGTCAGGCTCGCCGTCGGCTTTGTCGACTTTGTTCACAACAACGATTGGGCAAAGGCCAAGAGCCAGCGCCTTGGACGTCACGAACTTCGTCTGTGGCATCGCGCCTTCGGCGGCGTCAACCAGCAGAACAACACCGTCAACCATCGACAAAATACGCTCAACTTCTCCACCAAAGTCGGCGTGGCCCGGTGTGTCGACGATGTTAATGCGAACACCTTTCCACTCAACGGAGGTGTTCTTTGCAAGAATAGTGATACCACGCTCGCGCTCAATATCGTTGCTGTCCATCGCGCGTTCTTGTGTCGCTTCGTTTTCACGGTAGACACCAGACTGCTTCAATAGTTCGTCAACCAAGGTCGTTTTGCCGTGGTCAACGTGGGCGATAATAGCGACGTTACGGATTTCCATGTGCTTTGCTTTCTGCGGGAATGAGTAGGCGCCAAGGCACCGAAGTTGCGCGCGAATAACGCGGCTAGCCCTGAAAGGGAAGCACTAAAGCGCGCGAGGGGTTTGAACCCCTGTGACTTAATGGGTCGACGTGGCGGAAAAGAGATGAATTACGAGGATTCCCACCAGGATCAAGCCCATGCCAAGAATCGCGGGCAAATCGAGTTTCTGGCCAAAAACAGCAAATCCAATAATCGCGATCATCAGAATGCCAACCCCGGACCAAATCGCATAGGCGATGCCAACGGGGATCACTTTTAACGCAAGCGCCATAAGATAGAACGATGCCGAGTACGCAACGACGACGATCACTGACGGCCAGAATTTGCTAAATTGGTTGCTGGCCTGCAAGGCCGTTGTGCCAATGGTCTCGGTCACAATTGCAAAGAACAAAATGATATAATGCATTGGCATGGCAGTCGTCCCTTATGTCGCGATATAGCGGTCTCGGTGGTGGTTCACGGCGATGGTCAGGTTCAGGACAACGCCACCCAAAAGGGACCATAGCACGATCTGCACCGGGAAAATAAACAATGCCACGCCAAAGATGACCACATCGGCGGCCAATTGGACATAGCCCGCGCGATATCCGGTTTTGTCTTGGATCAGGAGGGCTAGAACGCCAAAACCACCCATACTGCCGTTATGTCGGAATAAGATGAGCAGACCTGCGCCAGTAATCAGCCCGCATATCAAAGCACCGAGCCCGATATTCATGTCGCCGACGGTCCAACCATAGGGCAGGAGGGTCGTGATGATTGTGAGTAGCGTGACGGAGATTAGCGAGCGATAGGTAAATGTCGGGCCCATGCGAACCCACGCGAGAATATAGAATGGGATGTTGATGACAAAGAACACGGGCGCAAATGACCAACCTGTCAGATAAGAGATAATGACCGCAAGCCCCGCTGTTTGCCCCGTCAATAACCCCAAATTCGTTAGCAAATGCAGTGCAATCCCGCAAAAGAATGCGCCGGTGAACAGGCCTTGTATGTCCTCAACCAGACTGTGTTTTGCGGGCGGATTGGGTTGGGTCATGGGGCTTTTACTCATTTGATTGTGCCAAAGAAAAAGGGGCCACGAAAGCGGCCCCTTTCTGATTCTCATTCCTAACGGAAATTACATCGCCGCGTCGAGGTTGCTTGCGACTTTTTCCAAGTAACCTTCTGTTGTCAGCCACTTCTGATCTGGGCCAACAAGCAATGCGAGGTCTTTAGTCATGTCGCCAGATTCAACTGTGTCCACGACCACCTTCTCAAGTGTCTCGGCAAACTTCATCAGCTGCGCGTTGTCGTCGAGTTTCGCGCGGTGCTTCAAACCACCCGTCCAAGCAAAGATCGACGCGATCGAGTTTGTCGATGTTGCCTGACCGGCTTGGTGCTGACGATAGTGACGTGTCACTGTGCCGTGCGCTGCTTCTGCTTCAACGACCTTGCCATCTGGCGTCATCAACTGGGATGTCATCAGACCAAGCGAGCCAAAGCCTTGCGCAACCGTATCGGACTGCACGTCGCCGTCGTAGTTCTTACAAGCCCAAACAAAGCCACCAGACCACTTCATCGCAGCCGCAACCATATCGTCGATCAGGCGGTGCTCGTATGTGATGCCAGCTGCTTTAAACTTATCAGCGAACTCTTCTTCAAATACCTTCGCGAACAGGTCCTTAAAGCGGCCGTCATAGGCCTTGAGGATTGTGTTCTTAGTGGACAGGTACACAGGCCAGCCTAGCTGGAGGCCGTAGTTCATAGATGCGCGTGCAAAATCGATGATGCTGTCATCAAGGTTGTACATGCCCATCGCGACGCCAGAGGAGGGCGCGTCGAACACTTCTTTTTCGATCACTGTGCCGTCGTTGCCCACGAATTTCATCGTCAGCTTACCTGGGCCAGGCATCAAGAAATCAGTCGCTTTATACTGGTCACCAAACGCGTGACGGCCAATAACAATCGGCTGCGTCCAACCGGGCACAAGGCGCGGAACGTTCTTACAAATGATTGGTGCACGGAAAACAACGCCGCCAAGGATGTTACGGATCGTGCCGTTCGGGCTACGCCACATCTGCTTGAGGCCGAATTCTTCAACGCGCTGCTCATCAGGTGTGATGGTCGCACATTTAACGCCAACACCATATTTTTGGATCGCGTGTGCCGCGTCGATCGTGATCTGGTCGTTGGTCTCGTCACGGACTTCCATGGCAAGATCGTAATACTTCAGATCAATGTCCAAATAGGGCAAGATCAGTTTTTGCTTAATGAAATCCCAAATGATCCGTGTCATTTCGTCGCCGTCGAGTTCGACGACTGGGTTTGCTACCTTAATCTTGGACATGTGTCCCTCCGCGTCAGGTGTGAAATATACCTTTTCCATAGCGCAGTTTAAGAAAAGGTGAAAGTATTTTGTATACGAATGTATACGGAGGGCTATTTGCCGCCCACGGGTCGCAGGGGAAGGTGGTAGGCCCGGAGGGACTTGAACCCCCAACCAAAGCGTTATGAGCGCTCTGCTCTAACCAATTGAGCTACAGGCCCCCTAAGGGCGAGGGATAGCAGGCGGGCAGGCACGGTCAAGGCCAGATTAATTCTGAATGGGCGCCACGCCTAAGATTTGGGTCAAGGTCGCGATCATCCGCAACTCTTCTGGGGTGGTCACGCTTGGGTTGCCGTCCAAATCGGCCATGTTGCGGATCTCCTCCTCGGGTGATGTGTATTCGGGATATGTCATGCCTGCTGGAATTGCGATCCAAGGGCCATCTTCGAATGAAGTACCTTGTGCAAATGAAACTGTTGAAAGAAGGAGAAGGGCGGCAATCAGGAGGCGCATTTTGCTGACTTTCGTTTTTGTTTCAATGTC
>Ga0102873_1000666_pt1 | contig 11604 bp, 4 predicted proteins | sample Colrivmeta1547B3_FD_78183 | JGI IMG/M metagenome (GOLD analysis project Ga0102873, IMG submission 78183) | Estuarine microbial communities from the Columbia River estuary - metaG 1547B-3 | ecosystem: Environmental > Aquatic > Marine > Intertidal zone > Estuary | place: USA: Columbia River Estuary... | reverse complement strand
GTTACGTCTGTGGTGCGGAAGAAGAACTGTGGACGGTAGTTGTTGAAGAATGGCTTGTGACGGCCGCCTTCTTCCTTCGTCAACACGTACACCTGACCTTCGAAGTTGGTGTGTGGAGTGATTGAACCTGGAGCACAAAGCACCTGGCCACGCTCGACATCTTCCTTCTTGGTACCACGGAGCAATGCGCCGATGTTGTCGCCTGCTTGACCTTCGTCGAGCAACTTGCGGAACATTTCAACACCTGTGCAAGTGGTTTTCTGTGTGTCACGGAGACCAACGATTTCGATGTCGTCGCCAGTGTGGACCTTGCCCTGCTCTACCTTGCCGGTGACGACGGTGCCGCGACCAGTGATGGTGAACACGTCTTCGATTGGCATGAGGAATGGCTTGTCGAGTTCACGCTTTGGCTCTGGGATTGCATCGTCGCATGCGCGGATCAGGTTCATGACCTGCTCTTGTGCATCGGCGTCGCCTTGCAGTGCCTTCAAAGCGGAAACGCGCACAACTGGTGCGGTGTCGCCTGGGAACTCGTATGCGTTGAGCAAGTCGCGAACTTCGATTTCGACGAGCTCGAGGAGCTCTTCGTCTTCAACCATGTCGGCCTTGTTCAAAGCAACAACGATGTATGGAACGCCTACTTGGCGAGCGAGCAACACGTGCTCACGCGTCTGTGGCATTGGGCCGTCGGTTGCAGCAACCACGAGGATTGCGCCGTCGACCTGTGCAGCACCGGTGATCATGTTCTTGATGTAGTCGGCGTGACCTGGCATGTCGACGTGTGCGTAGTGGCGCTTCTCTGACTCGTATTCGATGTGCGCGATGGAGATCGTGATACCACGAGCCTTCTCTTCTGGCGCCTTGTCGATCTGGTCGAAAGCGGTGACCTCGGCCAGACCCTTGGTTGCCAAGGTGGCGGAGATTGCAGCGGTCAACGTGGTTTTGCCGTGGTCGATGTGACCCATGGTTCCGATGTTGACGTGTGGCTTATTGCGCTCGAACTTTGCCTTAGACATTGCTACTCCTTGTTGCTTTTCTCTTTGTTTTTAAAATGAATAGATCTTGGAAGTGAGTGCGGGCTATTCGCCACGTACTCGCTTGATGATTTCCTGTGCAATTACTTCAGGGACCTGCTGGTAACTATGGAACTGCATCGTGTAGGTAGCACGACCCTGAGTGCGCGAACGCAGGTCTGTACTGTATCCGAACATTTCGGAAAGCGGCACTTGCGCCTTGATGTTCTGGGCGTTGCCGTTAGCTTCCATGCCCTCGATACGGCCACGGCGGCTGGACAAGTCGCCCATTACGTCGCCCATGTAGTCGTCTGGGGTCACTACTTCCACGCCCATGATTGGCTCCAAAATGATGGGGCCGGCCATTTGCGCTGCCTTACGGAAAGCCATCTGGCCCGCAATTTTGAACGCCATTTCGCTGGAGTCAACGTCGTGGTACTGACCGTCGACAAGTGACACCTTGACGTCCACCGTTGGGTAGCCAGCAAGCACGCCGTTGTCGAGAGCCGACTGGATGCCTTGGTTGGTTGGCTGAATGTATTCGCGAGGAATGCGACCACCGGTGATGTCGTCTTCGAAGACATATCCGCCGCCGACGCCGCTTGGCTCGACAGTGATCTTGACGACTGCGAACTGACCGGAACCACCCGACTGCTTGATGTGGCGATATTCGACCGACTCGACTTTTTTGGTGATGGTCTCGCGGTACGCCACTTGTGGCTTACCAACGGTTGCATCGACACCGAATTCGCGCTGCATACGGTCGACAAGAATTTCGAGGTGCAACTCGCCCATTCCTGAAATAACTGTTTGCGCGGTTTCTTCGTCGGTGCGTACGCGGAAGGTTGGGTCTTCATCGGACAACGACTTCAGTGCCTTACCAAGCTTGTCTTGGTCGACCTTTGTCTTTGGCTCGATGGCCACGTGAATAACCGGTTCTGGAAATTCCATGCGCTCGAGAATGATTGGGTTGCCACGGTCGCACAAGGTGTCACCAGTGGTGACTTCCTTGAAGCCGAGGCCGGCAACGATGTCGCCAGTCATTGCGGCATCGATGTCTTCGCGCTGGTTTGCGTGCATCAACAACAAGCGACCAATGCGCTCGCGCTTTTCTTTAGTGGAGTTGTAGACCTCGTCGCCCTTATTGATGACGCCCGAGTACACGCGGAAGTAGGTGAGACGACCGAATGGGTCGGCAACAATTTTGAAAGCCAACGCCGAGAACGGTGCATCGTCGGATGCTTTGCGTGTGAGTGCTTCGTCGCTGTCTGGCTTCAAACCTGGGGTGTCTGGAATGTCGAGCGGGCTTGGCATGTAGTCGACAATGGCGTCGAGCATTTGCTGTACGCCCTTGTTCTTAAATGCGGAACCACACAAGATGGGCACGAAAGAAAACGACAGCGTTCCCTTGCGGATACCCATGCGCAGATCGGCATCGGAGAGATCGCCGTTCTCGAGGTACTTCTCCATCAACTCTTCGTCTTCGCTGGCAACAATGTCGAGCAACTCGGCTCGGTATTGCTTGGCCTTATCTACGTACTCTGCAGGAATTTCGACGTCGGAATACTTGGAGTCTTTTTCGTCGCCGTCCCACACGATGGCCTTCATCTTGACGATGTCGATGATGCCCTGGTAGTTGGCTTCGCCGCCGTATGGCAATTGCAGAACTGCCGGAACAGCTTGCAGGCGATCTTTGATCATGTCGAGGGTGCGATAAAAGTTGGCACCGGTGCGGTCCATCTTGTTGATGAAGCACATACGAGGAACTTTGTACTTGTTGGCCTGGCGCCACACAGTTTCGGTTTGTGGCTCAACACCAGCAACCGAGTCGAATACGGCAACTGCACCGTCGAGTACGCGCAACGAGCGCTCTACTTCAATGGTGAAGTCCACGTGGCCCGGGGTGTCGATGATGTTGATGCGATGATCGCGCCAGAACGCTGTAGTTGCAGCAGAAGTAATGGTGATGCCGCGCTCTTGTTCCTGCACCATGTGGTCCATCACGGCGCCACCTTCGTGCACTTCACCGATCTTGTATGTCTTACCCGTGTAATACAACACGCGCTCGGTGGTGGTCGTTTTGCCCGCATCGATGTGGGCCATAATGCCAATGTTGCGGTAACGCTCTAACGGAAGATCACGCTTTGCCATGGGGGTTGTTCCTCAAACTTCGTTGCCGACTACCAGCGGTAGTGAGCAAAGGCCTTGTTCGACTCGGCCATCTTTTGCATATCGTCACGCTTCTTCATCGATGCACCCAAGCCATTGGATGCGTCCATGAGTTCGGCGGACAGACACTCGGCCATGGTCTTTTCACGACGTGAGCGAGCATTTTCTACGATCCAACGAATTGCCAATGTTGTGGCGCGACGTGGGCGTACTTCTACTGGCACCTGATAGGTGGCGCCACCAACACGGCGGCTGCGCACTTCAAGTGGTGGCTTGACGTTGTCGATGGCGCGCTTTACTGCTGCCAATGACTCGCCGCCTGTTTTAACTTCGATTGCTTTCATCGCGTCGTAAACGATGGACTGTGCGGTGCTCTTCTTGCCGTGCAACATCACTTTGTTGACGAGCTGTGTAATGAGCAGTGAGCGATACACCGGATCTGGTGTCATCTCGCGACGAATTGCTGGACCTTTACGTGACATAGTTCTTCCGCCTACTTCTTCTTCGCGCCGTAACGACTACGTGCTTGCTTGCGATCTTTTACGCCGGCAGCATCGAGTGCGCCGCGAATAACTTTGTAACGAACACCTGGCAAGTCGCGAACACGACCACCACGAACCAACACAATGGAGTGCTCTTGCAAGTTGTGGCCTTCACCTGGAATGTATGCAGTGATTTCGACACCGCTGGTGAGACGCACACGCGCAACCTTGCGCAATGCCGAGTTTGGCTTCTTTGGTGTGGTGGTAAATACGCGCGTGCAAACACCACGGCGCTGCGGTGAACCCTTGAGCGCGGGTGTCTTGGTCTTTGTCGACTTGGTGCTTCGACCTTGCCGAATCAACTGTTGAATAGTGGGCACGCGTTTACCTTTGCTGTTGCTGAAGTACTGATGGAATCTGGCGCTTCGGACAAGCCGAGGCGCTAGACAACGGACTGGAAATCCTACGGCTGCAGGCCGCCATACGGCAACCTGCCAGCCATTGGGTAAGCGGTCTCCCTTGCGGGAGGGCCGCTATTGAGCTTGTTCTTCGCCAGACTCCGATTCGGCCGAAACATAATTGCCGTGCAAACCGGCCAAAAATGCTGCTGGATCCTCTTCGTCATCGCTGGAGTAATAGGCCATTGGCACATAATCCGGGGCGCTCACATCGAAGGCGTTGTAGCGATCCATGCCTGAACCGGCTGGGATCAACTTGCCAATGATGATGTTTTCCTTGAGGCCAACCAGGTTGTCTGCCTTGCCGTCGATTGCGGCTTCGGTGAGAACGCGGGTGGTTTCTTGGAATGATGCGGCCGAGAGCCATGATTCGGTGGCCAAGGATGCCTTGGTGATACCCATCAACTCGGGACGGCCTTCGGCTGGACGCTTGCCCTGCTCGACCATGGCACGGTTGGTGTCACGGAAGATCTTGGCATCGGCGCGCTCGCCTGGAAGGAACGTTGTGTCACCTGGTTCTTGCACACCAACGCGGCGTGTCATCTGACGAACAATCAACTCGATGTGCTTGTCGTGAATCGAAACACCTTGGTCGCGATACACCTTCTGCACTTCTTCCACGAGATAAACCTGCGTCTCGCGAGGGCCCTTGATCTGCATCAGTTCCTTCGGGTCGAGTGGACCTTCGGTGATGCGATCTCCGGCGTTGATCTCTTGGCCGTCTTTCACGATTGGGCGACTGCCGGTTGGCAACATCACTTCGTGTTCGACACCTTGATCATCAATGACCTTGATTGGAATGCCCTTGCCTTCGTCTTCCAAGATGCGAACGACACCGCTGGCAAGTGCCAAGCGAGCCGAACCACGTGGGTTACGAGCTTCGAACAATTCAACGACGCGTGGCAAACCACCTGCAATGTCCTTACCTGCAACACCACCAGTGTGGAAAGTACGCATGGTCAGCTGAGTACCAGGCTCACCAATTGACTGAGCAGCAATAACGCCTACTGCCTCACCCAACTCGATGGACTGGCCTGTTGCCAACGAACGGCCGTAGCACAATGCACACACACCAACTTCGGCGTCGCATGTAAGTACTGAACGCACGCGGATGCGGTTGACGGTTGCATCATCGCGAAGTTCGTCCATGTCGGCGTCGCCGATGATGGTGTTCTTCTCGATCACGCGGCCGGTGCCGAGGGTGACGTCGTTCAACAATGCGCGACCGAACAACTTGGTTTCCAAGTATGCGCGAGTGTTCGCAGTGTCTTTTTGTACGTTGTCAATCCAGACACCAAGCGTTGTACCGCAGTCGTCTTCGCGAACAATCAATTCCTGCGCCACGTCGTGCAAACGACGGGTGAGGTAACCAGAGTCGGCGGTACGAAGTGCTGTGTCAACGAGACCTTTTCGCGCACCAGGGGTGGCAATGAAGTACTCGAGTGTTTCCAGACCTTCACGGAAGTTGCTCTTGATAGGGCGAGGAATCATGTCACCGCGAGGGTTGGCTACCAGTCCGCGCATACCGGCAATCTGACGCATCTGGGTCATGTTTCCACGAGCACCAGAACCGATCATCATGTCGACTGGGTTGAACTTCAGTGCCTTGAACTCGGCTTCCATGGCCTTTTGAACATCGGCTGTTGCGTCTGTCCAAATGCGCACTTCTTGCTGACGGCGCTCGCCGTCGGTGATGATGCCGCGACGGAATTGGCCTTCGACCTTTTCTGCCTGCTTTTCGTAATCATCCAAGATGCCGCGCTTTGCCTTCGGAGTCTTGACGTCGTCTACTGAAACGGTAAGACCCGACTGGGTTGCGTAGCGGTAGCAGAGGTCTTTGATGCCGTCGAGTGCGAGAGCAATTTCTGACTTTGCGAAGTGATCGCTGAGTCGTTCTACGATCACACCGAATTCACGCTTGCGCAATGTCTCGTTGATGTGGCCGAAGCGCTCGACGAAGCCTGCTGGCAAACGCTCTTCAAACAACAAACGACCTGGCGTGGTGTCCACGTAAATCGTCTTGCCATTTGCATCGCGCTCGGCGATCTTGATCTTGGCGTGCAAGTTGACAGTGCCTTCGTCTACTGCCTGAATCACTTCAAACAACTGACGGAACACACGGCCTTCACCCTTTTCGCCTTCACGAGCATCGGTGAGGTAATAGCCACCGATGACCAAGTCCTGCTGCGGGGTCACGATTGGACGACCCGAGGCTGGGCTCAAGATGTTGTTGGCGCTCAGCATCAGCACGCGTGCTTCTGCCTGTGCTTCAACCGACAACGGCAAGTGAACTGCCATCTGATCGCCGTCGAAGTCGGCGTTAAACGCGGTGCAAACGAGTGGGTGCAACTGAATTGCCTTGCCCTCTACTAGCAACGGCTCGAACGCCTGAATGCCAAGTCGGTGCAACGTCGGAGCGCGGTTCAACAGAACTGGATGCTCCTTAATGACGTCTTCCAACACGTCCCACACTTGTGGCCTACGACGCTCCACCATGCGCTTTGCGCTCTTGATGTTTTGCGCCAACTGCTGATCGACCAAGCGCTTCATCACGAAAGGCTTGAACAACTCGAGTGCCATCAACTTCGGCAGACCACACTGCTGCAAACGCAGCGTTGGGCCGGCAACGATTACTGAACGACCGGAGTAGTCGACGCGCTTTCCGAGCAAGTTCTGACGGAAACGTCCTTGCTTACCCTTGAGCATGTCGGACAACGACTTAAGTGGACGGTTGCCTGGGCCAGTTACTGGACGACCACGACGACCGTTGTCGAACAACGCGTCGGATGCTTCTTGCAGCATGCGCTTTTCGTTGTTGACGATGATTTCTGGTGCACCCAAGTCGAGCAAGCGACGCAAACGGTTGTTGCGGTTGATCACGCGACGGTACAAGTCGTTCAAGTCGGACGTTGCGAAACGGCCACCATCGAGCTGCACCATTGGGCGCAGGTCGGGAGGAATAACTGGAATGACGTCGAGCACCATTGCTTTTGGATTGTTGATCAGGCGGCCCGAGTCGTCGCGACGGTTGAACGACGCGATGATCTTCAAGCGCTTAATTGCCTTCTGCTTACGCTGCGTGCTGAGTACTTTGCCCTTGAAGCCATTGGTGATGGCATCGCGCAACAACAACTCTTCTGCGTCGAAGTCGATGGTGTCGATGAGCGACTTGATCGCTTCTGCACCGGTGCCGCCAACGAAGTATTCGCCGTAGCGATCCTTGATTTCGCGCCACAATTCTTCGTCTTCAACAATCATGCGCGAGTGCATCTTGCCGAACGTGTCATGTGCGCGCTGGATCAAGTCCATCTCTTTGCCGTAACGATCGGCAATCATCGAGAGGTCTTTGTCGATCAACTTCTGGCGCGCGCGAATGTCGGCGTCTTTGGCGCCAGACTTCTCGAGTTCCTTCAGCTCTGCTTCGGCATCCTTTTGACGCTGCTTCAGATCCTTTTCGCGGTTCTTGATCAACTGTTCGGTGTCCTCGCGGAGCACTTCTTCCAGTTCGGTCATGTCGGCATGGCGCTTGTCGGCGTCCACGCTGCTGACCAACCATGCAGCGAAGTAAATGACCTTCTCCAACTGCTTGGCCTTGATTTCGTCGCGTGGCTCGAGGCCGCCCAACAAATATGCCAACCATGAACGGGTTCCGCGTAGGTACCAAATGTGTACAACCGGTGCAGCCAATTCGATATGGCCCATGCGCTCGCGACGAACCTTGGAACGGGTTACTTCAACGCCGCACTTTTCGCAGATGATGCCCTTAAAACGGACACGCTTGTACTTACCGCAGTAGCACTCCCAGTCGCGTGTTGGTCCGAATGTCTTTTCGCAGAACAAACCGTCGCGCTCTGGGCGCAAGGTGCGGTAGTTGATGGTCTCGGGCTTCTTTACTTCACCTCGCGACCAGTCGCGAATGTCGTCGGCCGTGGCCAAACCAATGCGCAGCTGTTCAAAGCTATTGACGTCAACTTTGTTCTTGATGTCGGTTGCTAAGTCGGACATAGTTTTCCTTCTTCCTAATTCGTGTCAGCGTCAATTCTTCGATTTACAAAACTGCTTGTGTGAGTTAGTAGGCCTTCTCGCGACGGCGCTCACGATCACGGTCGTCTGCATCCGAACCACGCTCTGGGCGTGAGATGTCGACACCGAGTTCTTGAGTGGCGCGGAAGACGTCTTCGTCCATGTCGGTAAGTTCAATGTTCTTACCTTCATTGGAGATGACTTCTACGTCGAGACACAGGGCCTGCATTTCCTTCATCAGCACCTTGAAGCTTTCTGGGATGCCTGGCTCTGGAATGTTCTCGCCCTTCACAATTGCTTCGTACACGCGTACGCGACCAAGCACGTCGTCGGACTTGATGGTGAGCAGTTCCTGCAAGCAGTAAGCCGCACCGTAAGCCTCGAGTGCCCACACTTCCATTTCACCGAAGCGCTGGCCACCGAACTGTGCTTTACCACCCAAAGGTTGCTGAGTGATCATGCTGTACGGGCCAGTTGAACGGGCGTGAATCTTGTCGTCGACCATGTGCGACAACTTGATGATGTACATGTAGCCAACCATTGTTGGGTTGTCGTAGTACTCGCCTGTTCGGCCGTTACGCAACTGCATCTTGCCGTCTTCGCCAATCAGACGCTTGCCGTCGGACGATTCTGGGTTGAGGTTCTTCAAGATGGACTGAATAGTTGGGTGCGGTCCTGCAGCCTCTTCTTCGTCCCAGTGAGCGCCGTCGAACACCGGCGTTGCAACAAATGTTGCAGGCTTGGTGTTGATGCGTGTCTTGGTTTCGGTGCCACGAATTGGTGAAGCACCGACGGTCTTGTTGTTCTTGGTGTCGTTCCAACCCCATCGTGCGCAGTAGCCAAGGTGGGCTTCCAATACCTGGCCGATGTTCATACGGCTTGGTACGCCAAGTGGGTTGAGAATGATGTCGACTGGGGTGCCGTCTTCCATGTATGGCATGTCTTCGATTGGAAGAATCTTGGAGATAACACCCTTGTTGCCGTGGCGTCCTGCCAACTTGTCGCCAACACTGATCTTGCGCTTCTGCGCAACATAAATGCGAACGAGTTGGTTTACACCTGGTGGCAATTCGTCGCCGGCTTCGCGGTCGCCCGGGTCGCGGGAGAGCACTTTGACGTCGATGACTTTTCCGTTTTCGCCGTGCGGAACCTTGAGGCTGGTGTCGCGAACTTCACGAGCCTTCTCACCGAAGATGGCGCGCAAGAGGCGCTCTTCTGGTGTCAGTTCGGTTTCGCCCTTCGGCGTAACTTTGCCAACCAATACGTCGCCAGGGCCTACTTCGGCACCGACGCGAATGATTCCGCGATCGTCCAAGTCGGCCAAAATGTCGTCGGACAAGTTTGGAATGTCGCGAGTGATTTCTTCTGGCCCAAGCTTGGTGTCACGAGCATCCACTTCGTATTCCTTGATGTGAATGGATGTGAGCACGTCTTCTTTAACCAAACGCTCGCTCAAGATGATGGCGTCTTCGAAGTTGTAGCCCTCCCATGGCATAAATGCCACGAGCAAGTTTTTGCCAAGTGCAAGTTCGCCCATGTCGGTTGAAGGGCCGTCTGCAAGCAAGTCGCCCTTCTTGACTGTCTGGCCTTCTTTAACACGAACGATGTGGTTGATGCACGTGTCTTGGTTGGAACGACGGAACTTGAACAGCTTGTGCTCGCCTTCCGCTTTCTTCAAGTTGTCGTACGCAATCACAATTGCATCGCCGGAAACAGACGTGACCGTGCCCGAGTCTTTTGCAAGAATCAAGTCGGCGCCGTCGCGTGCTGCACGCAATTCCATGCCGGTTCCGATGTATGGCGCTTCTGCGCGCAACAGTGGAACAGCCTGACGTTGCATGTTGGCACCCATCAACGCGCGGTTGGCGTCGTCGTGCTCAAGGAACGGAATCAATGCGGTTGCAACCGAAATGATTTGCTTGGCCGAAACGTCGATGAAGTCGACTTCGGTGCCTGGAACGTAAGCGATGTCGGTGGTGGAACCGAAGAAGCTCTCGGCTTCCAACATCTTCTTCAAGTCGTCCAAGCTGGCTGCCTGCGGCGAACGACGCACAAGAACGCGATCACCCTTGAAGGTGTTGTCGGCGTTGAGTGGCGTGTTGGCCTGAGCAACGACGTAGTTCTCTTCTTCGTCGGCTGGCATGTACACGATTTCGTCGGTGACCTTGCCGTTGCGAACGCGACGGTATGGGCTCTCGATGAAACCAAATGGGTTGACGCGCGCGTACGTGGACAACGCACCAATCAGACCAATGTTTGGACCTTCTGGTGTCTCAATTGGGCACATACGGCCGTAGTGAGAAAAGTGGACGTCGCGGACTTCGAAACCTGCGCGCTCGCGGCTGAGGCCACCGGGCCCAAGTGCCGACAAACGACGACGGTGCGTAAGACCCGAAAGTGGGTTTACCTGGTCCATAAATTGCGACAACTGCGAAGTTCCGAAGAACTCTTTAATCGAAGCAACAACTGGACGCACGTTAATAAGTGTCTGTGGTGAAATGGCTTCCACGTCTTGGGTAGTCATGCGCTCGCGCACCACTCGCTCCATACGTGACAGACCAATGCGAACCTGGTTCTGAATCAATTCGCCAACCGAGCGGATGCGGCGGTTTGCGAAGTGGTCCTGGTCATCCAAGCGGTAGCCAGGCTCTTGCTTCACGAGGTGCAACAAGTACGTAATCGTTGCAAGCACTTCACAACGGCTGAGTACGTCTTGACCTTCGGTCGGAACATCGAGCTGTCCAAGTTCGGTGCCGTTCTTCAAACCAAACAGCTGGCCAACTTTTTCAATCTCGGCGCCCAACTTGCGGTTGAGCTTGTAGCGACCTACGCGCGACAAGTCGTAACGGCGGTTCTCGAAGAACGCAGTCTCGAAGTATGCACGAGCCGACTCGACGTTTGGTGGTTCGCCCGGACGAGCGCGCTTGTAAATTTCGACGAGTGCCTCTTCGCGGGTTGGCGCGATTGGGCGCTCCTTTTCCCACTGGCCCTCAAGGAAGTCGAAGTAGTTAACAAAACGATCGAGGAAGCCTGGGGCGTTCTCTTCGTCGTAACCCAATGCACGAAGCAAGGTGAAGATGCCAAGACGACGCTTGCGAGCAACGCGGGTACCGGCTGTAACGCCCTTACCTGGTTTGTGCTCGACGTCGAACTCGAGCCATTCGCCACGGTATGGGTGAATGGTGCCCTTTACCAACTGGTGCTTGGACAAGTTACGGAGGCGGTAACGCTCGCCTGGTTCGAAAATGACGCCAGGTGAACGAACAAGCTGCGATACAACAACACGCTCGGTGCCGTTAATAACGAAGGTGCCCTTTTCGGTCATCTTCGGGAAGTCGCCCATGAACACGGTCTGCTCTTTGATTTCACCGGTTGGCTTGTTGAGGAATCGTGCGCGCACAAACACTGGCGACGCATATGTCATGTCGCGTTCGCGACATTCGGCAACAGTGAACTTTG
>Ga0102873_1000661_pt1 | contig 11664 bp, 12 predicted proteins | sample Colrivmeta1547B3_FD_78183 | JGI IMG/M metagenome (GOLD analysis project Ga0102873, IMG submission 78183) | Estuarine microbial communities from the Columbia River estuary - metaG 1547B-3 | ecosystem: Environmental > Aquatic > Marine > Intertidal zone > Estuary | place: USA: Columbia River... | reverse complement strand
GCTGCAATTGTGTCTGCATGGGTATGCAGTCGCATGGCAGTCGAAACAGATTTGACCAAAATTGCTGCTGGTACAGCATAGCATGCTACTAGTGCAGCATAGCATATAGTATTTGCGAGTATTTTCTTCAGCTCACCGAACCTATGTTTGAAGAAACATAGCAGTAAGGCCATATGGTCCGGTAGGTGATGCGAGTAGGATTGACAATCCTGCGACCTTTTCGAAGGTTACTGTGTCAAACATTTAGTGTCATCTATGTTATGACATCTATCATGAAAACAAAAAAATAAATTTTTATTATTTTGTTTTTAAAGTTATTTTATTATTTACAAATAGATAAAAATAAAAAAAATATTATCACTTAATATTAGTAATTAAAATTTACTTAATATACAAAGGGATATTAGTTAATAAAAATAATTTGAATAGATTAAAATGAATAAGTGGGGTAAATATATTAAAAATATTATTAATTTATTTTATCCTATTATTATAGCCATTTTGACTCAGTCAGTAAACTACCAGACAACTCATCAACATGCTCTCAACTTGATCTTTTAAGTTTTATTGATCTAACAAGAGTTTCCTTTTGTATCTTTAATATAGGAGGTATACTTTTTACACAAGAACCTTTTCCTGCAAAGCTGGAAAAGCTACATCCATAAATACTAAAATAAAATGCATTTATTAGTTAATGGAAATGATTTAAATAATAATATTATAACTAATATTGAAAGAAAAATAACTGACAAAGGTATTAAAAATTCTAATATTAAATTATTAATAGGTAAAATAGCTATTGCAGGATGTTATATGTATTGTGGCTATTGCATTTTTTGATAATATAAAAGTAAATAATTAATATTTTTAATTTCTCTTTCTTTCTCTAAAAAAAAGTTATATATGTGACTTGTTCATATGACAAGCTCACTAAAATAGCTTCAGGATCAGTTAAGAAACTATTTTAGTACAGCTCTATAACTCTATATAAGCCATTTTTGACACAACTCTGTATAAACCATAAAAAATAAAAAAATAAATATCTTTCATATAATATTATTTTACTAGGTCTAGTCTATTTATATTATTGTAAAAGTTGATTTTAAATTAAAAAAATTGAAAAAAATAATTTTTTAATTATTTTATAAAATTTTATCTATTACCATAGTTTTTGGCTTGATATCTGCTAGCTTTTCCTAGCAGACTTTTTACTAACAAGCTTGTGTTCAGTGTTAAGTATCAATGACTGCTCTTGCTGCATTGACAATTGTCTGTGAGCAAACTATATGCCAGTTTAAAAAAATTACCAAAGAATTATACATTGTACAGGCTGCAATTAATAATTCACGCAAAAACATCTACACTTTGAGCATGAAGATTGAAATGCTCGAGTCCGAACTTTTCTACTTACATTTCTCTAATACCAATATGCATACAGAATGTATAGATATTATTCACTATAAACTATCAACATACAATAAGAAGCTCGAAGATGAGTATGAAAAGTACTGGAAAATACTTGCTAATCAAAAGATAATCAACAACTCTATAAAAAAAATGAAAGAAGAAAAAGAGTTGTTGAATATCACAATCTTTATCCTCAAGAATAGCAACATCATAAATTATATGATTAGGTTGTATAACTAGGTTGTTAGATTAGCTCTTCGTAAGCTATAAAAATATAAAATAATTTTATTGTATGTTTTTAAGTGATAGGAAAAATAAAATCTTTAAAGTTTTTATAAATAAAATTTACTCATTATATTAAGATTATTAAATAAAACTAAACAATAAATTAAAAAATAATTATTTTATTATTATTAGATAAATATCATAATATTTTATATCAGTTATTTTATTAATATAAGCATTAGTTATTTTATTAATATAAGTATTAATTTATTTATATTTATTATAATTATAGTGTGGATTATTATCATAGTATTTTTTTATTATATAATAAAAAAATGAATATTAAGGTTGTAAGTATTTAATATTATCTATGGAATATTCAAAATCAAGTGTAATATGATAACTTGTAATGATAATTTCTTTCATAATCTATGTTAGTTTCTTTTGTAATTTCAATATTTCTAATTCTTTTTTTAATAACTCATTATTAAATTTTTCTTGTTGTAATTCTAATTGATGTTTTAATTCTTGTTTTTCATATTTATCTTCTAATTCTTTAATTCCAGTAATTAGTTCACTAATATGTCGGCTAAACAGCTATTATATAAAAACTATTAAATAAAAAGCGTAGCTTTTTTTTAATGGTTTTCAGAAGCGGTTGTAGTGATTATTAAATAGTTAAAAAAATTGAAATATTTTTTTAATACATGTTTCTAAATATTTAATCTATTACCGTAGCCATTTTGGCTCAAGTACCAAACAGTCGCAAACACCAACGAACAACTGTAAACACTAACGAACACTAGCAGCAATATATCATCAGTTGCAAAAATGACACATGAGATCAACGAAGAATACTGCAACTTGCTTATGGAACATCTTAGTGACTTCATTATTGACAATGACTCCAATCTGTTCAATGTTGACATAGATGAACGCTTGTCATGTGACGATAAAAAGCTGGTCTTTATGATCCAGCCTGACGCAATCCAAACTATGACAGAGTGGTTCCCTGAATATGTAATGAGGTTACAGTTCCATTCATCTAAGGCAAAATTCATGATCAACGATGACATTATGTTTATCATCTATCTCATTGAGAATGAAACAGATGATGAAAGAAATCTCAGTATTCAAAGGTTGCTCTACATGAATTTTATTGCCTGTTGTGTTCCATTTGTGCCTAATAACGCAACATCTGAAATTCCTGAGATGATCTGGATTGGCGATTCCAGAGTTGAAAATTCTGTGTGCAGACCTTTTCTCTTGTAGAAGAGCGACTGCACACAGAATTTTAGGGCTGTAGGTAGCCGAAGTGCTGCTTAGCCAATAGTGTAAGAGCGACTCTGTTTCAGAAGTACTAAATCTTTACTATTTCTGCGACAATTTATATCATTGTATTTTATATTACTTTATTATCTAAATAATTTCAAGGAAATTATCCTAGGAAAAATATTTTTTTCAAAGCTCACACTCTCTCAAAAGTGATTATTTTTATCACTTAAAAAAATTATATAAGAGTATATTTTTCTTTTGTATTAATGAGTAATATTCAATCTTTACATCAATTAGATATTGAATAATTTAATAAACTATATAATATTATAAATCAAATAAAAGATATATAATTAACAAATTAACTATATGTTGTTATCTATAATTGAATTAACTGATTTAAATAAAGATAAATATCGTACTGAAAAGATAAACGATTTAAAATTATTAACTTATAATAAATCCGATATCAAAGTATTAAAAAATAACCTAGAATAAATACAAAAATTTAGGATAGAAAGGGCGCTAATTTATATCATAGTATTTTTATCTTACGTAATTATTTTATGATAATATCATGATGTATATCATCATAAAATAATACCTAAATTATCTAAATAATTTTAAATTAGTTTTTCAAGCGATAAAATTAGGGAAATTTAAATTAGAAAAATGTAATTAAAATATTTTCAATAAAATTTCCTAGGAAAAATAATTTTGATCGATCTCTCTCTCTCTCTCGCAAAAAAAAGTGATCATTTTTATCACTTTATAAAAATCATATAAGAGTATAGTTTTATATTGTATAAATGAGTGATAAAAGTGATAATTTAAGTGAAATTTCAAGAAAATTTGTATGTAAAATATGTAATAAATATAACATATGTAAAATTTGGAGATGAGAAATTAAGTGAAATATTAACAGATAGTGAAATGATGAAAATATTATTTGAATTTAATAAAAATCTAAAAGATTTTTATTAAATATCTATCGATAAAATAGCAAAGCTATTTTATCTTGAGAATGTAGATCAGGTATAACAAAATCAGTAGAGTTAACTCACTTTAATGATAAACGGCCTGAATTGAAAAATATAATTATAACAAATTTACAAAACAATATTGGTTATGTATTTAACGGTGATAAATTTGAAGCCAAACCAAAGGATGATATATTAGGAGATTTATTCGATAAGCATTTAGATAATTTTGAGACTTATTTAACTGAAAGCGAATCATTACAAAATAAAATGAAAACTAATCCAGTAATAGAAAAAATAGTAAATCGTCGTATACCAATGTTTATAGAAGATTTAAATAATGAAAAATATCGAACAGATAAAATCAATGAATTAAAGTTGTTAACTTATAATAAATCCGATACCAAAGTATTAAAAAATAAGCTAGAATAAATGAAATAAAGGGCGCTGTTTTTTATCATCAGATTATATTAGTATAGTATTATTTTATGATAATATCAAGATGAATATCATCATAAAATAATGAACTTAAGTATCTAAATTATTTTTAATTTTATAAAATTGAATTTCTAATTCTAACTCGTATTTTTCTTTCTCAATTAATAGATTATTATTAGATTGTATTGGTATTATTAAATTTCTTAATTGTAAATTTATTATATTAACATTGATTCATTTGATAATAATAGCATTATTTATTTTGTTAATAGTAGCATTAGTTAATTCATTAATAGTAGCATTAGTTAATTACTTATTATTAGCATTATTAAATCTTAATTTATTATATTGCTTCATTCATTAATAGTAGCATTAGTTAATTACTTAATATCAGCATTATTTATTTTGTTAATATTGGCATTAATTAATTATTATTTTATTAGGATTAGTAAATTTATTATATTAACGATCATTTGTTAATAATAATTTAGCTTTATAAACTACGATTCTATCGATAATTAAAACTATCCAATTCAATTTTAAAAAATTGAATACTTAGGTTGTTAGTATTTCCATATTATAATCTAATATGGAAATTATTATTGAATATAATGAAAATTGGAGTTATGAAAGACTATACCATATATCAGATATTCATATACGTAATACAGAACATCATAAAGATGAATATTTGTATTTAGTAATCTATATGAATATTTGAATTCCGTTAAAGATGATAATAGTATGATAGTAATTACAGGTGATATTTTACATAATAAAGATCGTTTAACACCATTAAGTATAGAATTATGTTATGATTTTTTAACATCATTGAGTAAGATAATGGCAGTAGTATTTATAGCGGGAAATCATGATATCAATGTTAGAAATGTAGATAATCACGATGGTTTATATTCTATTTTTTATAAAAGGAAAAATAAAAACATATTATTTACGAGAGTCAAAAGTCTATAGATTTAATAATATATTGTTCGGTGTATCTAGTTTATCCGATAATAAATTTCAATCAGCAAGCGAAATATTAGATGAAGGAGTAAAAATAGGATTATATCATGGAATTGTAGCAAATAGTAAAAATTCGATGGGATTCGAATTTAGTGATAAATCAATAACAAAATTTGATGGTTATGATTTAGTATTATTAGGAGATATTCATTATCATCAGTATCTAAATGATGAAAAGACAATAGCATATGCATCAAGTTTAATATCTCAAAATTTTAGCGAAACAGATGAAAATCATGGTGTATTAGTATGGAATTTAAAAGATAATACATCTTATTATAAAATAATTGAAAACGATTATAGATATGATGAAATAACAATACAAGATAATAAAATTTATTATAAAAATAAATATATTACAATAGAAAAATTAGAATTAGCAAATAATTCTAGATTACGAATAAATACACTAGACTATAACTCTGATAATTATAATAGTATTATAATAAAAATTAAGAAGAAATATCCATTAATATCTTTAAAACATAATAAATTATTAATAGTTAATAAAATTGAACATAATGAAATAGTATTAAAAAATGAATCTTTAGAGACAATTATTAATAATGAATTATTAAATGTAGATAGTGAAATAAGAGATGAAATAAGAAATATATTATTTTTAAAATTAGATAACGAATTAAAAGATATATCAGAAAAAAGTAATTGGAAATTATTATCATTAGAATTTTCCAATTTATTAACATATGGAGCAACAAATAAAATAGATTTTACAAAATTAAATTTTGATGAGATAACAGGATTAATAGGAAGTAATTCATCTGGTAAATCATCGTTGATAGATATATTATTATTTACATTATATGGTAAATATAGTCGAAATTTTATTGATATTTCTAATAGAAGCGGAAGTACTAGTGCTGTTATTATAAATAATAATTGTGATAAATTTGAATGTAAAGTATTTTTCGAATTAAATAATATTATATATGAAATTTATAAAACAGGGAAAAGATTTATTAAAAAAAAGGAGCATTTATATGATACAATTAATTATACAAATTATAAATTATATAAATATGATATTAATGAAAAAATAGATTTATCAGAGTTTTCAAATAATGATACCCAAGAAAAAATAAATAACTTAATAGGTAGTTATGATGGTTTCTGTTTATCATCTATATGTTTACAAAATAATACTAAAATAAAATATGATTTTTATGATATGACACCAAAAGCACGTAAAGATTTTCTCAATAATTTATTAGATTTAGATATATTCGAAAATATTGAGATAGAGTATAAAGATTTATTAAAAAATAATAAAGCAAAAATTGTATCGAATCAAAAACTTATTAATTATTTAAATTATACAGAAGATACAAAAGACATAATATTAGAATTGAAGAACGAAATTGATTCTCATAATATAAATGATGATGATGAATTATTAAAAAAATATAAAAAAGAATTAAATGAAATAGTAAAATATAGATTACCTATTAATAAAAAATTTGAAAATATTTCTAAGGATGAATTGAATAAAATGTTATTTGATTATGATACAGAAAAATTAAATATAAATATTAATCAAATAGAAATAAATAATGATGATTTATTGAAACAAATAAAACAAACATATATTAATAAATCTAATTATAATGAAAAAGAATATATACTAATTCAAAATAAAATTAAAGAATTAAAATTGATTAATAACAAAGAAATAATAATCAATAATAATAAATTATATGAAATCAATAAAAATAATAAATTAATAGAGCTAAAGTCTAAAATAAATTCAACATATAAAAAACTGAATAAAAATATTGATTCTAAAATTATTAATAATTTGCAAAATATTTATGATGATTTTAAAATATTTAGTTATACAGATACTATATCTAATTTACAATCTGAATTATCTAATATAAAAACAAATTATAAATTAATTAAGACAAAAGCAGATTATATTTATAATTTAATTGATTTTAATATAATCATTAATGAAGATATTATAAATAAATATAAAACTCTTAATTATGAATCATATATTAAGGATATTAACATAAAATTATCAAATTATGAACTAATAAAACAAACATATTTAATAGCGGAAACATATAAAGAGATTATAAATATGTTTGAAATATTCACTACAAATATAAATACGAAATGTCAAAATTGTATTAATCATTCTAATAATATTAATCAATTTTATTGTAATAATAATTTAAATTATCAAAATGTAAAAGAACAATATGAATATTTAACAAATTTACAGAATGAAAAAGAAAAAATTTATAATTATCATATGATTAAACAATATGACCATTTGAAGAAATATTTAGATATATTAGAATTAATGATGAATGACATTATAATACAATTAGAATCATACGAAGAGAATAATTTAAATATAATAAAAGACGATTTATTAGAAATTATAAATAAATTAAATAATAGTAATTTATTATATCAAATAGAAGCATTCGAACAATCTAAAAATGATGAATATATAATGCTATTAAATGAATTAGAACTATATAATGAATATAATAAAAAATTAGAAAATTATAATAACTATAAATATAATTTAGAAATATATAAACAAATAGATGAAAATAAAAAAATTATTATAGAATTTAATGATAAAGAAATAATTCAAGAAACAATTAGCAATTTAATTCTAAATGAAAAAAATGAACAAAAATATTATACTTTATGTGATAATATTGAAAATTTAACAGAAAAAATTAATATTTGTAAGAATAAGCATTTTGAAAATATTAAACAATATAATAGTTTAAACGAAAAAGAAAAAAAATATATGGATTTAATTAATGATAATTTAAAATTTGAAAAAGAACAAATAGTATTACTAAAAATAATTGAATTAACAGGAATAGAAGGAATTCCTAGAAAAATTATAAATATAAAATTAAGTTATGTTGAAAATGAGATAAATAAATTATTACTACCATTTTTAAATAAAAAAATGGTAATAAAAGCAGAAACAAATGAAAATACTAAATCAAAGAAAACAAATATAGATATTCATGTATTTTTTGATGATAATAAAAACAAGACAAATTTATTAGGAGGATTCGAAAGCTTCTTAATATCACTAGCATTTAAAATAACTTTATCAAACTTTTTTAATGTGCCATATTGTGGAATTTTAATAATTGATGAAGGTGTTTCAGTTTTAGATAAAAATAATGTTGATAAATTTGATATTATAGCTGATTTTGTTAGACAGTATTATAATAATATTATATTAATTAGTCATATACCAAGTTTTAATGATTATATAGATACATTTATTAAAATTGAAAAAAATAAAGATAAAACTTCTAAAATATTTTTTTAATATTAACTAATTATCTTGTTATTAGTTAGTTAAATACAATGAATATCATAAGTTGGGATTGCGGAGATGGGATTATATTATAAAAATATAATAGGTATAATTCTATATATGGTATATCATACTAAAAACAATAGGATATTAATTTGTATTTTATTTTATAAATTATTTTTAAGTTTATAAAATTCAATTTCTAATTCTAATTGTCGTGTTTTATCTTTTTCTATTTGTAATTTTACTTCTAATTGTTTTGTTTTCTCTTGTTCTATTTTTAATTCAATATTTATTTCATCAGCTTGTTCATATATATTATGTAATTGATGGGGAATAATTGATTTATCATATTTAGTTAATTCATTTGATAAATATTTATATACATCAAGCGCTTTATTTTTTAATACTTTCCGTTTAGATATTATATATGTATGTTCACGATAATTAATTAAATTATTGAGATAACATTCATCTACAGATGGTTCATACCAAATTGTTTTTTTATTAACATAACATATAGTTCGTGAAAATAAATTATTAAAAACTCGAATATCATCTAATAAATCCTCTAATATTTTATATGATTTAATGATACAATTGTTTTTGAATTTATCTAAATATTCATTTGTAACATCGAATAAAGAATCCGATAGTTTATAATTACCATAATAATTTCTACATTGCGGACAATTATTTAATTTATAATAACATTCATCACACAATTCATGATTGCATGTTGGTAATTTGCGTAATGTTGAATTATCATAACATACACAACATGTATTACCATCTATATTTGAATAAATAATTTGTGTTAAATCTGCAATACAAGTTGCTAAATTAAAATTTTCTGTATCCGGATTTATTCTTAAAAATTTACAATTTAATATTGATTTAATTGTGTTTTCTCTATTTTTTTCATATGTTGGCTCACGATGAATATGTCCATATTCGTCAATTTCAATAGCAATATTATTATTAGGTAAATATAAATCAATTTTATATTTTTCAACCGATTTTTGAAGAATATAAACTATGTTTAATTTTTTTAAATATTTTTCAAAAAATGTAATTATTTCAAGCTCTTTTTTTAAATATTTAGTAACTATATTAATATTTAAATGTTTTGCCAATTCTATTGAATTGGATTTGTTTGATTTTAAAATTAAAGCTTTCAAACCATTTTCGTTTATAAATATAGTTTGCGGATGTTCATTTTTTAATGTATGTTTAATAGTATTATCATGATTACACATTTCTTTTTTTAAATTAGATACCATAAATTTATCATTTTCTAATACATGTTTTTTTATAGCATCTTTTGTATTGACATATTTTAATATTTTTGCTATATCTCTAGCTTTATAATAACATTTATTATCATGAATAAAATATTTAATTGTATAATTATTAAAATGTAATATTTGATTATCATTTGTTGATAATTCATTTAATACATCTGCATTTTGAATATCTATTTTTAAGCAATGATACTTGTTCTTATGAGTTTCGAGAGTTTTTTCAGAACTAAAATTTTTATTACATTTATCACAAGTATATTTATTCATAATAATAATATTATGACTAAATCTTAAAATCAGTTTTGGTTATTATAACTAATATTTTTTTAAAGAATGGTTATTATATATAATAATGAATTGTAATATTATACCTAAAACTAATATATTAGACGATGATAATTTAGTTAATTTAATTAAAACAGAATTTAATGAAAATGATATGCATTTATTTCATTTAAATTATAACATATATTTAGATTATAAAAACAATCCTAATGATTTCATTGTTGATTTAGAAAATGTTTATAAATGGATTGGATTTAGTAGAAAAGATCCTGCTAAACGATTACTTATTAAAGATTTTTGTGAAAATAAAGACTACATTATAAAACATGGTCTCCACAACTTGGTGTGACAGGCTCTGTGAATCCATATAATAAAGAATGTATTTTATTAACAATTAATTGTTTTAAAAAATTTTGTATGAAAGCTAATACTAAAGAAGCTAATAAAATATATGATTATTATATTAAAATGGAATCCATTATTACTAAATATATTGAATCAAAAATTGATGAAAAAGATAAATTATTAATGGAAAAAGATAGTATTATAAAACAAAAAGATATTCAGTTAAATAATATTACTAATATCAATTTTAAACCTATTATTAAAAATAAATTTATATATATATTTTCTACAGATATTGATAATATTTATAAAGTTAGAAGAACAAAAAGTGTATATACTAGAAAAAAAAATTTACAAACTGCAAATGTTAATGATATACAAGAATTATATAGTTATAATACACATGATGATATTTTATTGGAATCTATTGTTCATAATATTTTAGATAAATATAGAGTAAATCATAATGGAGAACATTTTAATTGTAATATTGATTATATTAAAACAATTATTAATATTTGTGGTAACGTATTAGATATTTTAAAATCTACATTTCAAAATATATCAGAAAAAGAAATATTAGATTACATACATAATAAATTATATACAAATAATAATGATGAATTATCGTCTAATATTATTACTATTAATAATAACAATAAACCATCAACAATAATAAACTACAACCCAAAACCTATTTATAGTAAAGATTATAGAACTAAACGCACATGTGATATTTGCAAAACAATATTATTTACTAATAATGCCGGTTTGGCTAAACATATGGAAACAAAGAAATGTAGCAATAATAAAACATCTATTGTTATCCGATGACTATATCATTAGCTGGGATTGTGGCGATGGGATTATATTATAAAAATATAATAGGTATAATTTAATATATGGTATCACATACTAAACACAATAAGATATTAATTTGCATTTTTTAGGATAAAAATTAGACTTTAAATTTCAAAAAATAAAAAATATTTAAAAATTTCAATTTTATAATTTTATGACAAAAAATATGAATTCTGCATTTTTTCGCAGAATT
>Ga0102873_1000657_pt1 | contig 11725 bp, 8 predicted proteins | sample Colrivmeta1547B3_FD_78183 | JGI IMG/M metagenome (GOLD analysis project Ga0102873, IMG submission 78183) | Estuarine microbial communities from the Columbia River estuary - metaG 1547B-3 | ecosystem: Environmental > Aquatic > Marine > Intertidal zone > Estuary | place: USA: Columbia River Estuary... | reverse complement strand
CACAATCATGCCGTGGGACGCGAAAGTCACCGATATGCTTTTGGCACAAGACGTTCCTGTCGTCGCAAAGGCACAAGAACAGTCTGGTTTCTCCAGCTTCCTTCTCACAATTGCGCCAGTGATCCTGTTGATCGGTGTCTGGATTTACATGATGAACCGCATGCAGGGCGGCGGTAAGGGCGGAGCGATGGGCTTTGGTAAGTCCAAGGCGAAGCTTTTGACCGAAAAGCATGGCCGTGTGACGTTTGATGATGTGGCCGGCATTGATGAGGCCAAGGAAGAGCTTGAAGAGATCGTTGAATTCCTACGCAATCCGCAGAAGTTTAGCCGATTGGGTGGTAAAATTCCAAAGGGCGCGTTGCTTGTTGGTCCTCCAGGTACGGGTAAGACGCTTTTGGCGCGTGCGATTGCAGGCGAGGCTGGCGTGCCGTTCTTTACGATTTCTGGTTCCGACTTTGTCGAGATGTTTGTCGGTGTGGGTGCCTCCCGTGTCCGCGATATGTTTGAGCAGGGCAAAAAGAACGCGCCGTGCATCATCTTTATCGACGAGATCGACGCAGTTGGTCGCTCGCGTGGCGCAGGCCATGGTGGTGGCAATGACGAGCGTGAGCAGACATTGAACCAATTGCTGGTTGAGATGGATGGTTTTGACGCCAACGAGGGTGTGATCATCGTGGCCGCGACCAACCGTCCCGATGTTCTTGATCCGGCATTGCTGCGTCCGGGTCGTTTTGACCGTCAGGTGCAGGTGCCGAACCCAGATATCAAAGGCCGTGAAAAGATTTTGCAGGTTCATGCCCGCAAGACCCCGCTTGGTCCTGATGTTGATTTGCGGATTATCGCACGCGGCACACCTGGTTTCTCGGGTGCGGATCTTGCGAACTTGGTCAACGAGTCTGCTTTGACCGCGGCCCGTATTGGTCGCCGTTTTGTGACGATGATCGATTTCGAGAACGCCAAAGACAAGGTGATGATGGGTGCTGAGCGCCGCTCGATGGTGATGACCGACGACGAGAAGAAGTTGACAGCGTACCATGAGGCGGGTCACGCGATTGTGGGCCTGAACGTTCCTGACCACGATCCGATCCATAAGGCGACGATCATTCCGCGCGGACGTGCGTTGGGCCTGGTTCTGTCCTTGCCTGAGCGCGATCAACTGTCCGTCAGCTACCGCAAGTATAAGTCCAAGATTGCAATGGCGATGGGCGGCAAGGTTGCGGAAGAGCTGATCTTTGGCCCTGAGTTCGTGACCTCTGGTGCGACATCCGACATTCAGCAAGTCACGCGGATTGCCCGCGCGATGGTGACGCAGTTTGGGTTCTCTGAAAAGATCGGCCACATTGATTACGCCAATGAGCAGCAGTCGCATTTGGGTGCCTACAGCGGTGGCACAACACATTCGGCTGAGACCCAAAAGCTGATTGATGAAGAGGTACGCCGCTTTATTGATGAGGGTTACGAGACCGCAAAGCGGGTTCTGACCGAAAAGGCTGATGATCTGAAGCGTTTGGCAGAGGGCTTGTTGGAGTATGAAACACTGACGGGCAATGAGATCGCAAAGGTGATTGCGGGCGAGGCCTTGAACCGTGGCGATGATGTCGACGATACGCCACCGGAAAGTGGCAGCTCGATCACGTCTATTCCGAAGACGAAGCCGAAAAAGCCCAAGGCACCCGATGCGGGCCTAGAGCCAGAGCCAAGCAAGTAAATGAAAACGCCGCGCCAGAGATGGGGCGGCGTTTTTCGTTACGGGTCGCGTCACAAATTGCGATTTGATCCTGCGGGTTGGGCCCGTTACCAATGTCGAAAATTGGAGTAAGACATGCCTGCACTAGCCCCCACAGAACAATACGGCGAAATCACTTGGTTGGGTACCGTGCCACCCGATACGGGGCTGTGCAGCGTTGCCACCGCCGAGATGCGCCTGACCTATGCGGGCGCCGAGGGCGAGGCGCATAGTGGGGTGACGCGAGCGTCTTGTGTGCGGGTTAAATCGCTATGGAAGCAAGGCACCGAGATTCGCAATGAACGGCAGTTGTCGGTGATGTCGCAGGAAGAGATTGATGCGATTGCCGCCAAATGCGGGCTGGACTGGCTTGATCCAGCGCTGCTTGGCTGTTCGATTGTCGTGAAAGGCATCTCTGATTTCACCCATGTGCCGCCGTCGTCGCGGTTGCAGGCCGAAAACGGCACGACAATTGTGGTCGATATGGAAAACCGGCCCTGCGTTTTGCCCGGACGCGAGATTGAGGCCGCGCATCCTGAGAAGGGTGTATTGTTCAAACCTGCCGCGCAGGGCCGTCGCGGTGTGACCGCTTGGGTGCAGCATGAGGGCGCAATCAAGGTCGGTGACAAGCTGCGGCTTCATGTGCCTGACCAGCGTAGATGGCGCCCATAAAGGCGTCTTTCGTTTCGCATCCGAAACGCATTTTTCAACCACCGACGATTCCGACGGTCAAAATGTCGCAATCGCGGTTCTAGGTCGCAAATTGGCTCGTTACACATGTGTGAGAAATTATGAGCCGATGGCTCGCGCACAGGGAAAATTTACATGGCCTATAAGACTGACATCGAAATCGCGCGCGCCGCGAGCAAGCTGCCGATCCAAGAGATTGGCGCAAAGCTGGGGATCGGCACCGACGATCTGCTGCCATATGGCCATGACAAAGCGAAGGTCAGCCAGCGCTTTATCGATTCTGTACAGGACCGTCCAAACGGTAAGCTGATCCTTGTGACAGCGATCAACCCGACACCTGCGGGCGAAGGCAAAACGACAACAACTGTTGGCCTTGGCGACGGTTTGAACCGTATCGGCAAGAAGGCGGCTGTTTGCATCCGTGAGGCTTCGCTTGGGCCAAACTTTGGTATGAAGGGCGGGGCTGCTGGTGGCGGCATGGCGCAGATCGTACCGATGGAAGAGATGAACCTGCACTTCACAGGCGACTTCCACGCGATCACATCCGCGCACAACCTGTGTTCTGCGATGCTTGATAACCACATCTATTGGGGCAACAGCCTTGAGATCGATATTCGCCGCGTTGTTTGGCGTCGCGTTCTTGACATGAACGACCGCGCACTGCGTCAGATCAACGTGTCGCTTGGCGGCGTTGCAAACGGTTTCCCGCGTGAAACCGGTTTTGACATCACTGTTGCGTCCGAGGTTATGGCGATCCTTTGTCTTGCCGAGAACCTGAAGGATTTGCAGGAACGTCTGGGTTCTATGATCGTGGCATATCGCCGTGACCGTAGCCCTGTGTATTGCCGCGATCTTAAGGCTGACGGCGCGATGACTGTATTGCTGAAAGATGCGATGCAGCCAAACCTTGTGCAGACACTTGAGAACAACCCTGCGTTCGTACACGGTGGCCCGTTCGCCAACATCGCGCACGGCTGTAACTCTGTGACGGCGACAACAACGGCGCTTAAGATTGCCGATTACGTTGTGACCGAAGCTGGCTTTGGTGCTGATTTGGGTGCTGAAAAGTTCCTGAACATCAAGTGCCGCAAAGCGGGCCTTGCGCCTGACTGCGTTGTGCTCGTTGCAACAGTCCGTGCGATGAAGATGAACGGTGGCGTGGCCAAGGCCGATCTTGGTGGCGAAAACGTGGATGCGGTGAAGTCTGGTTGTGCCAACCTTGGCCGTCACATCGGGAACCTCAAGTCGTTTGGCGTGCCTGTTGTGGTCGCGATCAACCACTTTGTGACCGACACAGAAGCCGAAATTCAAGCGGTTAAAGATTACGTAAAGACCCAAGGGTCTGAGGCGATCTTGTCCCAGCACTGGGAGTTTGGTTCCAAGGGGTCCGAAGAGTTGGCCAAGAAAGTTGCTGAGATTGCGGAAAGCGGCATCTCTAACTTTGCACCGCTGTACCCAGATGACATGCCATTGTTCGACAAGATCAACGTGATCGCAAAGCGTATCTACCATGCTGACGAAGTGCTGGCCGATCAAAAGATCCGCTCACAGTTGAAGGAATGGGAAGATCAGGGCTACGGTAACTTGCCGATTTGCATGGCAAAAACCCAGTACTCATTCACAACCGATCCAGAGCGTCGGGGCGCTCCAACCGGTCACTCTGTGCCTGTGCGTGAAGTACGTTTGTCTGCTGGTGCGGGCTTTGTGGTCGTCATCTGCGGTGAGATCATGACGATGCCAGGTCTGCCACGTGTGCCATCTGCCGAAAGCATCATGCTGAACGCTGAAGGCCAGATCGAAGGCTTGTTCTAAACAAAACGCGGGCGCGCAGGATTTCTCTGCGCGCCCGTTGTCCGCTTATGGCGGGCAGATTTAACCTCGAAAGAAGAGACCATGACAGCGACAGTAATCGACGGAAAAGCCTTTGCAGCAACAGTGCGTGAAAAGGTGGCGGCTCATGTAACGATGCTTAAGTCAGAGCATGGTATCACACCTGGATTGGCTGTTGTTTTGGTTGGCGAAGACCCTGCGAGCCAAGTTTATGTGCGCTCCAAGGGCAAGCAGACCGTCGAAGTTGGCATGGAAAGCTTTGAGTTTAAGCGCGACGATGACATCACTGAAAAAGAACTACTCGCGCTAATCGACCAGTTGAATAATGACCCAAAGGTGCACGGCATTTTGGTTCAGCTGCCATTGCCTGCGCATCTTGATAGCGATTTGGTGATCAATTCGATTGACCCTGCAAAGGACGTGGACGGGTTCCATATCTCGAACGTGGGTCTTCTTGGCACAGGTCAAAAGAGCATGGTGCCTTGCACGCCGCTTGGTTGCCTGATGATGCTGCGTGACCACCACGGCAGCCTATCTGGCCTGAACGCTGTGGTTGTTGGCCGCTCCAACATCGTCGGAAAGCCGATGGCGCAATTGCTGCTTGGTGATAGCTGCACGGTGACGATCGCCCATAGCCGCACTAAAGATTTGGCCGAAGTTGTGCGCCGCGCTGATATCGTCGTGGCCGCCGTTGGTCGCCCCGAGATGGTGATCGGCGATTGGATTAAGCCGGGTGCGACGGTGGTTGACGTAGGTATTAACCGCATTGAAAAACCTGAGGGTGGCACACGTCTTGTGGGCGACGCGGATTACGCAAGCTGTGCGGCTGTTGCAGGTGCGATAACGCCTGTTCCGGGCGGTGTTGGGCCAATGACGATTGCATGTCTATTGGCCAATACAATCACTGCGTGCTGCCGGGCGAATGGCTTGCCCGAGCCAGAAGGACTTACCGCGTAAGTCTTTGATTTTCTGAAGTTGCACATGGTTGTTTAAAGAATTTTTCCCCTTCTGAAAAATTTTCGTTTGAGATATCTCGAAAAGATATATTGGGCGTAAATTTGTAGGGCATAAGGTGTATAATTTTTTCCACAACTTTGTGCGAACGACATTCAGGGTGAAGCATGTCGTTCTCGCGGCACTCGTCACGACGATTTATGTGTTCTCAGGCCCCTTTGGCACTTATGAACAAATGGACATGTCCGAACGCCTCGTATTTTGGGCGCCACAGGGGATTATCGCCTTTGTTGTGGGTGGGGTGGCCTGCGCGATTGCGAGGTTCATTTACCCGACAGACCACCGCGCTTTGCATGGATTGTTAAGCGCATTCGTGTTCGCAATTCTCTTTGCGCCGCTCAACTACATGTTCATCCGCAATGAATATCTTGGCCCTGCCGAATTCTATATGCCGTTCTGGCAGGTCCTGCTGTTGAATTTCACTTTCGCATCTATCTTGGTTGCCTGGATTTTATTGAATAGCCCCGAAGAGGATGCACTGGCGGATCAGCTTCCACGGCTCTATTCGCGACTGCCCGAAGGGGTGACAGGAAAGATTTCTCACATCACAGTGGAGGATTACTATACCGTTGTTTTCTTGGAAGACGGGACCCAGCACCGGCTTTTGATGCGGTTCGCGGACGCGGTCAAAGAAATGGACGAAACTCTCGGTCCTTGCACGCATCGGTCTCATTGGGTTGCAATGGCATTTGTCAAAGAGGGCAAGCGCGTTGGGAATAAGGAATTTGTCGAGTTGGCCTGCGGTGTCGAGGTGCCTGTTAGTAAGACATACCGCGGGAATCTTGTGGCCGCTGGTTTTTTCCAAGAGGCGTAGCGATCGCCGATTTTCCAGTCAGCACCGCAATTGCGCCGTGCGGGAACAGCGCCTTAAGCGGCGCAGCATCGCTGCGTAAACCGCCAGTGTAGGTGCCAAAAGCGGGCATGATAAGCCGCCGCGTATCGTAGAGAAAACAAGGTCGCGCTGTACCCGCAACGGCATGTTTGGGGTGATAGTGCCCCGAAATTTCGGCTTCTTCGTCCGTGGCGATATGTCTGAGCGTGAGGTTCCCGATAGTGGTTTGCGCCACGTGCGTGCCGCCGATATCGACAGGTCCTGCGTCATGGTTGCCCTCAATCCAAAGCCATTTACGCCCCGCTTGCAGTTGGATGATGTGTGATTTGGCGTCTGGCGCGAGATCATTGGCGGCGGTCAAATCGTCAAAGCTATCCCCAAGGCAGATCACGGTTTTTGGATTAAGGCGGGTGATCGTTTCGCCCAACCGCGTCAGCGTATCGAGGGTTTCAAACGGCGGCAGCATGAGGCCAGCGCGGCGCGCGATCCGCTCAGATTTACCTAGATGCAAGTCAGAAACGCAGAGAGTTTCACTTTCGGGCAACCAAAGCGTGCCGTTGGCGCATGCGACAAGCGAGGCCCCGCAGAATTGAAAGTCGTGACCGCTCATGCGTTAAACTGGTCGAGACCAGCCTCTGCCATCAATTCTGCAGCGGCCCTGCGCATCAATTGTTCACGCGCTTCGCCCGCAATCGGCACGCGCCCCATCTCTAACATCATAGGGGCCGCTAGCGGTGAAAGGCGATCAAGGGTGACATGATCAATCGCTCCTTGAGTGCGGGCGAGCATTTCTTCGATCCGCCCGAAATCAACCAGTCCGCGCATCGCCTCTTCGCGCGTGATTTGTAGCATTAGGTGATCGGGGTCATATTTGGAGAGCGTGTCGTAGAGGATATCGCTAGAAAACGTCGCCTGCCGTCCCGATTTGCGGGCTTGGGGTAAGTTCCGCTCAATCAGCCCTGCAATGGTGGCCGACGCGCGGAAGGTGCGTTTCATCACGGCGTTACCTGCGAGCCAAGTCTCTAACCCGTCACGCAGACCGTCAGGCGTCAGCAATGCCGCAGAATCGGTGACCGCATCCAAGCCCCAGATTAGCGTGGCGTAATCAGTGGCGACAAAACCAAGCGGGTTAAGGCCCTTTTCCTCCATCCGCTGGGTGAGCAGTAGGCCAAGAGTTTGCTGCGCATTACGCCCGGCAAATCCGTAGAAACAGGTATGAGCATAGCCGTCATGGGGGAAGCTTTCCACGAGGATACGCCCCACTTGCGGGAGCTGTGACACCTCGCGTTGCAACGCAAGCCAAGCGGCTGTGTGTGCGGGCAGATTGGGCCAGTCGGGTTGTTGGAACATGGCAAGGATACGGGCCGAGAGCTGTGTTGAGGTCGCGAATTTGGTGCCGGCGAAGGTCGCGATTTTCGGGGCTTTGTCGGCGCGGCGGGTGACCTCGACAGTGAGGTCGCGGAGCCCCTCATAGCGCACGATTTGCCCACCGATCAGGAAGGTGTCGCCTTTGGTCAGGGTTGCGGCAAAGGCCTCCTCTATCTCGCCCAAAGGCTTGAAGTTGCCCTTGAGGCGAACCTTGAGCGTGTCGGTGTCCCGGATCGTGCCGATGTTCATACGGATGCGTTGGGCGGCGCGGGGATCGCGCAATTGCCACAGACCGTCTGGTCGCTGCAATAGCCGTTTCCATTTGTCGTAGGCGCGCAACGCGTAGCCGCCAGTGGCGCAGAAATCCAAACAGTCGTCGAAAGCGGGGCGGGTGAGGGCGCTATAGGCGCCGACGGTCGTAACTTCGTTGAAGAGCGTATCTGCGTCAAACGGACCCGCGCAGGCCGTGATCAGGATGTGTTGGCACAGCACGTCACGGGGGCCTGCGCCGCGTGGGTCGCCGTCAAGATCGTGGGCTTTCACGGCTTCTAGGGCTGCGACACATTCGACGACCTCAAAGCGGTTGGCGGGAACCAGCAATGCCTTGGAGGGCGCGTTGTAGCGGTGGTTGGCGCGGCCGATCCGTTGCACGAGGCGTTTGACGTTTTTGGGCGCGCCGATCTGGATCACAAGGTCCACGTCGCCCCAGTCGATGCCCAAATCAAGCGTGCCAGTACAGACGATAGCGCGGAGTTCGCCCGCAACCATCGCCGCCTCGACGCGGTCACGTTGGGTGCGATCAAGGCTGCCGTGGTGGATGCCGATGGGCAGATAGTCGTCGTTAGCGAGCCAGAGATTGTGGAAGAAGATTTCGGCCTGTGCACGGGTGTTGTGGAATATAAGTGTGGTTTTATGATTTTTGACTTCCCTGAGGACTGCATGAATGCTGTATTTTGCACTACCGCCCGACCAAGGGGGCTGTTCGTCAGTGGTGAGAATGGCAATGTCAGGTTCTGGCCCTGCGTCTGCAATCAGGATCGGGCAGAGGTCTGGATGACGTGCCAAGAGATGGGCAATCGCTGCGGGGTCTTCGACGGTGGCGGAAAGACCGACGCGGCGCAGGTTGGGCGCGACGGATTGCAGGCGGCTGAGGGCCAACATCAGTTGGTCGCCACGTTTACTCTCCGCGAGGGCGTGGATTTCGTCGATGACGACCCGTTGCAGTCCCGCGAACATGCGGGGCGCATCCTCGTAACTGGTCAGCAACGCCAGACTTTCCGGGGTGGTTAGCAGGATATGCGGCGGGTCGGCGCGTTGACGGCGTTTTTGCGTATAGCTTGTGTCGCCTGTGCGATCTTCGATGCGGATTGGCAGGCCGATATCCTCAACGGGACGGCGCAAGTTGCGTTTGATGTCTGCGGCCAGTGCTTTGAGCGGAGACACATATAACGTGTGCAGGCCTTGGTGAGTACCATCGGCAAGTTCGGCCAATGTCGGCAGAAACCCAGCCAAAGTTTTGCCGCCACCCGTGGGTGCGATGAGCAGCAGGGAGGGGTCCTGTGCACGGGTCAGCATATCGATTTGATGCGGGTGAAGCGACCAGCCGCGGGTTTCAAACCAATTGGAGATGGAGGGGGGCAGGGTGGTCATAGCCCTAAAGTGACGCGTGAGCGGCGATGGTCAAGGGCGATTGTGAGTGATGGCGTCGTGCTGAGGACCATCACTCACAATCGTTTAAGTGTCTTAGTGTACGATATCTTCTTCGGCCACGAACATATTGCCCCATGCGCGGTCGATAAGTTCTGGCGTCATTTGATAGGGAATGCCTTCGTAATCACAAATCGCGATCATCTGGTCGATCAGGAAAACCGGTTGATAGTTCGCATAGACGTTGTCGATCTCGGGGTAACGGTTGTTCAGCAGGTGAATCAACGTGGCCTCATCGAGGGGCATTTTCTTTTTGCGCGCAACCATGGCGCAAATCTTGAGGAAGTCCGCTTGGTCGGGACCATCAATTTTGATCTTAAAGAAGATACGACGCAAAGCCGCCTTATCGAAGATCGCATTCGGGTGGAAGTTGGTGGAGAAGATCACGAGGGTGTCGAATGGCACCTCGAATTTTTCGCCCGACTGAAGTGCGAGAATATCTTTGTTTTCTTCCAGCGGAACAATCCACCGGTTGATCAGTGTCTGGGGCGGATCTGCCTGACGGCCAAGGTCGTCTACGATAAAGATGCCGCCGGTGGCCTTAAGCTGCAAAGGGGCCTGATAGGTTCGTGCAGTTGGGTTGTAGACCAGATCGAGCATGTCGAGCGTCAATTCACCACCCGTGATCACGGTTGGACGTTCGCAACGCACATAGCGTGTATCAAAACGGCCAGATGTCCGGCGCAGGCTGTTGGGATCGTCGATGTCATCTTCGGCTGCCGAATGCACAATTGGATCGTAGACAGTGATAACTTGACCCGAAAATTCGATGGCGCGAGGCACATAGATTTTGTCGCCAAGCGCGTCACGAATTCCGTTTGAAATCGAGGACTTACCATTCCCTGGAGGGCCGTACATGAGGGTCGAGCGGCCAGCACCAACTGCAGGTCCAAGGTTGCCAAGCAGTGCCGGTGGCAAAATGAGGTGGCCCATCGCATTGGCCAACTGGTCGCGCGTGACCGTAAGATTGCGGATCGACTGTCGTTTGATCTGTTGGCTGTAAACGTCCAGCGGAACAGGCATCGCGCCAAAATATTCAGACTGTTTCAGTGCATCTTGCGCGCGCGCCTTGCCCTGATCCGTCAGTTGGTAACCCATTTCATTGCCATTGTTGGCGTTGAGCGTACCTGTGGCCTCGATCAAGCGCTGCTGACGCGCAAGATCAACTAATTCGTGTGTGACTGGCACAGGCAAACAGATGACCCTGCTCAGATGCGAGACCATTTCCGCATTCATAAAGAACATGGTTTTGCGCAAGATGTCTCGCATCATTGCGGGAGGAAGTTGGATCTGCGCGAGCGTCTTTGGCGGCGGAGGTGCCATGACGGATGTAATTGGCATATTCATTGGGCGGGCCTGTCAGTTATCTGGCCGCATAAATGGCGCGGCGTTACCAACAAATATCGCACCCGATTGTGGTCAAAAGATGGACAAAGCCGCGAACTATTGTGGCATTGTTCAAGGGGATTTTATTGGACTGCGGCCAGAACCAAATAGCCAACAAGGGTCATACCCAATGGCAGGCCCATCGGAAAACGGCGGCCCGACGTCCAACTTTCCCAGTCGGGAACCAGCTTGCGAAGCGGCGAATGCTTGGCGATGCGATGGGCAAAGAAGCCCGCAAAAACACTTGCCACGAATATCCAGGCCAAGGTTGCAAGATCATCGACCATGACAAATGGCGCGGCTGCGGCTGCGAATTTTGCGTCCCCTGCGCCGACTACGCGTGCTGCATTGAGTAAGAAGCCGATCAAAAGTACGACGACCAAATGCACCCATTGCCACAAGTACTGTGTGAACGGGAACGCCAAAAGGCCGAGCACCGCAAAACTGATAACCAATGCCATGACGGCGACATTTGGAATCTTCATCGAGCGCATGTCATTCCACGCGACAAAGAGCGAGATTGGCAAGGCGGCGATCAAAAGCCACATAGCGGATGTTGCTGAGAGAGCCATCATTAGTTTGAAACGTTATCTTCGATGGCGCGAAGGGCGCGGGTGGCTTCGTCAAAATGCTGAGGATGCGTATCAATCGCTTCTTTCAGCAGGCCTTTGCCGATGGTCACATCGTTTTGTTTAATGGCGGTCAAAGCGATCGTATAGAGAAGTTGAGCCCGTTCTATTTGGGTCATCGGGATGACAGGCAAATCATATTTGCGCTGCGCACCGCGCGCGAGAACAAGGTTGTTCTTGGCGGTAAACATGCCGCTATCACTGCGCAATGCATCATTAAACAGGCGCTCTGCCTCGGCGTATTTTCCGCGCGTTAGCTTGGAGTAACCCCAGTTGTTGAGCACACCAGCAGGTGTCGTCGTGAGGCCGGACGCCGTTTGGTAAAAACTGTCGGCCTTGTCCCATTGCTGTTTGCTGTCTGCGACCATCGCTTCTTGGCGGTAACGCTTAAATGTCTCGTGAGTAGGTGGGATCAAGTTGAGCGTCGCCGCAGCATCGTCCCACTTGTTGTTGCGAATATAGGCGTCAGCTAGCTCGACGGTATCGTCGTAATTTGCTTCTTCATGGGTGGTCACAATGCGCCAAGCTTCAAGCGCCTCGGCT
>Ga0102873_1000646_pt1 | contig 11865 bp, 10 predicted proteins | sample Colrivmeta1547B3_FD_78183 | JGI IMG/M metagenome (GOLD analysis project Ga0102873, IMG submission 78183) | Estuarine microbial communities from the Columbia River estuary - metaG 1547B-3 | ecosystem: Environmental > Aquatic > Marine > Intertidal zone > Estuary | place: USA: Columbia River... | reverse complement strand
GCCGTCCTGAAGGCGGCTGGCCTGAACGATCAGGTTCACGGCGCTCGCGATCTGGCTGCGGACGGCTTTGATCGGCATTTCGATGCCAGCCATGGCAATCATGTTTTCCAGACGGCTCACACCGTCGCGGGCCGAGTTGGCGTGGATCGTGGTCATCGAACCGTCGTGGCCGGTGTTCATGGCCTGAAGCATGTCGATAACCTCCTCGCCGCGCGTCTCGCCGACGATGATACGGTCGGGGCGCATACGCAGCGCGTTGCGTAGACAGTCGCGCTGGGTCACGGCGCCTTTGCCTTCCACGTTCGGCGGGCGGCTCTCCATCCGGCCAACGTGTGTCTGCTGAAGCTGAAGTTCGGCGGTGTCCTCGATGGTGAGGATACGTTCGGAGTTGTCGATGAACGACGAGAGCGCGTTGAGGGTCGTCGTTTTACCCGAACCAGTACCGCCGGAGACGATCACGTTCAGGCGCGTGGCAACAGCTGCTTGCAGATATGCAGCCATCTCCTCGGTAAACGCTCCAAATTTGACCAGGTCATCAATGGCCAACTTGTCTTTTTTGAACTTACGGATGGAAACGAGGCTTCCATCCACGGCGATCGGTCCGACCATCGCGTTGAAGCGCGAACCATCCCCCAAGCGGGCGTCAACATAGGGGTTGGATTCATCGACACGCCGGCCCACGGCCGACACGATCTTGTCGATGATCCGCAGAAGGTGGCGCTCGTCCTTGAAGGTGACGTCGGTCAGTTGCAGCTTGCCCGCGCGTTCCACAAAGATCTGCTGCGGACCATTCACGAGAATATCGTTGACCGTGTCGTCCTTCAGAAGCGTCTCGAGCGGGCCAAGGCCCGTAACTTCGTCATAGAGATCCTGATTGAGCGTTTGCCGCTCTTCCCGGCTCAGGACCACGCCCATCTCTTCGAGGGTCTCGGTCGCGATTGCGTTGATTTCCGACCGCAGATCGGCCTCGGTCGCCTTTTCAAGCGCCGCAAGGTTGAGGTTGTCGAGCAGCGCCTTGTGAAGCTCGAGCTTGATCTCGCCCAGTCTCTCCTTGCGCTTCTTTTCCTTGTCGGCGGCTGCGGGCTCCGCAGCCTTGACCGGCATCGCGCGCATCAGCGACTTGCGCTCGTCCTGAGCAGGGGCAGCGTTCGCCGCCGGCGCTGCGTTCGGCACAAGAGATGGCTTCGCGGCCGGGGTCGGGGCAGACTTTTTATATTTTGAAAACATAGGCTTGCCTTACCCCTTCTTGGAGAGCTTGGAGTCCGAAACGTTTACGTCGTGAACCGATTGCGCCAGCTTCTGGAATTCCTTACGCAGCGGGTTCTTCGGCGCACCCTCTGCCAGCGGCACGCCATGATCGGCCTGTTGCGCCACTTGGCGCGTGCCATCGGGCAACTGAACCTCGATCGAAATCCCCAAGGAATCCGCAAGCCGTTTGACTCGGCTCTTGCCGCTCAGATCCGTAAATTTCGGGGCTCGGTTTAGGATGAACCGCAGCTTGTTGAATGGCAGGTCTTCCGCTTGCATCGCGCGCTTGAGGCGCAGCGTGTTCTGGGCCGACCGCATATCGAGCTCCAAGACCGCGAAATAGACGTGCGCGGCCTCAAGAACGGCCTGCGACCACTCGACCATGATCTTGGGCATATCGACGACGACATAATCAAAATTGGTCCTCGCCAGTTCGATAAGATTGGCGATATCCCTCGGGCCGACGATATCCATGGGGATCAGGTCGGTCGGCGCGGTCAAAACATGGAGCTTGTCCTGGAAAGACTGCAGCGCCTGCATGAAGATGTCGCTGTCGATCGATTCCGCATCAGTGAGCATCTCAAGCACGGCCTCGCGACGGGGCAGGTCGAGATAGGTCGATGCGCTACCGAACTGGAAATCGAAATCAAGAAGGGCAACGCGCGGCGGGTTGGCCTTGTCGATATTGGCAAGCTCCCAGGCCAGATTGACTGCAAAGGTCGTCGACCCTACTCCGCCGGCCATGCCATGCACGGGGATGACAACGCCGCTGCGGTCGTCGGTGGCCTTGAGTTTGGTCGGCCGTTCCTTTTCTTCGACAGGCACCGGCGCAACAGGGGGAGCCATCGCACGATCAATAGCGAGCTTCAACTCACCTTCCGGAAGCGGATAGGGAACAAACTCGTCTCCGCCGTCGCGCAACAGCTGGTGAAGCGAGGCGGGGCTCACATCTTCGGTGATCAATATCACCTTGATATCTTTGCCTTTTGCCGACGAAATCACTCGTTGGACCTTGGCAAGATTACCCTCATCCTCAGCGTCGATCGCGATCGCAATGAACGAGAGGCCATCGGCGTCGGGTTGGCCGAGAAAGATCTCTGCATCTTCGAAGCTCAGGTCGCCCCAACGCTCGCCAAGCGCATCCTCCATGTCCTCGATCAGAAGATCGAAATTCTGAACATCCCGACTTACCGTACAAGCGGTGATCGGTTGAGGTTCAGTTTGCATCTTTGCCGTACTTGTCATTGCCCTTAGTCCCGTTTCAAGGTGCCCACCGGCTTCGGCCACTATTGCCGCGAGCCACACCCATGCCCGGATTCGCCCGGGCGCGGTTCATTCCACTCGGTGACGTTCGTTGAGAAACGTGACCAGATTTGGGCCAAAAACATCCAATTGTGCGGAAATGAACGACGATCAAAGAAAAAGGGCGCCAGTGTTGACGCCCATTCCCTGAAATCTGGAGACAATTTGGCAGTTAGTTCTCGGTCGAGAAGTCCGCGCCCGAGTTTCCTTCGAGGGTCGACCGCGGAGCTGCACTGGCGACGTATTCGCGGAAGACAATCTCGGCATATTTGCCATTCATGACCAGCGCATTGGTTTCGACAAAACCGGAGACCTCGGTCACTGTCCGTCGGTTCGCGCGCTCGCGGCCTTCGGAGACAATGAGCGGCTGCGTTTCGCCGTAGGACACGGCCGCGGCGAGGCGCGAACGGTCGATACCTTGCGAAATGAGGTAGTCCACCGCCGCATCGGCACGGCGCTTGCCCAGCGACATATTGTAGGCGGTCGAGCCAACAAGATCGGTATGGCCGTAAACCTTGAACGACACTTCGGGGAACTGTCTGATGAAGTCCGCTTGAGCCCGAAGAACATTGCGGGCCTCCTCATCAAGGAGCGCCGAGTTGAATTCAAAGTTGATCGTCGTCGGCACTTCGGCCGAAAAACGGCGATTGAGGCCAATGGCGTAATCGCGCTGTCCGGTCTGGATCAGCGTGTTGTTCATCGTGGCATTGCCAAAGTCGCTCGACGTGACTGCCGATCCGGCTTCCATGAAAACCGATTTGAAGGCATGGTTGCTAGCCGGTTGACAGGCGGCGAGGGCCAGAAGGGCGGCGGCGGATGTGGTTGCGAGGCGCAGGTTCATCAGTCTCTCTCCCTTATTGGTCCAGGACGTAGCCATAGGAGCCACTGAAATCTTGCCGTGCGACTTCGCCCGCACCGCCTACTTTCGGGGCCGAGGTGCTGCCGGTCACATGGCCGAAGAGGAACAATCCTGCTTCTGATGGCGGTTGCACCCGATCAGTCGGCAGGGCGAGCGCTTCGCCACGGGTCGGGCTGACGAGGTGCGGTGTGACGATGATCACAAGCTCGGTCTGCTGGCGGGCATATTCGGCGCTGCGGAAGAGCGCGCCGAGAACCGGAATGTCGCCAAGCCACGGAACCTGACCGTTCAGGTCGCGGAAGTCGTCCGACAGAAGGCCGGCAATCGCAAAGCTCTCGCCATCACGCATCTCGACCGTTGTCGATGTCTGGCGTTTGCGGAAAGCATCGACCGTAAAGCCGCCCTGGCTAAAGCCGTTGGCCGGGTCGATCGACGAGACCGAGGCCTCAAGCTCGAGGTTGATGATGTCGCCGTCCACGACGCGCGGCACGAAATCGAGCTGCACACCGAAGGGCTTGTATTCAACAGTAACCTTGCCGTCTTCCTGGCTGACAGGGACGGGATATTCACCACCGGCGAGGAACTTGGCCTCTTGGCCCGAAAGGGCAACAAGGTTGGGCTCGGCCAGCGTGCGGACCATGCCGCGCGATTCAAGCGCTTCTAGGAGAATGCCAACCTCAAGCCCACCGGCGTTGAAGCCAAAGAGCATCGCTGCGTTGTTGTCGGCCGTGCTTGGCGAGATTGCGTTCAGGGCGTTGACGATCGCCCCGGTCGTGCTTGTCGCATTGGTGCCGCCCGACAGGCCGAGATTGCCACCAAGGGTCGATCCTTGAAGGGCCAGCGAGCTTGAAAGCGATTTCGAGACCGACCGCTGCATTTCAGCGAAGCGAACCTTGAGCATGACCTGCTGGGTGCCGCCAACGCTCATCAGATTGGAGACGCGATCCGGCGCGTAGCGCTGTGCAAGATCCATCGCCCGGTCAAGCTTGGCCGCGGAGCTGACGGTGCCGGATAGGACGATACCGTCATTCGCGGTGCGAACCTCGATCGGCTCACCCGGCAGGATTTGCTGCAGGCGTTCCTTGAATTCCGCGATGTCCGGAGCGACATGAATCTCGACGTTCATGATCAACCGACCGTCGCCACCCAACAACGTGAGTGTGGTTCGGCCCGGCTCTTTGCCCAGCACATAGATCGTCCGGTCAGAAAGCGACGAAATGTCGGCGATGCTTGGATTGGCGATCGACAGTTCCGTGAAGGGAACGTCACTCTCAACAACCACAGCGCGGTTCATGGGAACTTCTAATGCACTTTGCGTTGCGCCCTGCATGACCTGCAGGGTCTCTGCCGAAAGCATGGCCGGCGCGGGTGCAAGCGCCAATGTCAGACCCGTAAGGGTCGCCTTGAGAATACTCTTATATTTCATGTGACCTGCCTCTCCGATCACGCCTCATTGCAGACTTTTTCGCCTGTCATTTGCGACAGACTGCGCTGAAACGGCATTTTTTGCAAGAATCAATGCGTTGGCGACTGCGCTTTATGTGGATAAGTCGCAACACATTGCGGCAGGATTGTGCCCGCGGCAAAAACCAGGGGCAGATATAGCGGTTAGTCGGGGCAGGGAATCTCGATTTCGACAACCTCGGCACCCCGGCGCGTTTTGATCGAACAGACCTTTTCTTCGACGGGGGCTTCCGGTGCGATCACCGGTGCGGTCTCTGAAATGCCGAGAAGCGTGCGCTGGTTGACATCCTCGACCGACGCAGAGCTGGTGTCGTTTATTCCGACCAGAGACAACGAAAGCGATCCGCTGCTCTGGGCCTGCGCGAGCGATGCGACCTGCTGCGGCGTCACCTCGACCGTGACCGTGCGCGCGACAAGCGCTGTGCTGATGCTGCCGTCGGCCGTCTGATCGACCGCGATGATCTTGATCGTGCTTTCAATGAGTTTGGTGACCTGGATCGAAGCGCCCGTTAGGTTGCCGGTCTGGCCCGTCCAATAGACATCAACCCGATCCCCCGGACGCAAGAAGCCGGAAACGCCAGACGTCACGTCGACGCGGATCGCAAATGCGCGCATTCCCTGGGTCAGACGGGTGGTGATCCCCGCTTCGCCGCCCGGCTCTGTGACCTTGATCGCCATGACCGGCTCGTTGATTTCCATCGGGCGAAGAACGAGGCGGCGTTCTCTGCCATCATTGGGGAAGAGCTCTTCTTCGGTGCGGAACACCCCGGCCGGAAGCGCGCCTTCTACATAAGGAATGATTTTCACATCCTCGCGCGTTAGAACCTCGCCGTAGCCGATCTCTCGAGCCATGGCGAAAACGTCTACGGTTGGGATGATGCGCGCAGCGGCCGCTCGCTCCTGTTCGAGCGCGACCGATTGCTGATCAAAATAGCCTTTGACCATATAGACGGCGAAACCTGCCAGTCCGAGACCTATGATCAGCACCAGGCCGAATACGGCTCGCATTGCTCTTCCTCACTGTCGGCCCCGACGTTTGGGGCTTTGCGCCGTTATGCGACGCTTTGAACTCATTGCGGCGATAATTCAGACCGCCGAAAACTCGTCAGACACTTCTGCCTGAAATCCCGCCAATATTGGCAACATCCCTAGGGGGTCGTCAATGCGTGGTTTGCCACGGTTGTGGCGACTTTGTCTGCAAGAACCATACCCCCAGGGCCAATGAAAGACAAAGCCACGACCCCCAAACCCGTTGCGGCTGCGGTCAGGATCGCAAAATCCACGGATGCCGCGCCCAATTCGGATCTGAAAAAACCGGTCAAATATCGCAACACAAGAGACCTCGACGCAAATCAACTCACCCGCTCGGGGCAGTGTCCTTCTGTCACCCCAATCGGGCAGATCAAGGCACATAAAATGTCTCGCACGGATCGGTTTTTGGACCATTTGGCGGCGGCATGGATTCTGATATTTCAACCGTTCTTTGTGAATTGCCCCACATTCTCGGCTCTGATTTGAGGTTTTAGGATGTGAAGGAAATCAAAGGGGCCGCGCAGAAGCGCGGCCCCTTGGTCATACCTGACGGTCTGCGGGTCAGTATGTCGTTAGCGAATGGCCAGCGAGGTTGGTAGAAATCTTGTCCGACAACGAGACGACACCAGGTCCGAAGCTCGTCATCACGGCGATTCCCAGACCCACAATAGCAGCGGTGAGCACAACCCAGTCGACAGTGACCGCGCCGTCCTCTTCGGCAGTAAACTTCTTGATCAGCTTAGTCATTTCCATCTCCGTTTGGGCACACCTGCCCTCCTGTTTGACCCTGAATGGCAATTGTGGCGCGATGTTGAGGACAGTTTGGCGTAAACCGTACCCTTTCGGGGTTTTGTCTTGGGCCACGGATCGAGTAAGAAACAGAATTAATAAACTAGAATAATTGTTACAAAATAAAGGGGCCGCGCAAGCGCAGCCCCTGGATCGTATCGCGTCGCTGATTAGTAGGTGGTCAGCGAGTGAGCCGCGAGGTTCGACGAGATCTTGCTGCTCAGGGCAGTGGTTCCGTTGCCGACCGAGGTAAGGACGGCGATGCCGAGGCCAACGATGGCGGCGGTCAGAACGACCCAGTCAACGGTCACAGCACCGTCTTCGTCGCGGCGGAAGTTTTTGATGAAGTTCAGCATTTGGATTCTCCAGATTTTAGTTTTGGATTAGTAGGTGGTCAGCGAATGTGCCGACAGGTTCGACGAGATCTTGCTGCTCAGGGCGGTGGTGCCATTGCCGACCGAAGTCAGAACGGCGATGCCAAGGCCGACGATCGCAGCGGTGAGAACCACCCAGTCGACGGTCACAGCGCCGTCTTCGTCACGGCGGAAGTTTTTGATGAAGTTCAGCATTTGTGTTCCCTCCTCAGGGTGTACGCTCGGTTTCGTCCTGCGTCGGAACTCTTCGCACCAGCCTCATTCTTTGGGCGATCCCGACTTGGATGAGGTGATATAGCCCCCCGAATTGGGCGGGATTTTGTTCCCATTCGTGCAATTTTGGTGCTTTGCTTTTTTTGAGCCGAAAATGGGTTAACCATCTGAAAAAAAACAAAAAGAAAAATTCCGGTGAGATCAAAATATTTGTCTAAAAGTCCAATTTTGCGCGTTTCGGCCCGACTCAGCCCGTGATTCTTCGCTTCGAGAATCCCTTTTTCTTGGTCCGGCCGGGATAATCTGCGATAAGGCAAGGAAATCTGAGGCAGGACAGAACCGCATGAAGCGGCGCTTCTATTGGATCATCTTTTCAGCCCTGTTTCTGACGGGCGGACCCGCGTTTTCGCAAGAGGCGTGGCCCAACACGAATTTCACCTTCAAGAGGGTCGGTGTCCCAAAAGGATCTGGCCCGCGCATCACAGTTCAGATTGATCCCGGTCAAGAGGCTGCCGCCCCGTCGGTTGCGCCTCTTTCGACCGATCCGGTGGCGGGTGTGAGCCCATTGGCGCGATCGGTAGCCTGGTTTTGGGAAGAGATTTCACCCGAACTTGAGGCGTCTGGTCCGGGCAGGCTTGAAGCAGGCGTCCGTGCCCTCGATCATGCGCCGGAAGGGCAAGGCGTTGTCGCGCCGCGCCTTGATGCCATGCAAAAGATCGCTTCGGCCCACGGTCGGGACATTTTGCGTGCGACGGTTGGCACACAGGTCTCGCCCGCGTTGGTCCTTGCAGTGATTGCGGTGGAAAGCGCCGGCGACAGTTTGGCCTACAGCCGGGCCGGGGCAGGGGGCCTGATGCAGCTTATTCCCGCCACCGCCGATCGATTCGGTGTCACCAACACATTTGATCCGAACGACAATATCGGTGGCGGGGTGGCCTATCTGGATTGGCTGATCGACGAGTTTGAACGCGATCCGATCCTGTTCCTCGCGGCCTACAATGCCGGCGAGGGATCAATCCGCGACAACGCGGGCGTTCCGCCCTATCCTGAAACCCGCGCCTATGTGCCCAAGGTCCTTTCCGCCTGGACGGTCGCGCGCGCCCTGTGCATGACGCCGCCTGAACTGATGACCGACGGCTGCGTCTTTTTGAATCCCGGAGGCTGATTTGGCTGACCGCAAACCACTTATCCTTGATGCCGACGGCACGTTTCTCAAGACGGATATGCTTGTCGAAAGCTTCTGGGCCGGCCTTGGCACCGCTCCCTTCAAGACGCTGGGCGCGGTGTTCCGCCATTTCCGCGCGCCTGCGCGCCTCAAGGCCGCGCTTTTCGAAATCGCGCCAATCCGCGCCGACCTTCTGCCCATTAATGGCGAGATCGCCGCCATTGCCCAAGGTGCGCGCGAAGAGGGCCGCGAGGTGATCCTCGCCTCGGCCTCGGATGCCCGTCTTGTCGAGGCGCTGGCCGATGCCCATGGAATGGACGGCTGGATGGGCTCGACGCCCGACCACAATCTCAAGGGCGCGTCCAAGGCTGCGGCTTTGACCGAGTATTATGGCAAGGGCGGCTATATCTATGCCGGCGACAGCCGCGCCGATATGCCGGTCTGGCACGATGCCAGCCATGCGGTCGTCGTCGGCCGCGCCGGCGGGGCGGCGCAAAAGCTTCAGTCTTCTGGAAAAGGTGTCACTCAGATCAAATCTGGCTGGCGTATTGCCGACCTACTTCGCGCGATACGTCCGCACCAATGGGTCAAGAACGTCCTGTTGTTCCTGCCCGCCATCGCCGCTCACCAGTTCAATTACGATACCCTCTGGCTGGTCCTAGCGGGTATTGCCGCCTTCTCGGCGGCGGCCTCGTCGATCTATGTGGTCAACGATCTTCTGGATCTCGAAGCCGATCGCCTTCACCCCAAGAAATGCCGCCGCCCCTTCGCCAGTGGCGCAGTCCCGATCGGCGTGGGGATGGCCTCGGCGTTCTTGCTTGGTGTTGCGGCCCTTCTGGGGGGCGCGATGCTCGGGGCCGGTTTCCTGCTGGTTCTGGCCGTCTATATGGCCCTGTCGCTCGCCTATTCGCTGCGGCTCAAGCGGATGCGCTGGATCGACATCTTCACCCTTGCCACGCTCTATACCCTCCGCGTTGTCGCAGGGGCCGAGGCGAGCGGTGTCGATACCTCGATCTATATGCTGATCTTCATCTTCCCGATCTTCGTCACGCTCGGCTGCGTCAAGCGCCTGACCGAACTCACGCTGGCGACATCCGACGAACGCCTCCCTGGCCGCGGCTATGGCCGCCCCGACCGGCCCGACCTCCTGAACGTCGCGAGCCTCGGCATGGTCGGCGCCTTGGTGATCTTCTTTCTCTATTCCCTAAGCGCGCAGGCTCTGGAACTCTATCCGAGCCGCTGGCTCCTTTGGGTGGCGTTGGTCCCGATTTCCCTGTGGCTCTTCCGCATGGTGCGGCTGGGCTGGCAGGGCAAGCAGGACTATGACCCGATCGTCTTTGCCCTGCGCGACAAGCAGGGGCTCGGCCTTTTGATGATCACATTGGCGCTTATGTTTTATGCCGCAGGCCTCGTGCAGCAGTGGTTTGGTTTCTAAGCCCTAAAAGTTCATCTTCTTGAAAATCGGCTCGGGGATCATGCGGATCACCAGCATGATGAGCCCCCAGATCTTGGCCGTATAAAGGATATTGCGCCGCTTCCTAAGCGCGGCCCGCATATCCGCCACCACCGCCTCGGGCGTCGACATGAACGGCATCTTCGGCCCGCCCCATGTCATCGCCGTATCCACCGGGCCGGGCTTGACCGTCAGAACGTGCACGCCCGAGCGGCCCATCCGGTTGCGATAACCCGAGAGATAGGTCGCAAACCCCGCCTTGGCCGAGCCATAGACATAGTTGCCGATCCGCCCGCGGTCCCCCGCGACCGATGTGATCCCCATGACCGCGCCGCATCCCCGCGCCTCAAGCTGCGGGGCGATTTCGGTGAGGAACCGGGCAGGGCCGGTATGACTGTCGATGATGACGCCCTCGATCAGCGAGGGATCGGCGTCGATGGCGCTTTGCTCGGGCATCGAGCCGGTGAAGATCGCCACATTCACCGCACCGACTAGGCCCTTGGCCCGCTCGAGGATCGGCCCAAACGTGGTGGGATCGCGCATATCAATCGCCATCACCTCCGCCATCTCGGCCCCCCGCGCCCGGCAATCGGCGGTGGTCGCCTCGATATCGTCAAGCCTTCGGCCGCAGAGGATCAGGCCGCTGCCAACCTCCGCCTCGGCCTGTGCAAAGGCCCGCGCCATGGCCGAGGTGGCCCCAAGGATGATCCATGTCTCGCTCATTCGCTCCCCCTGAGCCCCAGTCGTCGTGTCATGTCTGTCTCGAATATCCCGCCCGGATCGGCCTTGGCCACGGCGGCCTGCCATTTGCCCAGATCGGGATACATCGCGCCGATCTGCTCGGCCCGCGCCAGCGAATCCTTGGCGAAATAGATCCGCCCTCCTGCCTCGGCGGTCATGTCGATGAGCCGCCCGATCAGGCCCCCCGCGCGGCCCCGGTTGGGGAAATCGACCGCGAGCGTATAGCCCTCCATCGGGAACGACAGATACCCCGCCCGCCCCGGCCCCATCCGCTTGAGCACCGCCAGCGGCGAGGCAAGCCCCGCGCCCGCGATCTCCTGCATCATGGTCTTGATCTGCCCCTTGGCGGCCTCGGGCACGACGCATTGAAACTGATGAAAACCCCGCTTGCCATAGAGCCGGTTCCAATCGTGGATCCGGTCGAGCGGAAAGAAGAAATCGGCCATAGGCCGCACCACGCTCCGCCCCTCTGCCGGCACGCGCCGGAAGTAGATCGCGTTGAAGGCTTTGACGATGGGTGCCGAAAGCGCAAAGCCCGGCGCATCCGTCGGCACCTTCGGCCCATGCGATGCCGCCGGTTTGCGCGTGGCGCAAAGCTCGGCCTCTTCCAAAATGCCCCGCCCCATCGCTTCGCCCGTTGCCGTGGCATCAATCCAGCTCACGCAATAGGTGGCCTGGCTCGCGTCCAACATGGCGAGATGCTCATCCCACCCCTCGGCCCGCCGCTCGCGCACCTCCATGGTGGTGCCCGGCGTTCGCGCCAGCTGGAGCACCGCCTTGGTGATGATCCCCGTTTGCCCCAGCCCGCCGATCGTGGCTTGCCAAAGCGCCCGATTGCGCGGCGTGATCCGCACCTCCCCGGCTTCTTGCAGCAAAGTGATCGCCGTCACATGGCCGCCAAAGCTGCCCGCGTGGTGATGGTTCTTGCCATGCACATCCATGGCAATCGCCCCGCCCACCGTGGCAAATCCCGTGCCCGGCATCACCGCCGGCATCCAGCCCTGCGGCGCAAAGACCCTCAGAAGCGTCCCGATCGTCACGCCTGCTTCGACCTCGACCTTGCCGCTCGCAGGATCAAACGACAGGATCCGGTCGAGCCGCGTCATATCGATCGCCCGCCCACCCCCGTTCAGCGCCGCATCGCCATAGGACCGCCGCCCGCCAATCGCTGGCCCCAACTTCTCCGGCAGATCAGAGAGCCGCTCCGGCCGCGCCACCTCGGCCT
>Ga0102873_1000615_pt1 | contig 12157 bp, 11 predicted proteins | sample Colrivmeta1547B3_FD_78183 | JGI IMG/M metagenome (GOLD analysis project Ga0102873, IMG submission 78183) | Estuarine microbial communities from the Columbia River estuary - metaG 1547B-3 | ecosystem: Environmental > Aquatic > Marine > Intertidal zone > Estuary | place: USA: Columbia River... | reverse complement strand
TACCAATTATAATCGAAATATTAATTTTAATCCTGAATATGCATTTGCTTATAAAGATATATTAGAAGATCAAATAGGAGAAACTACCGTAGAATATATAGAATGGAATATTAGTAAGGATGGTTATATTATTCCAACCATTATATTAAAACCTATTACTATTGGTGGAGTTATTATTAAACGTACTACAGGTTTTAATGCGAAATTTATTATTGATAATAATTTGGGACCAGGTGCAGAAGTTGAAATAATACGCAGTGGTGATGTTATACCTTATATTAAAACTATATTAAAATGCGCCACATCCAATAAACCTCAATTACCTAAATTAAAATGGCATTGGACCCCTTCTCATATAGATATACAATTAGATGATATACATACTAATATTGAAGTACATATCAAAAACTTATATCATTTTTTTTCTACATTAAAAATTAAAGGATTAAGAGAAAAAACACTTAGAAAAATTTATGAAAGTGGTTTGACTACAGTTGAAAAAATATTAACAGCAACAAAAAAACAATTATTGAATATTGCTAATTTTGGAGAAAAATCAGCAGATAATTTATTACATGAATTTAAACAAAAATTAGATAATATAAGTTTACCTATATTAATGGCTGCATCAAATAAATTAGGTCATGGTTTAGGAGAAGAACGGATGAAACAAATAATTCAGTATTATCCGAATATACTTTTTGATTATAAAAAATGGGATCAAACAGTTTTTATTAATAATATAAAAAAAATTAGTGGATGGAATGATAAAACAGCAACATTATTTGTAACTAATTTTCCAGAATTTATATATTTTTATAATATAATAAAAAAATATATAAAATTAAAATCAACCGATATAATCCAAACCGGAAAATTTACTAATAAAATTATTATTTTTTCCGGTTTTCGAGATAAAGATTTAGAAATTAGATTAGAAAAACAAGGTGCTAAAATTGTTACTACTATGTCAAAAAATATAAATTATTTGATTATTAAACATAAAAATTTACTAGATAAACCCACTGATAAAATTATCAAAGCAAAACAATATAATATTAATATCATTACAGTTGATACTTTAATTAAAATGTTATAATTTATTTAAGTGCTTGTTTTATTATAACGTATTGCGGAATATGATTTAAATATATTATTAATATTCCGATATATAATAAAATCAATGCCATTGGTATATTTTGCCACGATTGATAAAAACATAATATATAATCATATAATAATTTAATCATTAATATTAATTTGATATTTTATAATTTAATTTAATTTAAAAAAATAGTTAGTTTATAACTAATGCTTTCTAATATTAATATTAGCGATCAATATATTTTTAATAATTATTCAAGTGAAATTTTAAAAAAGTTTTTATCTTTTAAAGATTTAGCTGAAAATTTAAATTTAGATCCAGATATTGAAAAAACATTTATGGTATTATTTGAATCTACACTCTCGAAAAAAAAAAATAATAATATTTTAAAGAACCCTAAACTTCAAGAAAAAAAACATAATATTTCAAATAAAATTAATCTAATATTAAATAAATTAACAGAAAACAATATTAATAATTTAATTTTAGAATTTATTGATACAATTGGTTTGATTGATAAAATACAATTTGAAGAAGTACAAAAAGTATTTTATATTAAAATACTTACTGATATAAAATTTTTAAAAATCTATTTAGAATTTTTAAAAATAATTACTTATATATATAATAAATTTTACGAGATCAAAATTTCAGATATTTATACATTAGAATATTTTTTTAGTATAATTGAATTAAAATTTAAAAAAAATTATTTGAATATTAAATTAAATAATAAATTTGCATTTATTGATAATTTTACAGATGATAAATATAGAGAAAATAATTTATTTTTAATTATGAATTTAGTTGATTATAATTTAATGAATCCTAATTTATTAAATTATTGTGATAATATTATTTTAAAACAAAAATTTTATTTTTCTGATATTTATTTTTGGTATAGTAAAAGACAGTTAGATTCTAATCATATAAATCAAATAAAAATAATATTAGAAAATAATATTATTAATACTCGAGATAAAATATTATTAAAAAATTTAATAAAAGTTTAACAAATGATCTAAATTATATTAATTTTATATTATAATTATTTATCAGTTAGCTAATATCTATATTTGTATTGGATATTTAATCCTTGAAAATAAGTTGATTAATAAACCATAAACATTATCATAAAAATAAATTATAATATCACTTTCATATACATGTACACATTCATTATTGGTTAAATATGGTCCACCTTTACAGTTCATTCAACATTCCCAGATATTAGGGTTTCTATTAATTATATTTACATAACTGCAATTTGGGGCGGTGATAATGATAGCGAATTTGAGTTCAATGTTGCTAATACTGGAAATGAAGTCGATGGTGTTGGGGCTGATGGTAATAACATTGTTGATCCTGGCATTGTTGATCCTGGCATTGTTGATCCTGGCATTGTTGATCCTGGCATTGTTGATCCTGGCATTGTTGATCCTGGCATTGTTGATCCTGGCATTGTTGATCCTGGCATTGTTGATCCTGACATTGATGCTGGCGTTATAGTTGGACATATCGGACAAGTCTCGCATGTCGGACATGTCGGAAAAGGCGGACATGTCTCGCATGTCGGACATGTCGGAAAAGGCGGACATGTCTCGCATGTCGGACATGTCGGAAAAGGCGGACATGTCTCGCATGTCTTGCATGTCTCGCATGTCTCGCATGTCTCGCATGTCTCGCATGTCTCGCATAAAAATTGTTTTACTAGTCTTGAAAATGGATTAAATATATTAAAATAAGCTAATAAAACAAATACTATAACTATAACTATAAAAACACTCATACTAATTGAACCAATAGCAATCCTATCTTCATTAGAAGTTGATTTAAAAAATCCTGACATTTCTATTATAATATAATAGAATAGAAAATATTTAGAATATTTACTTTAGTAAATTTTGAATATAAATATAAATATTAGATATACAACCATATAATTGAAGTAATGTATCAGTTCCTCCGTTAATTATAGTATAACTAGAACTCAATAATTCATATATATGTAATTTATGATCTTCATTTAATCTATTTGTAAAAGCATAAATTTCATTTATAAAATTATATTCAAATAAATATTTCATGAATGTTAATAATATATCATTTGGAGTATAACCCTTATTATAAAGCATTTTGATTAAATTAATAGTATTAACGTAATCACTTTGATAACAATAATTTAATAACTGATGTATATAATATGGTTTTGGTTTATCTATTAATTTATTTATTGTATTTTCATTTAATACACCAAAAGAATAATAAATACATTCTAAATTATTAATTATTTGTCTAATATCATAATCTGAAACGAATAAAAGTGTATCAATATCATTATCATTGTTATATTTTATATTTTCATGTTTACAAATATATTCAACTTTATATCGTAAATTACTATAATTTAATTTTGGATATTTAATTATCATACATTTAGATTGAATCGATTCTATAATTTGAGTACAATCATTACATATAAATATAATTCGTGAATTTTTTCTAAAGTCAGAAATTAAATTAGATAATAAATTTTGTGCTTTTGTAGTAATTGAATCTGCTTCATCTAATATAATCAACTTATGACGCGGATATTTATTATCTAAATCCAACAGTCCCAACGTTTTTTTTTTACAAAATGGATATATAGTATTATTTATTATTGATAATCCCCTATCATCAGAAGCATTTAATTCTAATACATTATCAGTATAGTGATCTTTATACATTTCTTTTGCTAAAAATAATATTGTTGATGTTTTTCCAGTACTTGGTTCACCTGTAATAATCATATTAGGTATTGATTGTGTTAATAAAATTTTATTGATTTTTTCTTTAATAAAAGGTTCAACTAATAATTCATCTAAAGTATTTGGTCGATATTTTTCTATCCAAGGTATTTTTATGTTTATAATATCTAATTGTTTTGTATTTGAATTAAATAATTTCATTATTTAAAGTAATAATAATATTATTCTAAATAATATTTCTAAATTTTAGAATTATTTGATAAAAGATAATCCAAATAATGTAATCATCTAAGATAAATTAGAGCAAAAATAGTATTTAACTCTATTTTTATTTCAATATTTAATTTTCAAAAAAAACTGACTTTAAAACTCTTAAAACCATATTTTATTATATAACAATGGGTGTACCTGGATTTTTTTTATGGCTAATGAAAAAATATAATAAAAAAGATTTTATTTTTCCAAAAGAATCTTTTAATGAAAGAGATACAATAGATGATTTTTTAATTGATGCCAATTGTTTAATCCATCCAATATGTTTAAAAATTAGTAAAGAAAATATCCCTATTATAGACAATAATATTTTAGAAAATAAGATGATAGAAGCTGTCACTACATATATTGATCAATTAATTGTTTATGTTAATCCAAATAAATTTGTCTATTTAGCTATAGATGGAGTTGCCCCAGTTGCAAAAATTAAACAACAACGATATAGACGGTTTAAAAGTGTAGCAAACGAAACATTATGGAATAATATAAAAAAAAAATATAATAAACCAATTACTAAATTATGGAATAATAATGCAATAACTCCAGGCACTAAATTTATGCAAAAATTACATTTGCATTTGCTAAATTGGTGTAATAATCATAATAAAAATATTATATATTCTTCATATTTAATACCAAGTGAAGGAGAACATAAATTATTACAATATATACGTAAAAATAATAATTTTGAAAATACTTATGTCATATATGGTCTAGATGCTGATTTAATTTTCTTATCTTTAACAACTAATCATAATAAAATTTATCTTTTACGTGAAAGTAATCAAATAAATAATAAAAATTCAGAAATATTAAATTTTGTTAATATAAAAATAATGAAAGAATTAATATTTAATACTATTAATATGTATTATCAAACTAAATATGGGAATATAAGAAATATTGAATTAACACCAAAAAATATTATTTATGATTTTATATTTATATGTTATTTTTTGGGTAATGATTTTCTTCCTCATATTCCTTCTTTAAACATTTATCAAAATGGATTAGAATGTTTAATATTAAATTATATTGATGCATTATATGAAGGTAATCGTGAAATTTTAAATTCTAAATCTGTAAATTATCTTATCAATCCACCAAACAAATTTAATATATCTATACTAAAAAAATTAATGGAAAAAATCAGTTTACAAGAAGAAAAGTTATTAAAATATAATAATACACAATTAGAAAAACATAAAATGCAACAAAATATACATTTTGTTAATAATAAGCTAACTAATGATAATGAATATGAAAAAGAAGTATTTAAAATAGAAAATTTAAAGTTTAAAATAAATAATCCTGTAAGATTAGGATGTAATTCTTATCAAGAAATGCGATTGCGGTATTATAAATATTATTGGAATATAGAAGAAAATGAAATCGAAGAATTTAGTAAAAATTTAGTAAAACACTATTTATATGGATTAAAATGGATTACAGTATATTATTTTGATCAGTGCCCATCTTGGAATTGGTATTTTCCATTTGATAATCCTCCATTTATTACTGATATATATAAATATATGGACGAAACTAAGCTAAATAAAATTAAATTTGAGTTAGGAAAACCAATTAGACCATTTTTACAATTATTATTAGTTTTACCAATACAATCACAATATTTATTACCTGATATATTTGCGAAATATATTTATCAAATTAATTCAGCATATCCAAAATTCTTTTCGCAAGATTTTTTAAATAAATTTAAATATTGGATGGCACAACCCATATTACCACCATTAAATTTATCATTAGTAAAACAATTTTATCTACGATATAAAAAAATATTATCTGAAGAAGAATTAGAATCAAATCAAGTATTTGATTTACCGATTATTAAAAATAATATTAATTAGCAGTTAAATATTATATAAAGATATATAATATATATTATATATGAATATGGATAAACCTAAATTTCTTATCAAAGAATTTTTAAATAATATCCAAATATCTAATAATGAACAAATATCCAAATTATTAGAAGTACATCTTTCTACATCGGTGAAGAATGTAGAATCCCAAAATTTATTAAAGACTGTACAGGATAAGATCAATATGACAGAACATAAAAATCAAGAATTCTTAAACAATTCAGATGTTGTACAGAATAAGATTAAAAATAATTTAACATTAAAACATGAAATTCTAAAAAATCATTTAAAACATCATAATATCATGATGAAGGATTATGCAGATTATAATATTATTTTAATATATACAAATTACAATATTATTAAACCAACAAATTTACAAAGGGAATGTAGATCAATTATTATTGATAGAAATACATTTAACATTATAGCATATACCTGTGAAATTCCTATAGTTAATAAAGATGGATTTGCTTTTTTACATAATATTTATAATAATAATTATTCTAATATTGATATAGATAAAAATAATATTATAACATCTTGTTATGAGGGAACATTATGTGCAATTTTCCATTATAATAATAAATGGTATTTATCAACACGAAAAAATGTAGTATCATCTGATATTCTAGCAATGATACCATCAAATAATTTAATACCACAATTCATTATGTTTAATGAAATAATTAATTTATTAGGATATACTACTCTAGATGAATTTTGTTTTACATTTAATAAAAATTATTCATATTATTATATTATATTGCATCATAAAAATAAAAATCTAATTGATTATTCGCAAATCTTTGGTAATAATTATATGAAATTATGTTTGATTATAATTCGTGATCAAAATATGATTGAACAAGATATTTATAATAATTCATTATATTCCCAAAATGAATCAGAAATTATTTTTGTCCCACCTAAAAATACCTTTATGAATTTTAATAAATATAATGATCTTAACTATATTTATATTCCACCATTAGAATCATCTAATAATTCAAATTTAACTAATTTTATTATGTCAGCAAATGTTTATTTAATCAATTCTGATAAAAATATCAATATTTTAAATCCACATTCAATCCCTATATACCACGAAGGAATTATTATAAAACATTATGATCATCATTTAAATAAATATAGATTAATTAAATTGCAAACATTAGCTTATCAATTTCTTAATTCATCTTTAAATATATCTTCAATTCCTCAAACTTTGAATATTTTTAAGGGTATTATATTATTATATCAATATAACAAACTAAATGATTTTGTTAATCAAATTAATATTAAAGCCTCAAGTATGTTAATAAATAAAAATACATTTCGGTTAAAATTACAAATGCTGAATTTACCATATAATATTATTCATATAATTAACGGGATGATAAAATGTTTAAGTTTAGAATTATTTTCATTATGTAATGATTTTTGGGGTGAAAATTTTATAGATAGTATTAATTTTGAATCTTCATTAGCTAGACTAATTAAATTAAAAACTAAACAAGATTTTTTCGATGAAGTTAAAACAGAAAAATCAAATATATATAAAAATCAAGCTTTATATTTAAATTTACCTAAAATTTATAAAGAAATTTTATATGTTTTAAAAGGTTTATTTTTTAAAAATAATATTTTAAATATACCATCTATTTACACTTTCATAAAAAATCTAGATATACATAAATTTATTAAATTATTAAATGATAGATATATATTCTATAATAATTTTGATTTTACTCATATTAATGATATAAATTATGCTAATTATATAAATTCATGTAATATTGTTACAAATTATATTTTATTGTCATAATTAAAATGTATACTTATTATAATGAATATAAAATTTATATATACATTGTCTGGTGATTATTTATCTGTTAATCTAGATAAATTATCGAATAAACCAATTTCTGAAATTCAAACTCCTATACAAATGAATCAACGGTCTTGCAAAGCTAAATTTATAGATAAAACATCTAGTTCGAGAGTTCATAAGGTAGACGGGAAGTATTATGAAGGAAAGCCTGATTATGTAGATGAGGATTGTAGTTGTAGAGAATAATAGAAAATTGTATAAACACAAATTATAATAATATATTATGGAAAATATTATTAATAATCAACCTATTATTAATATTGGATGTTTAGGCTGTGTATCTGATGGTAAATCAACTTTAATAGAAAAACTAACAGGTATAAAAACTCAAAGACATTCGACCGAACAAGACAAAAATATTACAATAAAACAAGGTTATGGAAATATGAAAATTTGGAAAAATACAAACCCTGACCTAAATGAAATTAATAATATGTTAAATCCTGTATCTTTAGTACAAGATTTACCAACAAATTCTGCTAATTCTTTATCATCAAAATTAACAGATAATACAATAATAAAGTCTACAACTACATTACCAATATCAAATCCAAAGGACCTGATGACGGTTTATTATACAACAGATGCTACCGTTACTAATTTAAATTTGAATAATAAAGCAATGGAATTAGTAAATCATATTTCATTTGTAGATTGTCCTGGTCATCAAGATTTAATACAAACATTATTGACTTCTATTAGTTTAATGGACGGTGCAATTTTTGTAATTGCAGTAAATCAACCTATTACTAAAAAAAATCAATTAATTCAACACCTGATTGCAAGTAAATTACATAATCTTAATAAAATAATAATATGTTTAAATAAAATAGATTTGGTATCTAAAAATACTTTATTATTACGTAAACAAGAATTAGACAATATTTTACAAAAATATAATATTAATCCTTATGTTATCATCCCTACATGTTTTAATAAAAAGATCGGTTTGAATTATCTTATTCAGGCAATTATGGAATTATTTAATGTAACTGATTACATTAATAGAAGTAATTTAGATCCATTATTTAGAATTAGTAGATCATTTGATATCAATAAACCTGGTATAAATTATTTAAATGTATCTGGTGGTGTTTTAGGAGGAGCTTTAATTCATGGTACATTAAAAGTAAATGATGAAATTGAAATAAAACCTGGTTATCTTACAAAAGATCAAAATGGTCATGTTACTAATCTAGTATTAAAATCTAAAATTGTATCTATCAAAAGTGAAATGAATAATTTAAATAATATTATTTCAGGAGGATTAATTGGATTAGGAACAAATATTGATCCTTTTTATTGTAAAAAGGATTTATTAATTGGTAATATTGTAGGTTTAGTTAACAAAACTCCTAATGTTTATAATGTAATAACAATTGAACTCAATATTGACAATGATTGGATTTATTTTGATAATAATGAAGAAAAATGGATACCTCAAAAAAACCAAAATTTATTATTACAAATTGATAATACTTTGACTACTGCAGAAATTATAGATATTATAGAAACTAATATTACTTTTAAATTAGGAAAACCAATTTGTTGTTTCCATAATCAAAATATTATTATATGTGAAAATAAAAATAATAAAATTAAAATTATTGGTTATGGTAAATCTTTGGAACATTAAAATATTTCTAGATATATATATTAATGTTTAATATTTTATTAATTATTATATTAATTTTTATTTTAGTTTTGTTATCTAATAAAGATTATCAAAAAAACAGTCAACATTTTTACAATCTGTTAATGATAAAAGATAAAGCTGTTGATCATCAATATAATATTTCATGGTTACCTCTAAATTTTTGTATTGTAAAAGAAAATTTTCAAAGTATACATAATTTATTAGATAAATCACAACAAAAATTTCCATATAGATTTTTAAAAGATGAAAATAATAACATAATACCAATAGTTGCATTAACTGCTTTTTTTCGAAATGATGAAGATAAAAAGTTATATTATTCTTATCTTAATGCAGATATTAAAGTCATAGGTGTAACCGCGTACAAAACTTTTCCTATAAAAATTCGAGATGTAGCTGAAGATACATATCATATAAAAGATGATTTTAATTATATAGATAATATCAAAGTATGGTTGGCATGTGTAAAAAATCTGGAGTTGTATAATTTTGATCAAATCAAAAATATTACAATTGATATTAGTGAATCTGATTTTTATAATACAGATTATACAATTAGAAATAAAATATATGATTTTATATATATATGTAATAAGGATAAGGATTCTAATGAGTGTTCTATGAATGGCTGGAATGCTATTAATAGAAATTATGAATTAGCTTTAAAATGTTTCCCTATAATGATAAATGAATATAAACTTAAAGGTTTATGTGTGGGTAGGATTGGGTGTGATTTAAGTCAATTTGGTGATAATATAACCATTACAGATTTTTTACCATATAATGAACTACAAGAAAAAATGAGGGAAAGTAAATTTTTATTTTTACCAAATATATATGATGCATCACCACGAGTAGTTGGAGAAAGTTTAACTAAAGGATTACCTGTTTTAATGAATCAAAATATTATATGTGGTTTTAAATATATTACAAAAGAAACCGGAGAATATTTTATTGATGAACATAATATAAGAAATGCATTAGATAATTTAATATATAAATTATCTAATAATTTATACACAACTCGTAAATGGTGGGAAAAAAATTATGGAATAGAAAAAACATCTAAGAAATTAAGAAATTTCTTATATTTGCAATATCCAGAAATACTTGAAAATATAACACAAGTTTCATTTAATATTTAATTAAGAACTAAATAAAAGAATTAATCTTCCTTTATTAATAACTATTAATTCATAATTTTTGGATATTATTTTTAATAATAATGAATTTTTGTTTGATATTGTTGTTCCATATAATAATTGAATCAATTTATTATATTCATTTATAAATGCCGGATTAAATTCAATATAATATTGTTTATTTTTAAAATATCTTAAATTAATTGTTCCAGATGGTTGAGATTCTTCTGGATATAAACAAAATGTATTATAATATAATCCTTCTGGTAAAATATTATTTAAATATTTATAAGATAAAAAATTTGTATAATAATTCCAACCAACATTAGGGAACAATGTTTCCATTTGATTAAATATCAAATTTTGTTTAGCAACAATTTCATGATTAAAATAATAAGAACTATTAAATATTAAATTTACATTTTGCCCATAATTTGTTATTTTATCTTGAAAAATTTGTGGTTGGATATACCAATATAATTCTTTACAAGGATTATCAAATGTTAAATCGCAAGTAAAAAAATTTTGATTTTGAATTGTAAAGATATTTTCATCATAAGACTCTACAATATATTCTAATTTTGAATTAGCAAATTTTTCTCGTTCCGCATCATCAAAATAAATAAATTCACCAATTAATTTAATATTTGGACTATTTATAAGACTATAATATAAATTAAAATCAATATAAGTATATTAAGAAGCAAATTTATAGTAAAAATTATTATAAGAATACATAGGATTATTTAAATTTAACATTAATTTAATCCATTGAAATTTATTTATTAAAAATTGAGTAGAATAATTTTTATGATTAAAATTATCAATTTCAGAAAGATAATTCATATCATTATTAATTAATATAGTTTCAATATCTTTATCAGACAAATTCAGAAATTTGCATTTTAATATAATTTGTTTCAAATTATATTCAGTTCCGTTAGTTTTTAATAAATAATCAATTTCTGTAGGGGATAAATCAGGAAATTTATATTTTAATAATGTATTATTAATATATAAACAATCATATTCAATATATTTTGTATTATAATTTATTTTATAATTTAGATAAATTAAATCGGGATCTAATTGTATATTAAATTCTGTATTAAATAAAATTTTTATTTGTAATATATCATTGAACATTTTTTCATAATTTTCGAAATTAATAATATTAAAAATATTATTAATTTTTGCATTGATTACTACGGTAGAATATTGTAGTCCTACTAAAGGTAAACATCCACCTGGATCTTTATTAAACCAAAAAATTAAAGGTACTATTATTTTTTGATTACCTTTATTGTTACTATTAAAATTATTTAGTTCTTTTGTATGTCCAATCATTTCGAGATAATTAGGCATAAAATCTTCTTTAATTTGGTGCATTTGATTAATATGAAGTATATCATTTGAATATTTTTTAATTTCTTGACCACCAATTTCT
>Ga0102873_1000576_pt1 | contig 12522 bp, 9 predicted proteins | sample Colrivmeta1547B3_FD_78183 | JGI IMG/M metagenome (GOLD analysis project Ga0102873, IMG submission 78183) | Estuarine microbial communities from the Columbia River estuary - metaG 1547B-3 | ecosystem: Environmental > Aquatic > Marine > Intertidal zone > Estuary | place: USA: Columbia River Estuary... | reverse complement strand
CCCCGCGACGGCGTGATCCTGCGTCAATTGGCCGAGGAGCGCGAACTCGTTCCCCCAGGGCAGCCCATCATCGTGCTCGGCAGCAGCGAGCGCGGGCATGTTGTTCGCGCCGCAGTCTCGGATCGTGACCTCGTCCGCATCAATGTGGGCGATCGAGCAGAGATTCGTCTCGATGCGTATCCCGGGCGAGTTTTCACGGGCAAGGTGCACGAGGTGTCGGCTGCCGCAGATCCGCGTAACGGCCTGTTCCCGATCGAAGTGCATTTCGAGGTTCCCGCTGATACCAAATTGGCGACCGGCTTCGTCGCCAAGTTGCAAGTCACACCGGCAGCCGCGACTGCTTCGAACTTAACTTATATCCCTATCGCCGCTCTCGTCGAAGGCGACGGAAATATTGCTCAAGTTTTCGTCGTGGACGGCGCAGTGGCAAGAAAACGCCAAGTCCAAGTCGCGTTCATCGATGGCGATACGGTCGCGCTCGCTAGCGGACTCGCCATCGGCACTGTTCTCGTCACCGAAGGCGCTCTCTATCTCGTCGATGGCGAACGCATCAGCCCCATCACGACCGAAGCCAACTAGGGGCGCGCTGTGTCGATACTCGAGTTTCCGATCAAGCGCTATCAGTTCACTCTGGTGGCCTTTCTTTGCCTCGTGGCGATGGGCATTTACGCGTTCATTTCCGTGCCACGCGAAGAAGACCCCTCATTTCGCATCTCGGGTTTCGACATCGCCGCGATCATGCCGGGTGCAGACCCACAGGATCTGGAGCGTCTCGTAGCCAAGCCTCTCGAAGATCGACTATCTGAACTAGACGATGTTCGACAACTCGAAACGGTGATCGCCGATGGCGTGTCGTTCACCATCGTCGAGTTCGAGGCCTATGCCGACGCAGACAAGAAATATGACGAGGTCTTGCGTGAGGTCAACGCGCTGCGACCCAATCTGCCTGCTGAACTTCGACAAATCAGCATCCGCAAGTTCAGCCCAGGACTCGTCAATATCGTTCAATACGCATTGGTCTCGGCGGAGGCTCCCTACCGCGAACTCGAAGACCATGCGCGCGCACTAAAAGACGTATTGAAAGGCGTACCGGGTATTCGCACCTCCGAAAGCTGGGCCTATCCGCCACGCGAGTTGCGGATCGAAGTGAATATGGAGCGTCTAGCCGATCTCAAGCTAAATGCGGCCCGAATCATCCAAGCGCTCGATAGCGAAAACGCGAACATCCCTGCCGGTATCATCGATGTCGGTTCGCGCAGCTTTACCGTCAAGAGCACCGGATCGTACGAGAATCTCGAACAGGTACGCGACACGGTCGTCGCCTCTGATGGCGGTCGTATCGTGCGAGTGCGCGATATCGCAGAGGTGCGTTGGGCCGAGGGTCAGTGGGGTCATGTCGGTCGATATAACGGTCAGCGCGCCGTATTCGTCACGGCCAACATGAAAGAAGGCCAGAACATCCTGCAGGTTCGCAGGGCACTTGGCGACGCCGTTGCACGCTACGAATCTGGTTTGCCCAAGCGAGTGAAACTGGAGCTCGGCTTCGACCAATCGCGCAACGTCGAATCTCGACTCAACCGTCTTTATATCGACTTCAGTATCGCCATCGCCCTCGTGCTGATTACCTTGCTGCCACTCGGCCTGCACGCAGCCGGTATCGTGATGATCTCGATCCCGCTGTCGCTCGCTTTCGGCATCGCGGTGCTGCACTTTCTCGGCTACTCACTCAACCAACTGTCGATCGCAGGCTTTGTGGTAGCGCTCGGCCTGTTGGTCGACGACTCGATCGTGGCGGTCGAAAACATCGCGAGGCACCTGCGCCTTGGTTATGACCGTACTCGCGCCGCCATTCTTGGTACGCGGCAGATCTTTCTGGCGATTCTCGGCTGCACGGCTACGCTGATCTTCGCCTTTCTGCCACTGATGGCGCTGCCCGGTACAGCAGGTAAATTCATTCGTGTGCTGCCCACAGCTGTCGTCGCGACGGTCGTTGGCTCGTTGCTGATTGCACTGTTCATCATTCCTTTCCTCGCCTCGCGCATGCTGCGTGACGAGGATGCTGGTCACTCGAATCGCCTGCTGCAGCGCATCATGGATGCGATCCATCGATATTACCGACCCGCGCTGCATTACTGCCTCGCCAGACCCAAAGCGACGGTAGTCGCCGCCATCGGCGGCTCTTTGTTGCTCTCGTTCCTGCTCGTACCGGTACTCGGATCGAGCTTGTTCCCGAAAGCCGATACACCGCAATTTCTGGTACAGGTCGATACGCCAACGGGTACGAGCCTCGCTGAAACCGATCGCGCTCTGCGCTTCGTCGAAGGGGAACTCGAAAAGCTGCCCGGTGTGCAGTCCGTCTTTACCAATCTCGGTCGTGGTAACCCGCAGATCTACTACAACCACATTCAGCGCAACGAGTCGGCAGGCTATGGCGAGATCTTCGTCACGCTCGAGTCGTACAACACGAGAAAAACACCCGAGCTACTGGACAACTTGCGCACCCGACTCGATCAGTACCCGGGCGCACGGATTTCGGTCAAAGAATTCATCAACGGTCCGCCAGTCTCGGCACCGATTGCCATCCGTATCGTGGGGCCGGATTTGCAGGTACTCGATCAACTTGCGCGCGAAGTCGAATCCTTGATCGAGAAAACACCCGGAACCCGTGATGTACGAAATCCACTGAAGTTTCCGCGGACTAATATTGCTCTACAAGCGGACACTCAGAAAGCCGCTTTGCTCGGCATTCCGGCGGTCGAAATCGATCGCGCTGCACGTCTGGCCATCTCGGGCTTGCCCGCTGGCACTTTCAAGGACGACGATGGTGAACAGTATCCGATCGTGGTCAGAACGCCGCTAGATCGACGAGCTGACTACGAGGCGCTGGAATCCGCCCGCGCGATGTCGGTCACCGGTGAGCTTGTGCCGCTTGACCAAATTTCATCGGTCGAGTTCGAGCCGGCTCCCGTGTTGATCTCGCGTTATCTAAGAGAGCGAGCAGTGACGGTGAATGCCGAGGTGTCGCGTGGAGAAAACATCGCGAAGATCACCGATGATGTGGTGCGCCAACTCGACAAACTCGAGTGGCCGCGCGGTTATCGATATGTACTCGGTGGCGACGCCGAAGCCGGCGCAGACGCTTTCGGCGGTATCGGCACCGCCATCATCGTCACCATATTCGGTATCTTTGCCATTCTAGTGCTTGAGTTCGGTAGCTTCCGATCGACTCTGATCGTGTTGACCGTGGTACCACTTGGTGTATTTGGCGGCATGTTGATGCTGCTCATCACCAATAACGACATTTCGTTCACGGCTGCCATCGGTTTCATCGCCTTGATTGGCATCGAGATCAAAAACTCGATCCTATTGGTCGACTTCACCAATCAATTGCGCGAAGAAGGTGTGCCACTCGATGAGGCCATCGAGCAAGCCGGCGAGATTCGCTTTCTGCCTATCTTACTGACGTCGGCGACGGCGATCGGTGGCCTGCTGCCGCTCGCCGTACAGAACATCGGGCTCTATTCGCCGATGGCCTGGGTGATCATCGGTGGTTTGATCACCTCGACACTACTTGCGCGACTCGTCACGCCGGTGATGTACAAGTTGATCCCACCTGCCGGGCATGAGCCGAAGAATCTCGCACGGGGTAATCAACCGGACGCATCCGGGGCGCTACTCTAAACGCCCTCCAGTTCCCAGGTCACGAGCGGCGCCCCGCGACGGATCCAAAAGCCCGCGCCGATCTGCCGAAAGTGGCGTCGCAGACGTGTGCGATACCACTCGGCGGTGCGCATCGTGACAGCGGGGTCGGTGCGACGCTGATCGGCATTCTCGCGCCAGTCTCGGCGCGTCAATGCGCTGAAAAATAAGACACCGCGACAAAGATTCGCGAAATTCCGCATCGCCTTCGCTGCAGATGCATCGTCGAGGTATTGCAGTACGTCGTAGCAGACGACCAAATCAAAGGGCTGGCGCGGTCGATAATCCGCGATACTGCCATTCAGCCAGCCGTATTTTTGGCAGAGATACTCGCTGTATTCCAAACCGACATAAGTCGCACCGGGCAATGCACGCAATAAAGCGGTTCGCATCAGGCCAAGACCGCAACCGGCATCAAGCACGCTCCCGACCGGGCAATCGATGTGCTTAACATAGGCTGCGATCAAGTTGGCGCGCGCCGTCATCTCGGCCTGAGAGGTGACGGAGCTGCGCGCGTTGCGATAAAAACGCTGGTAGTAATCGCGCCCGAAGCGTTCCGTCGTCAAACAATGCCCGCCAATTTACGCGCGATCGCGGCAACCTGTTCGGGATCGGCCTTCGATACCTCCGGATACTCCGTGAATCGCTCCGGAATTTTGATCGTCGCGTCGATACCCATCTGATCCGAACGGAAGGCGCCGAACTGCGCCGACTTCTCGCAAGAGGGATCAAGAATCATGGGAATGCCATCAGGCTGAATGATGGAATCTTTGACTGGTTGCCAACGGGTCATCATCGCCCATTCGACTTGCTTGAGATCGTATGGGTCGACATCGGGCCCAACGACGATCACCAGTTTGGCCGTGCGCCCCCAGCGACCGGCAGAGCCCCACACGGCATGGATCACATACTTACCGAAGTTCGGATGGGGCTTTTGCCAGCCATCAACCGACAGTTGCACTACGTAGCACATGTTCGGCGTGACGGCGACGTCATGCACCTCGGGAATCTTCTTGCGCAGATCGGAGAGCACTTCGCCTTCAACCGGTAATAAGGCGATGTAGTTGTGATCAAAGGGCGGCACCATTTCCATGGTGGCGTGCCAGATCGGATTCTTGCGATAGGAGAGGCACTTGATACGCACCATCGGGAACACCTGGACCCGGTCGTAATAGCCCACCGGGTTCGAGTGCCAGCCGATCGCCTCAAGTTCATCGGTGATGACCTCGCCTTCGAGTACCCACTCGGCATGAGCGGGCACTTCAAGATCAACCGTCTCGCATCGCACCATCTCGACCGGCGAACCGCGCAGACCGCCAGCGAATGCCGTCTCGTCGACGTTGAAGGGTACGCCTGTCGCCGACGCCAAGTGCAGCGCAGGATCGCAAACACCGGCAATCGCTACTTCCAGACGCTTACCCATCTGCGACGCTTTAAAGGTGTGACGACCAATGTCAGAGAATGGGGGATTCCACCAGTAAAACGCGGCAAGATCGCGCTTCGCTCGTTCGGGCGGATAAGTGCCGCCCTGGGGATGTGTCGCATCGAGGAACTGGGTAAAGCGATACCAACCACAATTGCGACCACCGGTTTCCGGATCCTTGGAGAACGTCATGGCATTGGTGATGTAGGCGGGCCCTTCTTTGCCAAACCAGACGTGCGGTAACTGTTTATCGAGCGAAACATCATCGCCTTTGATGATCACGTCTTTGCAAGGCGCTTTCGATTTATCGATCACTACCGGCGCATGCCAACGCGCGGGATCTGCGAGCACATCGGCGTGATACAGCTTGGCCTCACGCCAATCGCGAAAGCCGATGGTCATCGCCGTACGCTCACGGGTACCGAAGGGATTGAAGAGAATCGGGATGCCTTTGGTGTTTACGGCATCGACATTGTTGAGCATCAAGGCCGGACCGTCTTTGGCGCAGATGTAGTTCATCAACGACTGCAGCTCGTTGGTCCCCCGGCGCCCATCGAACGGCACGTCGATATGCTTCAGTTGACCCTCTTGCTCGAGTAGCGCGAGATATTCGCGCATGTCCTTGAACGCCATGATGACCCCTCTTGAATTGATCCCCTAGCGGCGAGCCTACCGCCCAGCGACCATCCTGCACCAGCCCAAGCTGCGCTACCGACTCGCCATGTCCCTAGGTCGGACAGACCAGGCCGTGCCACCGCCACGGCGGCGGCTCACACCGCATGATCACGTACTCGAATCATCCGCAGGAGTACGCCCCATGTCCGAATCCACCCGTAAAGTTGCCATCGTCACCGGATCGGCCACGGGGGTCGGCGCCGCGGCAGCGATCATGTTGGCCGAGCGCGGCTGTAATGTCGTCATCAACTACACCCGCAGTGAAGCCGAGGCGCTCGAGACCGCAAAGCAGTGCGAGGCCAAAGGTGCCGAGACGATCGTCTTTCAAGGCGATGTGGCCGATGATGTCGCCTGCCAAAGTATGGCGGCCGCTGCCATCGAAAAGTGGAGGCGCATCGACTACCTGATCAATAACGCAGCCAAGACCAAATTCAATCCCTATGAAAATCTCGACGGACTGTCGGCAGACGACTTTCTCGCGATCTACAAGGTGAATGTCGTTGGCGCTTATCAGATGGTTCGGGCCGTCACGCCGCAGATGAAGAAACAAGGACGCGGCGCTATCGTCAACAATTCATCCATCGGTGGCGTCACGGGCATCGCCTCATCGATGGCTTATGCGGCGAGCAAAGCGGCTCTCAATATGATGACGCAATCGCTCTCGCTCGTACTGGGCCCCGAAATTCGTATCAATGCCATTGCACCGGGCGCGATCCAGACTCGTTGGCTGCAAGGCGGCATGACGCCTGAGCAATATCAGGACTTCCTGGTGAATGCCGCAGCGATGGTCCCGCTCAAGACGGTACCGACGGCAGAGCAGATCGCCGAAGCTCTCGTCTGGTTTCTCGAAGGCGCGAGCGTCGTTACCGGTGAAGTGCTGATGGTAGACGCGGGCCTGCATTGCGGCCGCCTGCCGCCATCATCAAGCAACAAAGCAAGCTGGGATAATAAGAAGTAGCGCTAGGCCGAGATCTGTCAGACAAACTTGTGATTGAGCGGTACGCGCCGCAATTCTTTGAATACGTCTTCGAGAAATCGCGCTCGCTCGTCTTTAAGCCGGGACGTCAAGACGGCGTCGGAAACATGGCGCTCGATCTCGTCGTGAGCGACGATACCTTTACTCTCGAGCAATGCTTCGAGCGTTAATCGACGCTCGCGCTCGACCCACACCTGCGCTGCCAACTCGAGCAACATACGCACGGTGGCATCCTGAATCGGATCCTGTAGATAAACCGGATCATCGCCGACGATGGGTGTGCCACCCTCAGGAGTCTGCGTCCGATCAGACACGAGTCGCAAACCAATGCTGCATGTAGCCCGTACCACCCGCGCGCTTAGCGAGCGGTGCTGCGGCCACCTCGAAACCATTCGCTACCAAAATATCACCGAGATGGCAGTCGCAGAAATCCTGCGAATACGGCTCGCCGTTATGGCGAGCATCGAACCATCGATGATATCGCTGATAAGGCGACTTACCTTCCGTGCCGGTGAAATCATAGATCGCAAAGATGCCACCACGACGGGTGACTCTGGCGGCCTCACGTACCGTCTCATGAATGATACGCAGCGGCAATTCGTGAAACAGGATAAATGCGAAGGTCACATCGAAGTGGGCGTCCGGAAAGCCCGTGCGCTCAACGAGTCGTTGCGCGAAATTGACGGCATCACCCTGCATCGCCGCGCGCCGATGTGCCACACGCAACATCGGCGCCGAATGATCGATACCCCAGACTTCGGCCTCGGGGTAGCGACGGTGAAATGCCGTACTGCTCTGCCCGATCGAACAGGCGAGATCAAGAATCCGGTTGACCTTACCGTCACTCGGCGCCGGCACAGTACCGACTAACTTGGCGTGCAATTCGTCTTTATCGTTATCACCACGGAAAAATACTTTCGTTCCGTAGTGATAAAGAAAGCCCGATAGCTCGTCCTTGTAATAACCGGCTGGCTGCAAATGGAAATGCACGTTGGTGTAAGTCGGATGCTCGAATGCCGGGTCGAGCAGCAAGCGACCAGGGCCACGCTCATCCCACTTCGAAAGCTCAGCCGTCAGTTGTGCGCGCTGCTCATCGAAGCTACGTTCGATCGCATGCCATTTCATTTCCTGCTGGCTACGCGCTAGCCGATCTCGCAAGCGACCGAGCGGCGAAGCGTGGACGAACTCGCGAATCTCCTCGACATCGCCCCAAGGACGACCGCGACTCGACGCACTCTGCTCGAGTGCGCTGTTTAATCGCTCCTCGAAATCGGCGCCTTTACCCAAAATGAATTCGCGCAGCCCCTCGACGAAGTCGAGATAGGCAGCGTCAGATCGCCGCGCAAGCGGCGGCAAAGTTTCAGGGGTGGTGCTCATATCGGTTGTGTGACCGGATTATAAGCGAAGAGACCCAACCCCTCGTCCGCAGCCTTGCCGTTGGTGCGCTCCTTGTAAGTATCGGCATCAGGCGCGTGGAACATCTTGCCGGCCCGCCGCGACTCCTGAACGACGAAGGCCGCTCGCTCACGGCGACCGGCCTCGTAACGTACATACGCTTCTTCGATGGAATCAGACTCGACGAAAGCCCGTGCAAGCACCACGGCGTCTTCGATCGCGAGCACTGCGCCATGCCCGAGGAACGGGAGTACCGGATGGGCGGCATCTCCCAATAGGGTCACGCGCCCCTCGGACCATCGGTTCAAAGGCTCGCGGTCAAAGAGGCCCCATTTAAACAATTGATCAGGCGGCACCTGCTCCATGAAGCGGGTGACCCACGGCGTCCAACCACGGAACTCTTCCAAAAGCTCTTCAACACTCGATCGAATCGACCAGCCTTCCTCAGCCCACTCTTTACGCTCGGCGAATGCGACGAAGTTCAGCAGCTGTCGATTACGTACCGGATATCGATTCACGAGATGCCCAGGTCCCACGAACACGCCGGAAGCCGGCTGCAAAATTTCTTGTGGCACACGTGCCATCGGGACTAGGCCACGCCAAGCTATATAGCCCGTGTACTGCGGCTCAAGTGCCCCAAAAATTTGATGACGGACGATCGAGCGTGACCCGTCGGCGCCAATCAGCGCATCGAAACGACGTCGAGTGCCATCGACAAAATCGACCGTGACACCCGCACTCGTCGGTTCGATCGCAACACAACGCCGATCGAGTTCGATGGCAGCCGAATCATGACGCCGGACTTCAACCGCCAAGGCGTCGTGCAGATCGGCACGATGGATGAGGTAGTAGCGCTCTCCATACAGTTCTTGTAAGCGCGCGCCGCGATTGATCCATACGAGCGGACGAGCGTCCTGGTAGTGGCGAACGCACTGATCTTCCGGATGGTAGGCCTTCTCTGCCAACGTCTGATGTAGGCCGAGATGATTGAGTGCATGTGCCGCCGTCGGACTCAATGAAAGACCCGCGCCTACTTCGGCTAGATGGGGGGCTTGCTCGAGTACGACCGGCTTGAAGCCCGCGCGTTGCAATGCCAACGCGACGGACAAACCGCCGATTCCGCCACCCACGATGCCGATACTTGCTGCCTTCACGATGGGTATTCAGCCTGAGCACTCGCTCGCACCAAAGAACCATGGCACCCTCGTCCAGACTGCGGACAAGTCTGGCCACGAGGCGGTAAAATGGCCCGTGCCTGCCAAAAACATCCACGGGAATACCCCGAAAATCGGTTTCGTCAGTCTCGGCTGCCCCAAAGCACTCGTCGACTCCGAACGTATCCTCACTCAACTGCGTGCCGAAGGTTATGTCGTCGCGCCTGATTACGAATCGGCGGATCTCGTGGTCGTCAACACCTGCGGCTTCATCGATTCAGCCATCGACGAATCGCTCGATGCCATCGGTGAAGCACTCGAACAGAATGGCAAGGTGGTCGTCACCGGCTGTCTCGGCGCCAACCCGCAACGTATTCTCGAGAAACATCCGAGCGTTCTCAAGGTCACAGGACCTCACGCCTACGACGATGTACTCTCAGCAGTGCATGAACATCTGCCACCGCTGCATGATCCTTTCGTCGATCTAGTCCCTGCGCAAGGTGTTCGTCTAACCCCGAAGCATTATGCGTATCTCAAGATTTCCGAGGGCTGCAATAACAAATGCAGTTTCTGCATCATCCCGGATCTGCGCGGCAAGCTCGCAAGTCGTCGCATAGACGAGGTTTTCAGAGAAGCTGAAAAACTGGTTCGCTCCGGCGTCAAAGAATTATTGGTGATTTCACAAGATACGAGCGCCTACGGCTCGGATATCCGATACGCCAAGGCGGACTGGCATGATCGATCTTGGGAAACGCGCTTTCTCGATCTCGCCCAAGGGCTCGGTTCACTCGGCGTGTGGGTGCGTATGCATTACGTCTACCCTTATCCGCACGTCGACGATGTCATTTCGCTGATGGCCGAAGGTCGTGTACTACCCTATCTCGATATCCCGTTCCAGCACGGCAGCCCGAGTGTGCTCAAGCGGATGCGTCGCCCCGCCCACGCCGTGAATACACTCGACCGTATTCATGCTTGGCGTCGCGAATGCCCTGATCTGACTTTGCGCAGTACATTCATCGTTGGCTTCCCAGGTGAGACAGAGGCTGAATTCGAAGAATTATTGCAATGGCTCGAAGAGGCACAGCTCGATCGCGTCGGTGCATTCAAATATTCACCCGTCGAAGGCGCGAGAGCCAACGATGCGGGGCCGCATGTGCCGCCCGAAGTCCAAGAGGAAAGGCTCGAGCGCTTCATGCAAGTTGCGCAAGACATCAGTGCGCAGCGGCTCGCAGCACGGATCGGTCGCGAAGAGACGGTTCTGGTCGATGCGATCGAAGGCAACACCGCGATCGCGCGATCGCGTGGCGATGCGCCGGAAATCGACGGTATCGTCCGCGTGGTCCGGGGCGGCCATCTCGTGGTCGGCGATTTCGCCAAAGTTCGAATCACCGCAGCCGATGCCTACGATTTGAAGGCTTCGCCACTGAAGGGTTGATATCCATGAAAATCGTCATCGGTGCATTGCTCTCGGTACTGTCGATCACTTCGGCCCTCGCCGAAACTGTTCTCATCACGGGAACCAACCGAGGCATCGGTCTCGAATTTGTGAAGCAATATGCCGAACGCGGCGCCACCATCATCGCGACCGCTCGACGTCCGAGCGAGGCAAAAGAGCTGCTTGCGCTCGCTGCGCAGCATCCGAAGGTGACGATCGAAGCACTCGATGTCACCGATGTTGCTGCGATTGAGGCGCTCGCACTGAAGTATCGTGGCAAGCCCATCGATATCCTGATCAACAACGCAGGCACGCTGGGCGATGTACCCAAACAATCGATCGGCTCGCTCGATCAGGCCGAGTTTTTGTATGTGATCAACGCCAATACTTATGGCGCTCTGAAAATGGCCGAGGCGTTCAAGCCAAACCTCGCTGCGAGCACGCAAAAGAAAGTATTTGGCATGTCGAGTGGTCTTGGATCCTCTGCCATGGTGACTCGTCGAGGTGGCTTTTATGCCTATCGGGCGAGCAAGGCAGCGCTCAACATCGTGTTTCGCTCACTGGCAGCAGACTGGCGCGATCAAGGCATCATCGTGGGCATCATCGCGCCGGGCATGGTCGAGACCGACTTACTGCGCGCATCCGGCTTTCAAGGGCGCGGTATCACACCAACCGAAAGCGTCGCCGGCATGATCAAAGTCATCGACGGCATGACGCTCGACAATAACGGCGCTGCCATCAATTACGACGGTAAAGTCATCCCTTGGTGAAGCGATAGCCCTCATCGCTGATCGGTAAGCGCCGAATGCGCTGACCACTCGCGCTGAACACGGCATTGCAAACCGCTGGCGCGACTGGCGGAAGTGCGGGCTCACCGAGACCGCTCGGAGCAAAGTCACTCTCGATGAAATGCACATCGATCCGAGGATCGAGCCCCATCCGCAGCAAACGATATCGATCGAAGTTGGTTTGCTGCACTCGGCCATTTCGATAATCGAGTTTTTGATCGAGCATGGCGCTCAAGCCATCGATCACCGAGCCTTGGCACTGCGATTCAGCACCACTCAAATTCACGATTGGACCGACATCACAAACCACGGTGACCGAATGTACCGTGATGGCTTTATCGTCGCTCACACTGACCTCAGCCACCTCGGCCACATGGGCGGTGTGACTAAAATAAAAAGCCAAGCCACGCGCACGCCCCTTAGGTAGCGCGGTGTTCCAGCCGCTTTTCTCAGCGGCGAGTTTCAGCACACCGGCTGCTCGTCCGGTGTGCAGCGTATTGCGATTACCGGGCGTCAGCCAGCGTGGCTCACCCAGAATCTCGAGGAGAAATTCGAGATGATCACGCCCTGCAGCAACAGACAGCTCATGCAGGAAGCTCTGTAACGGAAAAGCGAATACGCTGGCCCCGGGTGCACGCCAGAAGCCTGTGGGAGAACCCCACGGTAATTGGGTTCGCGTATAGCGAAAGTGGGGTATCAGCTGAGAGAAGTCTTCCTGCGCTCGCAAATCACCGCCTAACACGGGCTTCTGACCATCCCGCGTAAAAGTCACGAAGTGCTGCTGCCACGCGCTGGCGCGCCCTTGATTGTCGATGGCCCCGCGTAAACCGATCGTTCCACCGGCTCGCACGAAATCGTGCGTCATGTCATCTTCACGCATCCACTGCAATTTCACAGGACGACCCAAGCGCTGCGCGATCGCAGCCGCTTCGCAAGCGTAATCATTCATCAAGCGACGGCCGAAGCCACCACCCACT
>Ga0102873_1000557_pt1 | contig 12696 bp, 13 predicted proteins | sample Colrivmeta1547B3_FD_78183 | JGI IMG/M metagenome (GOLD analysis project Ga0102873, IMG submission 78183) | Estuarine microbial communities from the Columbia River estuary - metaG 1547B-3 | ecosystem: Environmental > Aquatic > Marine > Intertidal zone > Estuary | place: USA: Columbia River... | reverse complement strand
GATCCACTGGCTGACTTGTTGGGTAATCCTCAACTGAGCTTGGAGTCAATTTTGATGGCTATCGGCCAAGCGGCTGAAGATGACCGGATTCAAGGAATTAGTATTAAAGATCCATTTGCCCTAGGGGGCTGGTCCCAGGTGCGTGACATTCGATTGGCGTTGGAGCGTTTTCGCTGAAGCGGTAAGCCTGTTTGGGCTTATGCGGACATGTACACCCAAAAGGATTACTACCTGAGCTCTGTGGCAGATAGCCTGTATTTAAGTCCAGTAGGGGTATTGGATGTGAAAGGATTGTCGGCTGAGGTGCTTTACTACAAAGGATTTCAACAAAAAACGGGCTTGAAGATGGAGGTGATTCGCCACGGCAAATACAAAAGTGCTGTCGAGCCATACCTGGAAGACCAAATGAGTGAGGCCAACAGGAGTCAACTATCCACTTTGCTGCATCAACTCTGGCGCACCATTTCTCAAGATATAGCACAGGGTAGGGGTGTGGCACTCGAAAAAGTAAACGATTGGGCGACCAATGTTTCGGGCAAAACCCCCGAAAAAGCACTAGATGCTGGGATGATTGACGGACTGTTGTACGCGGATCAATACGATCAGAAGTGGGCGGAACTAACTGGCGAAGATGAAGTGGAATACACTTCACTTTCGCGTTATATTCGCTATGCTCAATCACAGCGGAACCTTAAATCCAAAGATCAAATTGCCGTGGTATACGCCCAAGGTGAGATCCTGCCTGGTCCGGGAAATCAGCAGTACATAGGAACTAAGTTGATGGAAGAAGCTTTGGAGAAAGCAGCGGATAACGAGTCGGTAAAAGCCATTGTTTTACGCGTTAACTCACCAGGAGGTAGCGCCATGGTCTCTGAGCATATATGGAGGGCCTTGAAGCGCGCGCAAGAAAAGAAACCACTAGTGGTTTCCATGGGTTCCGTAGCGGCTTCTGGAGGTTACTACTTGGCGACTGCAGCGGACAAAGTGTGGGCTACACCGATGACCATCACCGGTTCCATAGGTGTTTTCGGCACCATCCCGAACTGGAGTGAACTTTCAGAGTCATGGGGTATTCATGCCGAACAAGTAACTACCCATCCTCAAGCGGCACAATATTCCCCATTTGCCCCGATGTCTGACGGTTTTAGAAGCCAGGTTCAGGAGGGAATTGAACACACTTATCAGACCTTTTTAACCCGCGTTTCTGAAGGTAGAAAAATGACCACAGCCCAGGTAGATTCTGTTGCTCAAGGGAGGGTTTGGAGCGCTCAAGATGCCTTATCTGTAGGGCTGATCGATGAAATAGGATCATTAGATGAGGCGGTTGTTGGGGCCGCTAAACTAGCGGATGTGTCGGATTACCGGGTGCGCAACTATCCGAACTATCCTTCTTTTTGGGAAGAGTTTTTCTCCTCGATGGAGGGGTTTCAATCCTTGGTAACTCAAGTTAAGACTGTTTTCTCTGGTCCTGATCAAGCGGTAGCTCAACTGCAGCAACTTCCGATACGTGCCGAGGTTTATGTCCGCCTACCTTTTGGTTTAGAGGTGAGGTAACTATCTCTATTGGTGGGATATTTCCACTACATAGCCCTCATGGGCGCGCACGTTAAATACGCCACTGTGGTCAAAGATCAGGTATTGGCCTTTAATTCCTTGAAGCACCCCGGACCAGCTCGGTGTTTTTTGGAGCGAAATACTCTGTACTTTTTGTGGGTAGTTAACAACCGGATAATCGAGTGATTCTGCCTGTTGATCACTGAGTACATAGGGCAACACTTCGTCTGGAAGAAACTGAACGAGCTGTTCTTTTTCCGCCCTGAGGTCCAATGGGGCAGATTTCTGCACCAGCATTTGACGCCAATTGGTTTTGTCAGATACGTGATCTTTTAATGCGACCTCTGCTATACCAGCTAGGTATCGGTTAGGTGTCTCAAGTATCGGAAGTGCTTGATCAGCGCCTTGATCGATCCACCGGGTAGGTACTTGAGATTTTCGCGTTACGCCCACTTTGAGGTGACTGGAAACAGCGAGGTATACAATGTGGGGTTGGAGTTGAACTTTTTGCTCGTAGGCCAGGTCCCGGTCTTCAATCCCCAAATGAGCTTGACTCAGCTCTGGATGCATCACCCAAGCTCCTGCAGCAGGTTGTTCGAAAAAACATTTTTTACAGAACCCTTGTCTAAATATTTCTTGGGGGCCGCCACATCCCATACACTGATACCCTATATGTTTGATATGCAGCATCTGGCCCAACCATTGATTCATTAAAATGACATCATTACCTAAGACCAGATAGTATTCAATGGGGCTGTTCCGTTCAGTAGGCATTTTTTGGAGGACTCCACGGTGTGTCATGATGGTGTAAATCTGGTTTTTTGGTGTAATTTTAAAGCACCTAAACGGTTAGGCACATTTTATAAAGATACGCAAATGCCCGCTGCACTGCTCCATTCGTTTGCTTCTTGGTTGCTAAAAAAACGCATCCATCAGATAGAGCTGTTCCAAAAATACCCCAATGAGGTGCAGCAAGAGGTATTGATGGAGTTGCTTTTGTACGCTAAAGATACCCAGGTCGGGCGCCGCTATGGATTTGAAGACATCCGAAGCTACAGCGCTTTTGCGGACAGAGTACCCTTGACCACCTACGAAGAGATGGCTGCTGATATCGACCTATGCCGCAAAGGAACCCAAGAGCTTTTTTGGCCTACCCCGATCAAGTGGTTTGCCAAGAGCAGTGGAACCACCGATGCGCGCAGTAAGTTTATCCCAGTGAGTGTAGAATCTCTGGAGGATGGACATTATAAATCGGGCAAGGATTTACTGTGTCTTTACCTAAACAACAATCCTGATTCTCAGTTGTTTCAAGGCAAATCCCTCCGTCTCGGCGGCTCAAAATCACTGTACGAGGAAAATGGCAGTGTATTTGGTGATTTATCGGCTATTTTGATTGACAATGCCCCTTTCTGGGCTGAGATGAGCAGTACCCCGAGCAGCAAAACCTCCCTAATGGGCGATTGGGACCAAAAACTTCCGGCGATTATCGCTGAGGTACAACAGGAAAATGTAACCAGTATTGCCGGAGTTCCTTCATGGATGTTGGTATTGCTTCAGCAGCTTTTGGCCGCTACAGGCGATGAGGATTTACGCAGATTGTGGCCCCAACTTGAGGTCTATTTTCACGGTGGGGTGAGTTTCATTCCCTACAAATCTCAGTACCAGCGCATCTTGACACAACCCCAGATGAAGTACTATGAAATTTACAATGCTTCAGAAGGCTTTTTTGCGATTCAAGACCGCAACGACAGTCAAGATTTATTGCTGATGCTGGACTATGGGATTTTTTATGAGTTTATTCCGATGGACGTGTTGGGGACAAAGGATCAAAGGGTATTGCCCCTAAGTCAAGTGGTTATCGGTGTGACCTATGCTATGGTGATCACCACCAATGCGGGTTTATGGCGATATCAAATCGGAGATACGGTTCGGTTTACCTCTTTATTGCCCTATAGAATCAGGGTAGTTGGTCGGACCAAACACCACCTTAATGCTTTTGGAGAGGAACTGATGATTGAAAATGCGGAAAAGGCCTTGGCACAAGCATGCACCTATACTGGGGCAAATATTGTCGATTATACAGCCGCCCCCATATTTATGGAGGGTAACCAAAAAGGGGGGCATGAGTGGTTGATTGAGTTTAAAGAACCCTTGGTCGATGAAGGATTGTTCCACCGAATGTTTGATCAGGCGCTTCAAGAACAAAATTCGGACTACGAAGCCAAACGCCGCAACAACATGACGTTAAATCCTCCGGTAATACACTCGGTACGTTCAGGACTCTTTAGGGATTGGCTAGCCGCCAAAGGAAAACTTGGCGGACAACATAAAGTGCCGCGTCTTTCCAACGAACGAACATTTGTGGAGGAGCTTAAGAAGCTGCTTTGAGTTGATCGAGCAATAGTCCGGAAAGTTGTTTGGCCGCGTACGCCTTATCTACGCGCAGCTCAGTCTGTCCGTTGCTCGGCATTTCAAACATAGCGTCAGTAAAGATACTTTCGCATAGGGACCTAAGTCCTCTAGCGCCCAATTGGTATTCCAAGGCCTTTTCAACCATAAAATCCAAAGCGTCTTCATCCACGGTAAGCACAATCCCATCCATCTCAAATAGTTTTTGGTATTGTTTGATGATGGCATTTTTTGGCTCGGTCAAAATGGAACGCAAAGTCGCTTTATCCAAGGGGTCCATGTGGGTCAAAACAGGTAGTCGACCTATGATTTCAGGGATCAGTCCAAAGTCTTTCAAGTCTTTGGGTAAAACGTACTGCAAAAGGTTTTGGTGATCTATTTGGGCTTCTTGTTTCGAGGCGCTGTATCCAACAGCCTGCATATTAAGTCGTTGGGCGATTTTTTTCTCGATGCCGTCAAACGCACCCCCTGCGATAAACAAGATATTTTCTGTATTTACCTCTATAAATTTCTGATCTGGGTGTTTGCGCCCACCTTTAGGAGGTACATTGACTTTAGTGCCCTCTAAAAGCTTCAGTAAACCTTGCTGAACTCCTTCCCCAGAAACATCTCGGGTAATGGATGGATTATCGCTTTTACGCGCAATTTTGTCGATTTCATCGATAAATACGATTCCGCGTTCTGCATTTTCAAGATCGTAATCAGCGGCTTGCAATAAACGAGTAAGAATGCTCTCTACATCTTCCCCAACATATCCAGCCTCAGTAAGCACGGTAGCATCTACAATGGCCAAGGGCACTTGAAGCATACGCGCAATGGTTTTGGCCACCAAGGTTTTTCCAGTACCTGTTTGGCCGACCATGATGATGTTGCTTTTTTGAATTTCTACATCATCCCCCTTTTTTCTGGGCTGTAATAATCGCTTATAATGGTTGTATACCGCCACAGATAACACTTTTTTTGTTTTGTGTTGTCCAATGACGTATTGATCCAAAAACTCTTTGATTTCTTGTGGCTTTTTGAGCTCTAGGGCTGCGCCAGATTTTGCTTGGGTGTCGTGACCTATTTCCTCCGCCACAATACCGTGGGCTTGCTCGATGCATCGATCGCATATGTGCGCTTCGATTCCTGCGATCAGCAATTGAGTCTCTGCTTTTTTACGTCCGCAGAATGAACAAAATAAAGCTTCTTTAGCCATTATTGCGTGCGTGCCAAAATTTCATCAATCATTCCGTACTCTTTGGCCTCTTGAGCCCTCATCCAATAGTCGCGGTCTGAATCTTCGTATACTTTTTCTACGCTTTGCCCGCTGTGTTTGGCGATGATGTCATATAATTCATCTTTAATTTTCAAGACTTCTTTGGCAGCAATTTCAATATCGCTCGCTTGCCCAGAAGCTCCTGAAAGCGGTTGGTGAATCATCACCCTTGAGTGAGTCAATCCAGAGCGTTTTCCAGGAGCGCCGGCACACAAAAGTACAGCGGCCATGGATGCAGCCATGCCGGTGCATATGGTAGCTACATCCGGTTTGATAAACTGCATGGTATCGTAAATGCCTAACCCAGCATACACACTACCTCCTGGTGAATTAATGTAGATTTGAATGTCTTTGTGCGCATCAGCACTTTCCAAGAACAACAACTGAGCCTGAACAATATTGGCAATGTGGTCATTGATTCCTGTTCCTAAAAAGATGATGCGATCCATCATTAATCGAGAAAATACATCCATCGCTATTGCGTTTAAATGTCTTTCCTCAATAATGTTTGGTGTCATCGCCTGAGGATACATGTGGCTGATGATTTGGTCGTAATAAGTGCTTGAAATCCCTTGGTCTTTCAAGGCAAAATTTTTGAATTCCTGAGCGTAGTTCATGGTTGTGGGCTTAGAAAAAAAAGGTGCCAAGACCCTGGGGGCTTGACACCGTAAAGATAACACAATTATCCCGTTAGGCGCTATATGCCTCGGCGATGAATTTGTCGTAAGTGACTTCTTTGGCTTTTAAATGGCAAGCTTCTTTAAACAAAGCGACCAATTTTTCGGACATCAATTGATCTGAGAGGCGTTTTACTTCATCTTGATTGCCCAAAATGCGCGCAGCAATACTTTCCAGTTCCTCCTCTTTGGGATTTAACTGTCCGTACTGAGCCATTTGTTGAGCGATGTACTTTTTGGCAAAGTCTTTCAACTCTTCAAACTTCACTTGAAGGTTGTTTTTCTCGATGATTTTACCTTCAATCAATTGAAAGCGAAGCGCTTTCTCTGACTGTGCGTACGCTTCAGCGGCTTCTTGTTCAGTCATTGGTTTTTCGCCGCTGGTCATCAACCATTTGGTTAAAAAGGCTGCGGGCAGATTAAACGATGTAGCGTCGAGTAAGGCATCCGTTACATCTTGATACAGTTTTTGATCCGCTTGCTGATTGAATTGCTCTTCGGCTTCCGCTTTGATTTTTTCTCTAAGTGCCTTTTCTGAATCGACTACTCCAGGACCGTATAGTTTGTCAAATAACTCTTGATCAAGTGCTGCAGGAGTTCGTTCCTCTATGGACATCACCTCAAAAGAAATGGCCCCATCTAAGTCGTTTACCTCCTCAGATTTTTTTCCAAACGCACGGGCATAGACAAAATCTTCCTCAAACAATCCTTTGGTTTCAAAGGACAGGACATCCCCCACTTTGGCTCCAAGGAATGCGGTTTGCGCTTTTTTGGATTTAAGCTGATCAAACAACAGGGTAGTTTGGTTGTTGATCTCAGCGGACTCTAAAACAAAGGTTCCTTTGATCTCTGCAGTTTTACTGGATTGTTCAGCAGGAGCCACGGTGCCAAATTGCTTTTTAATGCGGTCGATTTGGTCGTCCAACATTTTTTTGTCAGCAACGATTTGGTAGTGGGTAATCGCTTTCTTGGTTTTTAAGTCTAAGTCAAATTCAGGAGACAAACCGACTTCAAAATCAAAAGACAGCTGTTCTGCTTGCCAGTCAATTGGTTTGTCGACTGGAAGAGGATTTCCCAGCAAAGCTAATTTTTCTTCTTGTAGGTATTGGCCCATTTCTTGTTGGAGGAGTTTGTTTACTTCTTCAACCAAAACAGCCATGCCGTATTGTTTCTTGACCAATCCCATGGGGACTTGACCTTTTCTAAATCCGGGGATGTTGGCCTTCTTGCGGTAGTTGGTCAATACTTCGTCTACTTTGGGCTGGAAGTCTCCACGTTCCAAAGTAAGGGTTAAAACGGCGTTTAATTCGTCTTTTTGGGTTTTTACAACCTTCATAGTTCCTGAGTTATAGGGGTAAATTGGGGGGCAAAATTAAGGTATTTTACACATTCAACCAACTAAAGCAGAGACATAAAAAAAGGGCGGCCCATCGGGCCGCCCTTTTTTTTGGTACTCAACCTAACTAGTTTACGTAAAGACCTTTGTAATCTAACGGGTTTACTAAAGGCAGGTTTGATTTGTAGGTGCTGTTAATGGCGCTGATAAACAGATTTGAAATAAGCGCATATCCACGTGGTGATGGGTGTACTCCATCGAGTGAGAAACCTCCGCCTGATCCGTATTTAGCGGTTATTTTACTTCCGTCTGATAGGGAGACTCCATTGGCGATTAAACCATTAAAAAAGCCATATGTATCAACTAGAGGCAAACCATAAGCTTGAGCCACTTGGGCAATTCCCGCATTAATGGCTTGGGTCGCTGTAGAAATCTCCGCTTGTTCTTGAGGAGTCAACACCCATTTATCCTCCAATGGAACGGACACTCCATTGATCAAAGAGGGGTTTTTGTTGACCAATGTCCCAATTACAGATTGAGCAGTTAAAACTATCTTATCAGCAGCAGTAGCCTGTCTCATTTTAGTGAGTGCAGGATTAAATCCACTTAGGTCGGTCAATGATTCGTCTAAAATTACCACTGCATTTCCTGCCCCTGCGGCAAAGGTGATGGTTCGTTTTGTTTTCTCGGCAGCTGAGATGATTCCCAACGAAGCCAACTGAGCTATCCCAGCGTTGTAGGCGCCAAAAGCGGCGGCTGAATTCAACATGGTAGCCGTTGCGGCATCAAGCGGAATAGGGTTGTGAGGTACCGTGGTAAAATATGGAGCGCCCAGTACATTGGGTACGTTGGCAATAACTCCTTTGGCGCCCCCTTGAGTCAGTGTTTGAACAATGGCTTGAATAGCACCCACTACTACATTGGGATCAGAGATATCAGATCCGCCATAAGTTGCCGGGTTTAAGTTGCCGGTCTGGTTAACTCCAGCGCCACCAGCGGTAGCATAACCCAATACATCATTGTTTCCAATCATCAGGGTAAAGAAAGTCGGTTGTTTGGCCATGGCATCAGCTAAAACAGTTGTTGAAGCACTTGAGGCAAATCGGGCAAAATATGGATTGGCTAAACCAACAGGAACTCCTGCCACGTTGCCATATCCTGGAGCTAATAAGTGGTAGCTTTTTGCTCCTGGAACCCCCATGTTGTTGAATTTGCCAGATAATTTTTTCGCGATGTCTGTGGCTGGAGGGCCGAATACTGTTTTAGGTGCAGGTGAACCAGAGGAAAAATCAAGGTACATGCGGTTTCCTAAAATCTGTTGGCCACCCAAAGTAGCTCCGCCCAGGTTGTCAGCCATCAGTGGAATATCAAATGCACCACCGCCTGCTAAAGCCATTCGACCAGCAATTTGGTTAGGGAATGAGGCGAGCTGTCCATCAGCAAACAAAGCGCCATCTGAGTAACCTGCAGTCAGCGAGTTTCCTAAGGCTACGTAGGTAGAAAAGTTGGCAGTCCCCGGAGTTTATACAATAAGTTCTGGATCTGGTGTAACCACCACAGCGTCCTCAGTAAAGCGGTATAAAAAAAGCACCCCGGTGAGTAAAGCAAAATATTTTTTCATGGTTGTCAGGTTGATTTAAATTTGGTTGACAGTTGTCAATTCTTATAAAATTAGTTAAAATTTAATACGGAGCAATAAATTGATGTAAAATCACACAATTTGTGTCAAAAAACCGAGGCTTTTGGTTAAAAAGTCCTGTGGGTTTTCTGCGTGTAGCCAATGGCCGGCTTCCGGGATTTCATCGATACGTGCCTTGGGGAAGTGGCCTAATATCTGTGGAAGGTCAGCATCAAGTATGTAGGTTGATTTTGACCCCCTTAAAAATAAGGTGGGACCTGGATAGCTCATGTCTGGATCAAGCGCGGTTCCGATAGACTCCATACTTTGATAAAGCACTGGTAGGTTTAGTTTCCATCCAAGCGATTGATCTGATTTTCGTTCCAAATTCTTCAATAAAAATTGGACAATGCCCGAGGCCAATCCTTTTTTTTCCAGTAGTTGGCCCGCTTCTTGTCTGGATGAAGGTGGGGTAAGCGCAAGCGATTTCATCGCTTCTAATATATGTACGTGATGTGAGGGATAGGACTTGGGGCCTATGTCTGCCACCAAAAGCTGTTGAATGCGCTCAGGTTGGCTACATGCTGCCCACATGGCGGTTTTACCACCCATGGAGTGTCCGATGATTTTTGTCGAAGAAATACCTTGGTAATCCATATAGCTCCAGAGGTCTTCCACCATATTTTTATAGGTAAACTCTGGGTGGTGAAAACTTTTTCCGTGGTTGCGTTGATCTACTAAGTGTACCCTGAATCCTTTGGATTCGTAGGCGTTACCCAATGTTTTCCAATTGTCGGCCATCCCCAGAAAACCGTGTAAAATAATGAGGTCTGGACCGCTTCCTTGAATGTAACTGTGGAGGATTTCCATTAAGATAAGGCGGTTAGGTATTTTTTAATCGTTGTTTCTAAACCCAGATACAAAGCCTCAGCGATGAGCGCGTGCCCGATAGATACTTCATCAAGGTGGGGCATTTGTTGTTTGAAGTAGGCGATGTTGTCCAAGCTCAGGTCATGGCCCGCATTGACCCCCAATCCAAGCTCATGCGCTCTTTGGGCCGCTGCTCGGTAAGCAGCAATGGCGGATTCGCGTTCTCCCTGTGCGTATTTGTGTGCGTAGTTTTCGGTATACAATTCAATACGGTCAGCACCTGTTCTCTGCGCTGCTTCGATCTGAGCCAGCACGGGATCAATAAAAATAGAGGTGCGAATACCCGCTGCTTTAAACACCGAGATATGTGCCTTAAGCTCTTGCTCATAGGTAATGGCATCCCATCCAGCGTTGGAGGTTAGCGCCTCATCTGCATCCGGAACCAAAGTGACTTGCGCTGGCTTGGTTTCCAAGACCAAAGCGATGAAGGAGGGGATCGGTTTGCCTTCAATATTAAATTCAGTGGACACGATGGGAGCCAAGGCGCGGGTATCGTTGTAGCGGATATGTCGTTCATCAGGCCTTGGATGTACGGTGATTCCCTGTGCGCCAAAAGATTCAATGGCACGAGCGGCCTGTAACACATCGGGTACATTACCACCTCTTGCGTTGCGCAAAGTGGCTATTTTATTGATGTTCACGCTTAATTTGGTCATGAATTCATAGGTTTGAGCCTGCAAAAATACAAAATCATCCCCCCAGGCAAGGATTAAATGAGTAATTTGCACCTCTATTTGTAGCCTAGATGAAAGGAGAATTAGAATCTTTAGCTGATGCTTTGTGGGCAGAAGACTTTCCAGCGCTCAAAAATTATCTAAGCGACTGGCAGAAAGCGCATCCAGATGCTGATGTCTATGCTTGGGCGGAGGCTTTAAATACCTCCGGCACCTTAATGGGTGTTCGTTTTGGGCAAACCCACCTCTCCCTTTCCGATTTGATTCATTTGTTGGATCAGTCAGCTATTGATTTAGCCTATTTGTATAAGGTTCCCATGGATCAAGGGGTGCTCTACTGCTTTTTGGTTCAAGGAGAGATGCCTCCGGTATTTGAATTGATGTACCGCAAAGGCTACGATTTGGTATTTGCCGATGGCTGGATACCTAAAGATAGTGGTGCTCAAGACCACGCAGCCTATTTACAAAAGTATTTGGGAATCTGATGAAGGTAGCGCTCTACGGATATAAACCTACCCATGAAGCCTTGCTCACCGTTCGGTCATTTATCGATATGGCCTACGGTAGTTCTGATGAATTGATCATAGAACACGGTCTTTTGGCGCAAATCAAGCATTATTGGCCAGAGTTGGATTACCCCACCTATGACGAAGTACACGGCCTAGGAACTGACGTTGACTTGATGATTAGTTTTGGCGGAGATGGGACCATGTTGCGTTCGGTTACTTACATCAAAGATTCAGGGATTCCGCTTGTAGGGGTCAATACAGGTAGACTCGGATTCCTATCTACACTGGATCAAGAGGACATACACTTTATTTTATCTGACTTTAAAGCAGGCGCCTACACGCTGGACGAACGCACTTTATTGCATGTGCAGCAAGACCAGCCCAACAACTGGCAAGTGCCGTTGCCCATAGCCTTAAATGAAGTGACGGTCAGCCGAAAAGACACCACTTCGATGATTACCATTGAAACCTATCTGGATGGCGAATACCTCACTCATTACTGGGCTGACGGGTTGATTATTTCCACACCCACCGGTTCTACAGGATATTCATTGAGCTGTGGCGGGCCCGTGGTTACTCCGGCTTCAGGAGTCTTGGTCATTACACCCATTGCCCCTCACCACCTGAATGCACGACCCATGGTGATTCCTGACACTACTAAAATCAGTTTAAGGGTGACTGGTCGTGAAAAACAGCACTTGGTTTCTATGGATTCTCGCTTGGTGTCCGTGGACAACGAGCAGTGGATTTACATTGAAAAAGCGCCTTACACCATTAAAATGGTGGAATATGCCTCGGAACGATTCTTGAAAACACTGCGCAAGAAGATGATGTGGGGCGAAGACAAACGCAATTGATGAACAGGCTTTTACGACAAATCATTCTATTAGCGTTGTTGTTTAACGGCTGGTCAGTTTCTGCACAGCGCTATGAGCTCGGGATCATGGGCGGTGGCGCCAACATGATCGGCGATGTTGGCAATACCCAGTACATCAATCCGGACAGCCCTGCGGCTGGTATCTTGTTTCGGTGGAACAACAGCATGCGCTATGCTTGGCGCGCCTCTTTACTTCACACTAATCTACGTGCCGACGACGGATTATCCTCCGATCCTTACCGTCAATCGAGGAATTATTCGGTAACCAATCGACTAACTGCTCTATCCTTGGGGTTGGAGTTTAATCACCTTAAATTTAATCTTCACCGGTTTGGGGGTCAGTGGTCTCCCTATCTATTTTCAGGGATCACGGTTTTTCATTCTCAACCTAAGCTTGGTGCATCTGTTTACGTTTCCGATAATGAGTGGAAAGAGTGGGGTTTAGCCGTGCCTGTAGGTTTAGGGGTGAAATGGCGTCCCAAAACCTACCTGGTCTTTGGCTTGGAATCCACCCTTCATGCCACATTTACAGATAATTTAGATGGAAGTAATCCAAAGAATGATAAATTTGCAAACCTCAATCCAGGGGAATATTTCGGAAATCCGAATAGCCAGGATTGGTTCATGTGGACGGGTTTGACCCTGACCTATACCTTTGGCCAAAAGCCATGTGTTGAATGTTATAAATAGATGTCTGAAGCAATTCATTCTATAGACCCTAAACGGTTGCCCAAGCACCTGTCCATTATCATGGACGGGAATGGTCGTTGGGCCAAAGCTCAGGGTAAACCCCGTACCTATGGACATGAGATGGGGGTGAAAACCGTCAAGAAAATTGTGGAGGCTTGTGTGCG
>Ga0102873_1000551_pt1 | contig 12841 bp, 9 predicted proteins | sample Colrivmeta1547B3_FD_78183 | JGI IMG/M metagenome (GOLD analysis project Ga0102873, IMG submission 78183) | Estuarine microbial communities from the Columbia River estuary - metaG 1547B-3 | ecosystem: Environmental > Aquatic > Marine > Intertidal zone > Estuary | place: USA: Columbia River Estuary... | reverse complement strand
CGATTGTGGAATACCACGGAAACTTCATCGTCTATCTGGGCATACCAGTCGGGTGATTATCAATTGACCTTTTCAGATGCAAAGGGATGTTTGGCTGTTTCCAACATCATCACAGTGATTCAGAAAAACACGCCTGTTGCCAATATACAAGGCCCAATAAAACTGTGCAAAAATAGTTTCGTAGACTATACTGTGGCATACCCGAATAATTTACCCGGTGCGAGTATACAATGGTCGGTAGACGGTTCCGTAATTCCTTGGGCATCTGGAAATACGATGGGATATTATGCGAGTATACTCGGCAACCATGTGATTAGTGTCATTCTCCGAAGCCCGGATACTTGTTACGCCTACGATACATTGTTGATTTCCACGGTAGGAGTTCCCACGGTGGGTATAGTGGCACCTGCAAATATGTGTGAGGGACAGTCGCACGTGCTGGTAGCCCAGAGTCCGTCACCGTTGTTGGCCTATTATCAGTGGAACAACGGTGTGTTGAATGATTCTTTGGTTACAGGATTTGCAGGTGGATATTCAGTAACAGTGGTGGATTCGAACGGCTGTAAAGCAACGGCTGCGGTCACCATCGGTCGTTTGCCCGATTTGTGTGGTTTAAAGACAGGTTGTTATACCTATTGCGATACGGTAAAAGAAGTGGTTTGGTATGCGTCGGAAGGATTCGCCTCATACCAGTGGTACATGAATGGAGTCCCTATGTCAGGCCATGTAAAGGATACATTGCATTTGGTTATGCATCAGGATGCTACTTATTCAGTGTTGGTAACCAATGCATCGGGTTGTAGCACCATGTCTGATCCTATCAATATTGATTTCGTGGTGTGCGAGGCAGACTGTGATTTTGACATTATGGGCAAAGTGGATTGTGGTCCGGTTTCTGCGGCGGGCAATCAAACGTATCAGATGAATTTCAATATCAACAATACGGTGGGAAATAACGCTACAGTGTTAATTTCGTCCGTTCAAGGGTTGGTAGGGACAGTAACGCCATCTACATTGCCTCTAGGGGTAAGCACTGTGAGTTTTGTTTTTGAAGATTTGCCCAATGTTGACGATACGGCATGTTTTTATGTACAGCTGTCGACCTATCAGAAAATTGCGACGAATCCGCAATCAGATACAGTAAAGCCAAAGTCGTGTGACACATTTTTGTGTATTCCATTGCCGCGTTGTGGGGGTATGGATTGCAAGGATGCATACAAGTTAAAGAGTGTTCAATGTGTGGGGACCGATGGCAATGGAAATCCTCAATACTACCTTTGTTTGAGTGTTAATTGGGGGGGTAGCAACGGGTCAACGTTAACATTGGTGAGTAACTCTGCATTGTTTGCGACAAATCCTGTGACCATTCCTTCGGGATTGAGCACACAGTGCTTCACGTATACGGATTTGCCGCCCTATACCAGTGGGGTTTGGTTATATATGTATGTGTTTGATCCAGTAACAAAACGCGTGTGCAAAGACTCAATGGCATTCAAATGCCAGCCATGTAAGGACAGTTGCACATTTGCTGTAAATGGACTGTGTGCACATTGTGCCAAGCCATCGCTGACGGGATGGAATTACGTTATTGATCTCACGGTGTCTAACCCATTTAGCGGCAATGCACAAGTGCAAATCTTGCCAGTACCTGGTGGTATTGTGAGCGGTGTAAGTCCATCCATTATTGGAATGGGTAACCAAACCATCGCATTCAATTATTTTGATCAATATCCATTAGACGGAACGGCCTGTTTTAAGGTGATTTTGACTGATCCTGTTTCTGGGCGATACTGTTTCAAAACGGTTTGTGTGGCATTGCCTGACTGTCGGAATAATTCAGGTACCATCGATCTGAGAGATGCTGGTATCACAGTGGTGTTGGCTCCGAATCCTGTGGTTGGGGATGCAACACTTAAGTATCAAATTTTGGATCCAATTGCCAATGTTGAAGTATGGGTGACAGACATGGTAGGGAAGGAATTACAACGGGTTAAACTGACAGATTTTGCTGGAGAGGTGAGGGTCAACAGCGGCTCTTGGAGACCGGGTATGTATTTAGTATCAGTATACAAGAATGGTGAACGGATGGGACAAATGCGCTTGATTAATGGCTTCAACATTGATTAACCAAAAAAGGGAGTGACTTATCTTTAGCTAAGGAGTGCCAGCGGGTGATTCAGCATTATAAGAACGGCACTGAAGTCGCGATTGAGGTAACATTGTTAACGCCCAATACAGCATTGGCTGATACTTTCTTTGAATGGAATGCTGCTGCACATGTGGATGTCGCGATTGTGGATTTAACTAGGAAGCGGAAACCTTAGATTACGCGGGCATCCTGCCCAGCACCTCAGCCATTTTCTGACCGATTTCTGCGGGGGATGCTACAACGTGAATGCCACATTCGGCCATGATGGCCATTTTTGCAGCAGCGGTATCGTCTTTCCCACCAACGATGGCTCCGGCATGTCCCATTCTGCGACCAGCGGGAGCAGTTTGTCCGGCAATAAAGCCCACTACGGGTTTGGTTCCATGTTCTTTGATCCAACGAGCGGCTTCGGCTTCCATGCCACCACCAATTTCGCCAATCATCACGATGCCTTCGGTTTCGGGATCGTTCATGAACAATTCCACAGCTTCTTTGGTGGTTGTGCCAATGATCGGGTCTCCACCAATTCCAATGGCTGTGCTTTGTCCCAATCCCAATTTGGTTAACTGATCTACGGCTTCATAGGTAAGGGTTCCTGATTTGGAAACTACACCGATTGAACCTTTTTTGAAAATGAATCCGGGCATGATACCAATTTTGGCTTCGCCTGGAGTGATGATACCAGGGCAGTTTGGACCGATTAAGGTACAGCTGAATCCTTTGATGTATTCACGTACTTTCACCATGTCTTTGGTTGGGATGCCTTCGGTGATACAAACAATCACTTTGATTCCGGCTTCGGCAGATTCCATGATGGCGTCGGCGGCGAATGCGGGTGGAACAAATATGATACTTACATTGGCAGATGCTTCGCGAACGGCGTCTTGTACACTATTGAAAACAGGCCGATCTAGGTGAGTACTTCCTCCTTTGCCGGGGGTTACGCCACCTACTACGTTGGTACCGTATTCAATCATTTGTTGGGCGTGGAAGGTGCCTTCGTTGCCAGTGAATCCTTGTACGATTACGCGAGAATCTTTGTTAACCAGTATGCTCATAGTATTATTCTGCGCGAAAATAATACACAAGGCCCCAAATTCAATGGGTTTCGGGTGTTTATTTCTCGATGGAGGAAACCAATTCTGGTGCCAAAGGTTTTACACCGGAAGGGTAATAGGCGATGAGTTGTCCTTGTTCGTTGATGAGAAATTTGTTGAAATTCCACGCAACTGTAGCGTCAAGTGCGCCATTTTCTGATTTGTTGCAAAGCCAACGGTATAAAGGGTGTTGTTTGCTACCTTTCACATCCAATTTTTCTGAAATGGGAAAAGTTACGCCGTAGTTTTTTTGACAGAACGTAGCAATTTCTTCTGCGCCCCCTGGTTCCTGTTCCATAAATTGGTTGCAAGGGCATCCGATAATGATCAGCTTTTCGGCGTACTTCTCTTGTAATTGCTGTAGTTCAGCGTATTGTGGGGTATAACCACATTTTGATGCGGTATTTACAAAAAGGATTTTCTTGCCTTTGTATTGAGAGAGATTGATCTGGCTCGCGCCATCCAATGATTTCATTTGAATGTCGTAGATGCTTTTGGCAGCAGCTGCACTCTGACTGGGGTCGATGGTTTTGGTTTTACCAAATACACAGGCGGTAATCAATGAGCCAATGGCGGCGGCGAAGGAAGCAATTCTAATGATTCTCATGTTGGAGTAACAAAGATAGGTGCAGATTGGTTTTGTGGATTTTGTGAAAATTGCAAGTGCTTTGCCTGGCTCTGTAAAAATTGCCTAGAATTTTAGTTATTTTCGTGGAATGCGATTCAAATTTTCTTACGTCTTGGTCTTCTCTTTGGGTTTGTTGTCTACAGGTATAATGGGATTGGTTGGATGTAGCGAGGAATTGCCGCCGGTGATTATGACAGCCGAAGAAAAGCCTTTGTTGGATACTTTTTACATAAGTAATGTTCCTTCTGCAGCTGTGAAAAAGGTTTTGTTGTTTGATGTTACAGGCGTTCGCTGTAACAACTGTCCAAAAGCCGCAGTGTTGGCTAAAAGCTTGGCATCGAGTAATTCAGGCCGGATAGAAGTGGTTGCCTTGTATCCCAAGACCCCAACGAGTTTGACTTACCCTTGGTCGGGTTTCGACACCATGAGCACCATCGAGGCAGAACAAATTGCCACTGCCATGGGTGGAATTACCTCGTTGCCTTTGGGTGCGGTGGATCAGGTGGCATTCAATGGAAGTAAGTTGTTGAATACGAGTGATTGGGGTGCTGCTGTAACTTCGCAGTTGGCGAAAACGTCGCCCATCAATATTACATTAAAGAGCACGTGGAAATCTGCTGATGGCAAGGCAAGGGTTGAAATCAAAGCGGTTGCCAATTCGGCTTTAACAGCCAATTATAAGTGGGTGGTAGCCATCACCGAGAGTAAGGTGAAAAGCAAGCAATCAGACCAAGATGCACCAGGTGGAGTGGTGGATGACTACGACCATGAACACGCTTTGCGCGGTGTGGTGGGTTCAACTTTGGGGAGTGACATTAATACGGCTGCAGTTTCCGCGGGATATGTAAGAGAAAAACATTTTTACGTAGTTCCCAAAGCCAAATGGAATGCCATTAATTGTGATGTAGTAGTTTGGGTTTATAATGTAGATACCAAAGAAGTGGTGCAAGTGGAAAAAGTGGCGCTCAAATAAGTTGGGGCCCGTTTAATAGGAGTTTCGAAATGACAACCCCCGCTTGGATAGGAGCCAAACAAAGATTCAAGCAGTATTTGCAGTTGGAGCGTTCACTGTCGTTGAACAGCGTTGAAGCCTACATCGCCGATTTAGATAAATTTGAGTTGTGGAGTGTTTCTCAAGGGTGGAGCGGTCCGCTAGATATGGACCAGCAGCGCATTCAGAAATTTCCTGAGTGGGTTGCTGACTTAGGTTTTCAGGCTACGTCTCAGGCCAGAATTATAAGTGGGGTTCGTTCCTTTTATAAATTTTTGGTGATGGAAGATAGCTTGGTAGAGAGTCCGGCTGATTTTTTGGAACCCCCAAAAACGGGAAGGAAATTGCCTGTGGTGTTGAGCGAAGAGGAAATCGATGCCATGATTTCGGCGGTGGATCGAAGCACGGCGGAAGGGGAGCGCAATGTGGCCATGTTGGAAACCCTTTACAGCTGCGGTTTGCGGGTGAGTGAGTTGGTGGGGTTGAGAATGACACAAGTCCACGCCACGGAGGGTTTTGTGCAGGTTGTTGGAAAAGGGAATAAAGAACGCTTGGTGCCGGTGGGCGGACGGGCCTTGAAGCATATTCGAATGTACGTGGATCAGGTGAGGGTTCACTTGAACATTCAGCCAGGCGCTAGGGATATTGTATTTTTAAGCAAGCGGGGTGGACCCGTGAGTAGGCAGTCGGTGTTTTTATTAATCAAGGCCTTGGCATTGAAGGCGGGGGTGAGGAAGAATATTTCGCCGCATACTTTCCGACATAGTTTTGCGACGCATTTGGTGGAAGCAGGAGCTGATTTACGTGCGGTTCAGGAAATGCTGGGGCATGAGAGTATCACTACTACGGAGATTTATACGCATTTAGACCGTAACTATTTGGCGGATACGTTGTTGAAGTATCACCCGCGAAGCGGATGACGTTAATGCCAAGGATTGTTGGATATTGGGTATTTAGTGACGAAATAACTTTAGAAGATTATTTTCACAAGCGGGCATCAACCAATTCTCTAGGCAGAATTGATTTAAGATCGAAAATGACACTATTTACATTTGATTTTAGCGCATTGAAATCCAAATTCAAAAATTGATCATGGGCCACAGTTAATAATATGGCGTCGTAAGTTTTTAGTTGGGTAACTGGTTGGATCTTGTGGAGATTATAGACTTGCTCTGCATTGGCATTTGGATCAAATACATCCACAATCATACCCAATGCAATGAGTTCGTCGTACACTTCGAAAACTTTAGAATTGCGAATGTCCGTACAATTTTCTTTAAACGTTAGACCCAAAATTAGGACATGTGACCCGCTGATGGACAGATTCTTGGAGACCATCAATTTTAACAATTTATTCGCCACAAAAATCGCCATGTTGTCATTGACTTTTCGGCCACTCAGAATCACCTGTGGTTTGTGGCCAAGTTTTTCCGCTTCGTAAGCCAGATAATAGGGATCAACTCCAATACAGTGGCCACCTACGAGTCCTGGTTTAAAATGTAGGAAATTCCATTTCGTTTGAGCTGCTTCAAGGACATCGGCCGTATCGATGTCCATCAAATCAAAGATGAGGGCTAGTTCATTTATGAATGAGATATTTACATCGCGTTGGGCATTTTCAATGGCTTTACATGCTTCTGCAACTTTGATGCTTTTTGCCTTAAAGGTGCCTGCGTCGATAATAGATGAATACAATTGATCAACTATTTCAGCAATCTCAGGGGTAGATCCGGAAGTTACTTTTTTTATAGTCGTTAGCGTATTTACGCGATCGCCGGGGTTGATACGTTCCGGTGAGTAGCCACAGAAGAAATCAATGTTGTATTTGAGTCCGGATGTTGACTCCAGTATTGGAACGCAATCATGTTCTGTACAACCAGGGTAAACAGTGGATTCATAAATGACGATATTTCCTGGACTGATCATCGCACCCAACATTTTTGTTGCCTCCAATAAAAAAGTTAGGTCGGGCAATTTTTGCTGGTCTACGGGGGTGGGCACAGTGACAATATATATGTCACTGTTTTGTATTTGACTACTATCGTCGGTCAATGCAAGTGAAAATGAATTAGAGATTGCAGAAACGAGTTCGTTGTGATGTACTTCTTTTGTGACGTCGGTTCCGTTGTTGAGTTCTGCTATTCTTTTCGAATTCACATCAAAGCCAATGGTAGAATATTTTTTTGCAAAGGCCAAGGTTAGGGGCAAGCCTACATAACCAAGTCCAATCACTGCTATTTTTTTATTTGTTATTGACATGGATTACTTGGGTTTAGGGTCTTGCCATTGTTGCCATGTTTTTTTACCACGTGTAAAATATCCGATAACAATAGATTGGGTTATACTGCCGTTTAATTCTGCCAACGTTTTGGCACCGTGAGTGGCCGGGAATTGGGATTTGATGCGGTCGAATTCGCGGTGGGCTTTTACAATTTGCGGAATGTGCGACCACTTGCCCTGCAGCATAAAGAAAACGCCGGCCAAGCCATCGAGTAGTTTACGAGCCAAGATGCGCCCAGACTTTTCAGATGGATGCAAATTTTTGTGCAGCATCAACAAGTTGTTGCGGAAATTTAAAAATGTTTTTCGCGGACTTTGGTTGGAGAGGGTGGCGCCGCCGATGTGAAAAACGCGGGAATCGGGGCAAGACCAAATGCTGTAGCCCATGAGTTGAAGTCGCCAACACAAATCGATTTCTTCCATGTGGGCGAAGAAGGCGAGATCCAAGCCGGTGGCTCGTTCCCAGGCTTCGCGTTTGATGAATAATGCCGCGCCGGAAGCCCAAAAAATGGGCATCGGGTTGTTGTATTGTCCTTGATTGGTTTCAACGTTGCCGAAAATCCGACCCCGACAAAATGGATAACCGTATTTGTCGATGAATCCGCCGGCTGCGCCGGCGTATTCGAATTTGTTGCGCTTGTAATAGTCGATGAGGTGCGGCTGCGCCGCACCCAAATCCGGGTGTTGCGCAACCAATTCTAGCAATGGCGATAGCCATTGCTCATCGGGCTCTGCATCGGAATTCAACAAAACAAAATAATCCTCGGTACACTGCTTTAACGCCTCGTTGTATCCGCCTGCGTAACCGGTATTTTCGGAAAGCTGAATGAAACGAATTTCTGGGTAATGGCCCAACATAAACTCAGCACTTCCGTCGGTGGAGGCATTGTCAACCACAGTAATGGTTGCCCCCGGATACTGACTGTTCCGAATCACAATCGGCAAACACTGTTGTAACAGGTTGCGCGTATTGTAATTTAGAACAACGATATTTATGGTTGGGGATGGCAAATTGGGAGTTGTTTTATTTTTCGGAGGGCTTGGTGCAAATGTAATAGATCGCGCGCCTTGAATTTATGCGTCAGCCACAGCGGAACTTTTTCCAGCGCCGGCCGCTGAACCGCCCTTGAAATTATGAAAAACAAACTGAGGCTCGGGAGCTACCATCAAAAATACACAACACTTAACTTTCGGATTGCCGTAGGTCTTCAAAAAAGCACCCAATCGCTCCTTCTGCAAAATGCCCAATTCCAAAAATCGCTCTATTGTGGTGGCATTAATCGAATAGGGAAATCCGAATTCATCGCGATCCACAATCATTTCGCCAATCTTGGCTTGCTCCTGATGCGCCACGTAAATTGGATGCTCCGTAAACTTTCCATCGACCATGTCGGTGCTCACCTCCAATAAAAAATCGTTCAATTCGCCCAACTGGGCCTCCAAAGATTTTAATTGGGATTCTACGACTGGATCTGACATATTTTTTTAATGTTGAACGATAAACTTAGAAGTGATAGTGCGTGATTTTTCGCCGTCTAATTGCAAAAAGTAAGTGCCGTTGGGCAAGTTCGCTATTGGGATCGCGCTAGAATCGCCGGTGCCAAAATCGCCGCCGCCTCCGCTGGAAACACCATTACCAAAACGACCTTCCAAAACCAAAGCGCCCTGCAAGTTGTATACGCGATAACTCAAATTTTGCATCGACATCGTTCCGCGAACAGAAATCGAACTGCTGCTCGGGTTGGGGTATAATTTAATCGAACTGCCACGCGACAAACGGGAAACTGAAACCGGCGCTTCCATGTAAACCAGAGGCAAAGCAAACATCCCCCGACCATGGGTGATTACAAACAAAGTACGGTCGTCGCGCATCTTGATTTCGTGAACGGCAACATTTGGAACGCGGTAATCCTTGCTCCACGTTTTGCCACTGTCGATGCTGTAATACAAACCAAAATCGGTGCCCGCAAAAAAGACTTCGTCCGGACGGTAAGGATCCACCGCCATCATATTTACTGGTAAACCCGGAGGCAAATCGCCCGAAATATTCTTCCAAACGGGTTTGTTAGTAACGCTGTCCAACCCGGTCACCTTCCACGCGCGAGGCTGGTTGCTGATGTTTGAAAACGCCACATACAACACATATGGATTTTTTGGGTGAACCGTCATCCCCTTGATTAAATCGTTGGTGACGGCCGAAGGAACACTGGAATTGTAGTTGACCTCCTTGCCCGGGATCGCCGTAGCCGCATGCTCAATTTTGTATAGCTGCGCCGCCGTGCCGCCAAAATAAACGACCGGATTTTCTTGTCTGCTAATGCCAATCGCCTTAATCCCCGCCCTCAAGCTGGTTGTCATCTGGTCCCAAGTGAAACCCATATCCATCGTGCGATAGAGGTATTTGTTGGTGCGATAAAAAACCATGTTTTGGTCGGACAGATTCATTTCGTAAAGGTTGATAAAATCCACGCCATCGGTTGTAAATCGAGGGTCAACGATGTTGGTTGTGTTGCCGCGATTGCTGGGGCTGAAGTTGTTCATCACATGGATCGCAGCGTTTTGATAACTCATGTAGGCGATGCTTCCGTCTTGCTGCCCGATATTGCAATAGGCGCCATCTCCGCCGAAGAATCGCTGACTCACGAGGGGCTTCTCAGCGACTTGTGTTCCATTGTCTTGAGCGCCGGAAATGCCGACCATCCCAATGGGACCGTAGCCGCCGCAATAGAACTGGGTTACGCGGTAGCCGTTGTTGAGATTGGCCGCAACAGCAGTGGATGACCATTTATATCGATATACGCCGCCATCTCCACCCATTAGGAATTCGGTCGTTGTTTTGGGCAAAAACGCATAAGAATGGTGGTCGGAATGACCGATTTCGAGCGGGGTCCACGAGGTTCCACCGTTGTTAGTTCTGCAGATATCACGTCCGCCTACCACGATACTGTTTGTGTCGGTTGGGTGCGCACCCATCACCATGCAATAGGCCTGATAACCGGGTCCGGCTGCGGTGGGAGCGGTTTTGGCTTTCCAAGTATTTCCGCCATCGCTGCTCTTATAGAAAGCCACGGGGGCGGCATCAAAAGCGAATCCTTCGAACACGGCAAAGACCACTTTTGGGAATTTTTGACAGTAGTCTAATTTTATCGTTCTATAGGTTCCAGCATTGGGAGCGCTCGGGAAGGTGAGTGTTTTGAAGGTGCCGGGTTTTCCGTTGGAGTCGGATGCCACAACGAGGTTGGATTGCATGGTAGCCATCACGCGGCCGTTGGGAAGACAAACCACATCGGTGACTTGTTTGTTTCCGCCATTGTAAGCGATGGACCAAGTTGCGCCGCCATCAGTTGAGCGATAGAGGCCATAATTATTGGTGCCAACGAATATCGTTTGGGAGTCGATTTCTGAATGTTCGATGTCCCATATCGCATTGAAACCATTGAGTTTTACTGTGGAGGAGAGTTGGTTGAAGGTCTTACCACCGTCGGTTGATTTGAAAACGCCTTCGCCATCCACATCGGCCGAATTGGCTCTGCTTTCGCCGGTTCCGTAATAGACTTCGTTGTGGTTATATGGGTTTGAGGTAAGGGCGGATGGCATCATAGAAACTTCATGTTCGTTGATGGGTTTCCAGCTTGTGCCACCATTTTCGCTGCGCCACAGTCCACCTGAGATGGCACCGGCGAGGATAATTTTTTCGTTTCGGGGGTCGACCCATAGCGCGCGGGTTCTGCCGGCTACGTTGTTGGGTCCGAGTTCAATCACGGTATCGATTGGGCTGTTGCCAGCACGACGGTCGAGTTTTTTTGCATCGTATTGTGCCCATTGTGAGCGAAGGAAGGGGGGTATTTGGCCGTTGGCGTCCTTTTTTTCTTGGAACCATTGCTCGTAATAGCCGGGGTGTTGGGCGTTTTCTTTTTGGGAATTACCGTTGCTTTTTTCGTTCTGACCCAGCGAAATTAGGCTATATAGTCCGAAAAGGGCTAGGGTTGGGAATAGGAGGGAGAGGGAGAGGCGTGCGGATTTCGACATCATAAATTACAAATATACAATCGGGGGCGGAGGGTTTGCGGAATTCGTAGGATTATTGGTAAAAGTTATATGAGGGGATTTCGAATTGGATTTTGGTGGGTGCAAACTTTGGAATGTTTGATTACATTTGAATATGATGAAGGCTTTTCAGCGCTTTTTGTTGGTGTTGGGCATTGCTACGGTATTGACCGGGGTGGTGTGGGTTTCGCCATGGGGATATTTGATCAAGGGGGTTCGGTTGACGTACATGATCGGACAGAAATCGGCTAACTATTTGGATTACAAGGGGTTCGATACGCGAGAAATCGCTAATGATCCATCACATGTGTCTACTTTGACGACATTGGAAGGCGCTTCGGAGGCCGCTTTGAGTGAGGGGTTGGTGGCGATGTTGAATAAAACCGAGAGCGGTTCTTTTTTGGTGTTTCGCAACGATACGTTGGTGTGCGAGAAATATTTTGAGCCGGTGGATGCTCGGGTACCTACGAATTCGTTTTCGATGGCCAAAACGATCACATGTCTGTTGGTGGAGAATGCGATTGAGCGCGGTGAAATATCGTCGTGGGACGAGCCGGTGCGGAAGTTTTTGCCTTGGGTGGGTGCGGTGAAGGATGTGGAGGGGTATCAAAATGAGGCGTTGGAGGAGAATGCGAAGGCGTTGACGTTGAGGCATTTGATCACGATGACGGCCGGGTTGGCTTGGAATGAAAGTTATGTGTCGCCTTTTGGGATCACGGCGAAGGCGTATTACGGGAGCGATATTGAGGCTACGATGCGACAGGTGCCGGTGGTGGTGAAGCCGGGGGAAGTGTTTGAATATCAGAGTGGTGCGACGCAGTTGTTGGGGTTGGTTTTGGAGAAGGCGACGGGAAAACATTTGGCAGAATTGGCATCGGAAAGAATTTGGAAGCCATTGGGTGCTGAGGCGCCGGCGACGTGGTCTTTGGATAAGGAGAATGGACGGGAATTGAATTTTTGTTGTTTCAACGCCCGGGCTCGCGATTTTGGTCGGTTGGGCTTGCTGGTGATGCATCACGGCGATGGGTTGATTGATTCTGGCTTTTTGGCTATGGCTCAACGTCCGTTTGTATCGGCGAATCACCCGGAGGCACCGCGGTCTGTGAATTACGGACATTCGTTTTGGTTGGGCGAGGTAGACGGGGTGAAGTTCAGTTATTTTCAGGGTTTGAAGGGTCAGTATATTGTGTTGATTCCGTCGCGGGGGATGGTGGTTGTGCGCACAGGGAATGGGATTGAGCGGAATGCTGACGGCGGGAAGGTATATGCTTGCGTGAAGACGTATGTGTCTGAGGCGATGAAGTTGTTTGGTCGTTGATGGATTTTTTTGCGTGGTTTTTAAGGTTTTGATTGATTGATGGGCGAGATGGAATTTTCGGATTTTATAAATTTTGGTGGATTGGCGGAGGATGTGTTGTGGGGCGGATTGACGAAGGATGCGCATCGAAAATATATGTTGCGCTGTTTGGAACTTGCGGAACGCGGACGGGGCCGGGTGAGTCCAAATCCGATGGTGGGTGCCGTGTTAGTGCGTGACGGGGTGGTTGTGGCTGAGGGGTGGCATGCTTATTTTGGCGGGGCGCATGCGGAGCGGATGTTGTTTGAGGGATTGGGGGCTAGTGATTTTTCGGATTGTATTTTATATGTTT
>Ga0102873_1000548_pt1 | contig 12892 bp, 14 predicted proteins | sample Colrivmeta1547B3_FD_78183 | JGI IMG/M metagenome (GOLD analysis project Ga0102873, IMG submission 78183) | Estuarine microbial communities from the Columbia River estuary - metaG 1547B-3 | ecosystem: Environmental > Aquatic > Marine > Intertidal zone > Estuary | place: USA: Columbia River... | reverse complement strand
CAACGACACTCACAGGAATCTGTCCGTTCAGTTCCCGGAAACTTCGTCGTCTCGAAACTGCAAGCAGCCTTGAATGCGGGAATCCTGAACCCCTTCGGCAGCGCAGAAGCCACCCCGAGCGCCGTGTCGCTCAAAAACTCGGCTATCAAAGCTGGTAATAACTACGATCAGCTTAAGGAGTATGGCGCTCTCGTGTCGTTCATATACACGCGAAAAGCGACTCAAAACACCTACGACGTACTGCTCAGCAATGGAAATCTGTTTGAGCTGCCGGGTGGCGATGCGGGAATCGCGGTGGGGCTTCAGCGCCGGGATGAAACATTCCGCTTCGATCCCAATCCCAACACGGATGACCCAACAGCAGATCCAGTCATCGTTGGCGACACCTCAGTGAACTCGGTATTTGCGGAGGCGGTGTTGCCTCTCAGCGAAAAGTTGGAAGTGCAGACGGCCGTACGCTTTGAGGATCACGGATCGGTGGTTGGCGAGACTGTCGATCCGAAAATTGCCGCAAGATTCGATGCAACACCGTGGTTGGCGCTGCGCGGCTCATACGGAACCTCATTCCAAGCCCCCTCGTCAAATCAGCAGGGTGGAATTGTCAATAGCGGTGCGGTCAATTACCGAACCGTCGCTGGGACTGCTACTTGCGGTGGTGCAGACCTGTCGAGTTTTATCGTTGCGCAAGTTGGTCAGCCTGTGGGTAGCTTGAAGCCTCAGTCGGCCAAGAACTTGAACTTCGGATTTGTTGTGCAGGCGAATAACTTCGATACGAGTATTGACTACTGGCGATATGACTACACCGATCTGATCGTCAACACTCAAAATGCTCAAGCCATCTTGGATAGCTCGTGCGCGGGCGTTGCCAACGGATCGCCTCCGAGAGCATCAGAGTTCATTGAGCGCGCTGCAAATGGACAACCTACGAAGATTATCCTCGCACTGCAGAACGCGAACCAGGCGGTAACCGATGGCGTGGACTTGGCACTGAATTACCGATCGGAACTTGGGGCTGCGAAACTCGGTGCCCGTCTTACGCTGACCTATGTCAACTCATTTGAATTCACAACCGGCATTACTCGATCAGAGCTCGCTGGAAAACGAAATTTTTTAAGTGGATCATTCGGCTCGCTACCTCGCTTGCGAGGAAATGTGACGGGAACTGTGGATTCCGGACCGCATAGCGGATTTGTAGTGATCCGATACTCGAGCGCGTATACAAACGATGATCCCGTTGTGCGCGCGGCGGTACCACGAATAAAGGACTTCGTAACCATCGATGCGCAATACAGCTATTCTCTAGAAGAGTTGCTGGATCGCGATGTGCGACTGACAGTTGCAGCAAAGAATGTGTTTGATAAAGACCCGCCTGATGTTGGCGATAATCGTCCAGGATTTGACGAGCAGGTTCATACCCCCAGAGGTCGCGTCATTCATGCCGGTGTATCTGTCAAATTCTGATCGAGCTATTTGATCAAGATTAAAGAATGGGGTTGCTGGCTCATTTTAAGATTAGCCAGAGAGTCGTTAGCGCGGCTCTCTGGTTTTTCTTTTCTACGGGGTTATCAGCAACTGCCCAGCAGAACAACGCCGCGCAACCTGCCTGGCCTGAGGGTCGACCAAATATCGTCTTCGTTCTGCTAGATGATGTGCGCTATGACGATATCGTGGACCACCCGTTCTCCAAAACCCCGAATATCGAAAGACTTGCGAGAGAGGGCTCCACATTCACGAATTTTTTCACGTCTGCACCTCTGTGTTCGCCGAGCCGCGCAGTATTTCTGACAGGAAAATACCCTCATCGCAACGGAATTATCGACAACGGCGAGAGGGCTTCACAGAGCCATCAACTGGTGACATTTCCTCGATTACTGCATGACGCCGGATACCGAACCGGTTTCTTCGGTAAGTGGCATATGGGTCACGAGGACGATTCGGCGAGACCGGGGTTCGATCGCTGGGTGAGTTTCGTGGGGCAAGGCGTGTACTTTGATCCCGTACTTAACATTGACGGAAAAACTTCTCAGGCTAAGGGGTACATGTCCGACATTCTCACGGAGCAGGCAATTTCGTTTATCGAGTCCAGTCCGAGAAATACGCCATTTCTAGTTTTTCTCGCTCATAAAGCATCGCATCCAGAAGTGCATCCTAATCAGGTTAGAACGTTCCCTTCGCCACCAATGGATGCAACGCTCTATCAGGAAGATCAGATACCGCGCTCGCCAAGTTATCGTGCCCCGCTCACTGGAAAGCCAGCATTAAAGCCAACCCAGGAATACAGTGACCCGCGAAGTCCGCCGGGGGGCCTGCCCGATAGCGTCATTAAGGATCGACTCCGAATGCTGCAGGCTGTTGATCGAGGTATTGATCGGCTACGGTCGGCTTTAGAGAAACGAGGCGTTCTGGACGAGACGGTTTTCGTGATCACGAGTGATCAGGGATTCTTCTACGGCGAGTTTGGTCTAGCTCAGGAGCGGCGACTTGCATACGAATCAAGTATTCGAATCCCCCTGATCGTTCGTTATCCAGCCATCGCCCGGGCGGGGTCGAAGCCAAGCTTTCTCGCGGGGAATGTGGATATAGCGCCGACCCTGTTGGAGATGGCCAAGGCGCCGTTGCCCAAAGATCTAGACGGCAAGTCGATGGTAAAGACCTGGCGAGGTGAGGCCGGGCCATTACGCAGCAAGCTCTTGGTTGAGTACTACTCGGATACCGAGTTCCCACGACTTCAAAAGCTTGGGTACCAGGCTATTCGTACCGAGCGGTACAAGTTCATTAGATATCGAGACTTGACCGGCGTCGACGAACTATATGATCTTCATAAAGATCCGTTTGAGTTGGATAACTTGTTGCGTGGCGATGCCAGTGCGGCGTCCCTGCGGCGTGAGTTAAGTCAACAGCTCGATGAGATGATCGACTCTCGCGCGCCGAAGATAGACCCTCACTAATGCCGCGCTCTCCGTGGTGGCGTTCGCTTTACGCTCAGGTATTGGTCGCCATCTTCGTCGGTGGCGCATTGGGGCACTTTTTTCCGGATCTCGCGGTGCAACTCAAGCCACTCGGCGACGCGTTCATCAAGCTCGTCAAAATGGTAATTGGGCCCGTGATCTTCCTGACTGTCGCAGGCGGCATTGCCGGGATGAGTTCCTTAGGGCGACTTGGGAGCACGACGGGGAAGGCGATGCTCTACTTCTTCATCGTCTCGACTGTTGCTCTAGTGATCGGGCTTGTCGTGGCAAATCTCGTCCGACCCGGTGCGGGGATGGACGTCGATCCAGCAACGCTCGACAAGGCTGCTGTCGGAACGTACGTAGGCAAAGCGGAAGAACAGACCGTCACCGGATTTTTGCTCTCGATTATTCCCGACACCTTCGCCGGGGCGTTGACTGGTGGGCAGATTCTTCCGGTGTTGTTTATCGCAGTGATATTCGGCGTAAGCGTCGCATCGCTGGGTGAGGTGCGCAATCGAATCGTTACTGCGTTACATGACATTAGCGAAGCTTTCTTCCGCATGGTAGCCATCCTGATGAAGTTTGCTCCGATTGGTGCTTTCGGCGCATTTGCATTCACGATAGGGAAGTACGGGATTGATAGCGTTGCCAATCTTGCAGCACTGATCGTCACGTTCTACGTGACGTCAGCGCTATTTATCGGGATAGTCCTTGGGCTTATCGCCTACGCCAGCGGCTTCTCGCTCTGGAGTCTATTACGATATCTCAAAGAGGAAATTTGGCTCGTCATCGGTACGAGTTCCTCCGAAGCAGCGTTGCCCTCACTGATGCGCAAGCTCGAAAGCGCTGGATGCTCAAAGCCTGTCGTCGGTCTTGTGGTGCCGACTGGATACTCATTTAATCTGGATGGCACCAACATCTACATGACCTTGGCAGCGCTATTCATCGCGCAAGCCACTGGCATCGACTTGTCTCTCCAGGAGGAGTTGCTGCTGCTGTTTGTAGCAATCGTGAGCTCTAAGGGTGCAGCCGGTGTCACAGGTGCCGGGTTCATCACATTAGCTGCCACACTGGCAGTTTTGCCAAGCGTTCCGGTGGCAGGCATGGCGCTCATCCTTGGAATCGATCGCTTCATGTCGGAGTGCCGAGCCGTCACTAATTTCATCGGAAATGCTGTGGCAACAATCGTTGTGTCACGTTGGGAAAGTCAGTTTGATCCAATCCAGTTTGATAAGGTCGTTAACAAGCCGTTGATTGATGACTAGCCACCTGAATTTCAATTACGTCAAAACAGAAGTTTGACTAAGCTCTGGGTGCGAGAGTGTTTTCGGAGACGAAATTACCTGTCAAAATCACGACAGTTACATACACATTCTCTTACATACGGAATTTAGGACCGCCTAAATTATTGATAGCCAACAGCCCTAGGTTGGTCCAGTCTTCTCATAATCCCTTGGTCCGCAGGTGTGAATCCAAGCGGACCCAGTCTTCCAGCGAAGACAGACTCTCAGCCTATCGGACAAATGGACCTTGACATCGCGGGGGCCAGACACGCGTTTTGACATTGACCTTACGGGATATGCGTAATATTGCATAACTCGATCTGAGTCGGTAGTCTATGAGCATGAAATCCGTCGTTTGGCTCGGTAGCTCGAAGGCCGACCTTAAAGCCTTTCCCGCAGAGGCGATGGACGATACGGGGCACCAGCTTTTTCGAGTCCAGCGTGGACTCGACCCGGACGACTGGAAGCCAATGACGTCGATTGGAGTAGGCGTGCGCGAAATTCGGGTTCGCGATTCATCGGGAGCATTTCGAACGATCTATCTTGCGACGCGACCCGAGGCGATATACGTCCTGCATTGCTTTCGGAAGAAGTCACAGAAAACAACCCGTGAAGATATTGAATTGGCTCGACAGCGACTCGCGCGAATCCCAAGGAAAACATCACATGACTAAACGGAAAGTACATAGCGTTTTTCATGATCTCTATCCAGAAGATCAGGCTGCGGAAATGGAAATGCGTTCACTCCTACTTCAGGGCCTGAGTAGCTGGCTCGCTGAATCTGGCATGACGCAGACTGAAGCGGCAAAAGTTCTCGCTGTTACTCAGGCCAGAGTCTCGGACATCAAGCGAGGCAAGATCAGCTCCTTCAGTCTCGACTTACTCGTTCGGCTCGCGGCAAGGGCGGGACTAAATCCGAAACTGAAGTTGGTGGCTTGAGACGTAAATCGGAAAGTTCTTTGAAAGAGAGCCAGACGTCGCCAGTGTCAAAAAGACAATAGTTACATACCCAATCTCTTACACACGGAATTCAGGAACGTGTAAGTGATTGATGGCCAACGGGACTGAGTTGGTCCGGTCTTTTAGTAGCTGGGTCGAGTGCGCTGAGTTTGAACAGCGACTGCTCCGCGCTCAGTCCGGTAACAAGTGACCGGTCTTCACAAAGATCGTACAGCCCGCCTCGCTGAACGGCGTGTGTTGGCTCATGTGCGGGCTTCTTATCCACGTCCCCTCAGGGTACGTGCCGTGCTCGTCCGCGAACACGCCGCGCACGACGAATATCTCTTCGCCGCCGTAGTGTCTATGGGTGCTGAAGCGGGTCTTCGGCGCCCATCGCACCAAGGTCGATCCGGCACCTTGGCGCATCAACGGCATCACGCTGAGACCGGGCACCATGCCCTGATGCCAGGGTGCTCTGCTGGTATCGACGACCTCGCGCACTGTCTGGTCGGGGCCGAGATGGCGCAATTTGACGAACAACGTGCAGCCGACGGTGCTGAACGGCGCATGCGTCGACCCCGGTGGATTCATGAGGTATGACCCCGCCGGATAGTCGCCTGTCTCATCGCTGAAGATGCCCTCGAGGACCAGGATTTCCTCGCCGAGGTCATGCGTGTGGGCGCTGAACCGGGCGCCCGGCTGGTAGCGGACGACGGACGTCGCGCGGGCGACCTCGCCGCCTGTCCGATCGAGCATGCGCCGATCGACGCCTGCCTCCGGGCTCGCGGTCCACGGCAGGTCCTGATGTCGCAGGACGATTCGTTCGCTGTAGTCAGAGTTGAGGAACATCGTTCGCTCGGTCGACCGGTCGCATAGCCAAGGCTGCGACGAGTCTACGCGTTGATTCGGGTCAAGACCACATACTCGGCCTGGATGATCGCTCTGCCTTGCGGAGCGCTGATCATGTCACTCACTGAGCGACTGCGAAAGCCCGTCAAATCGTATTGTTGATTGACAAAATAGGGCTCAAAGAAAACGGTTTTTCCTGTGCCGCATATTAGATGTGGTGATGTTTCTCTCGAGATCGAAAAGTATTAAAACTCAAAAGGACAAGTCCAAGGTCTCTTACATACTAAAATTTTGAGCATATAAGTGATTGATGAACAATGGAGCCAAGTTAGTCCGCAGGTTTGAATTCAAGTGGGTCGTTTCTACGACTGACTCTCCGACGGAAGGTTCCAGGCGAGCACCATGTTGGGTAGCAACGCGCCCAACATGAAGAACGCGATGATGAAGGGCGTGATCAGCTCGCGAGAAAGAATCGGCTCGTCGATCATTCCTCTGTCGAACGCGATATCGCTCATCCAAACCGCCCCAACGGCCAGACCTACGACGAACGCAAGAATTCCGTAAGAGGTCACATAATTTTGATTCCGAATGTCGAGCAAACGCTCATCTAGAAGCTCGGCGGGTGCTTCGGCAATCAGCCTGCACGACTTCCGAAGTACGAAGTACAAGGCGATTGCTAAGGCAATAGCGATGCCTTCGATGTAACTCTGAATCTTTCCATCGACGAGGAAAGCAGAAATCACCAATGCCATGATCGAAAGCGACGCGAAGACGACAAGGGATCGACGAGTATTCTGTCGATAAAGGACCGAGTCTTTTTGATCGGACAGCGCCTGAGTGACCTCTTCTCGGGATACGCCGTGCGCCCAGTAAAACTTCTTCTCTTGGTTTGCCATGGGTTAAGTTCCTTTTCTGAAGGGTTTGATGGAGAAGATGTCCGGAATCTCTGCGTCGAGTGCTTTAGCTATCTTCAGCGCGAGGATGAGGCTCGGGCTGTATTCGCCCCGCTCGAGATAGCCGATAGTTTGGTAATGCACGCCAACCGCGTCTGCGAGCTGCTGACGGGACATTCCTTTGGCGGTTCGTAGATCTTCAACGCGGTTGAAGACCGGATCTTCTTTCTGGCGACTCATGCGATATAGCATACATACAACATAGCATGAATGCAATATTGATGACTGGGCGCGGCAACCTCAAGGCGATCCCCCGGAATTGAGGGGGGCCTCAATTCCGGGGATTAATGAGCGTTTGGTCAGAACCGCCATCCGAACGCGACGGTCACCGCGAGCGGCTCGTAGTCCGCTTTGATTTGACCGACAGCGCCTTCTTCTCCATTGAGCTCGGCGTTGGATACGAGCAGGTAGCGAACACCCGTATCTACGAAAGCGCGCTCTCCCCAGTTGTATCGGGCGCCAATCAGTGCCTGAAATCCGGTACCCGAGCCGCTGAAGGAGTTCTCTACGCCGCCGCTTTCGAAGTCGAGATCGATTTCGGTCGCGTAGACAGCCCCGAGTCCGGCATAGGTCTTAACGCGTGGGGAACCGAAGAGATCGAACTCGCGCAAAGCATTAAGGGCAATACTGGTCGAGGCATAGTTGCCGTCCCCGGAGGGTAATCCGGGGCCACCGGCCACGAGCGTAAAGACCGGATGATCGACGGACTGGTACATGAACTCTGCTTCGATGCGCCAGTCTTCGCCGATATAGCGGCCGACTGAGCCCCCGGCGAGAAAGCCGGTATCGAGAGGAATAGTCGGTGTAACCGTGCCAGAGACTCCGGGTCGGGTAAAGGTCAGTAGTTGATCTGACTGGGTCACAAGGCCGAAGGCACCTGTGGCGTACCAGTCACGTGTCTCGGCGGAGACGATCGCTGGTGTGGCAGCGATGAAGGCGGTTAGTACGGTCGATTCAATCCATGATTTCATAGTCAAAAGTTTTCCTTTGAGAGTGAATAACAAACAGAGAATAAAAGCGAGAAACGACTATTGATCAGCGAAACTTGTACAGTACCGTAATGCCGGCCTCGAATTCGCCACTTGCCCGAACGATGGGACTATCACGCACGTCTGATGCGTAGCGCTCATAACCGGTTTCAGCGCGTATGAGCCACCGCTCACCGGCAGCGTATTGTAGATAAAACTGACCGCCGACTGCGCGATACCCGCCTTTGGGATCGAATGCGGGATAGCCAGAGCTTGCCGATTGTGCTGGCGTTACACCGAAATCTTTGCGCTGGAACTCGCTCGTCGCGAATGTGGTGTACAGCACGAAATCGGCCTGCCAGCGTGGTCCCGGCACGGGTAATTCGCGACCGACACCGAGCACGGCGAGCGCGCCGAGCTCTGAATTTCCCGCAAGCACGCGCCCGGCAAGCCACCATGGCCAGCCGTCGCTAAAGCCGCGCCGTACGTCTAGCGTGAGTGCCAGCTGGTCATCGGCGTTACCGAGCCCGCGTAGAAACGGGCTGTCTTCCTCCTCACGGCCGAACTCGAGTTGTAAACCGGCGCCGATTAGCCAGTCTGCCGACGGAGTCCAGCGCAGGCCGAGCGCGTTACCTTCCCAGTAATAACGGATATCGCCACGCCGTAGGTGTGCCACCAATCCTGGCTGTAGCTCAGTCTCAGACTCATCGCCGCCGTCGTAGATTTCTCCGTATTCGGCCTCTGCTCCGAGCGCAACAGACCAATCGTTAGGTCCTGCCAGATCCACTATCTCGGCGGTCGGTAGTGCCCAGTCTCGTGTTTCGGCATTTGCATCGATCGCGAAGATCGCTAGCAATGCCAGCAGGGATCGACGCGCCGAGCGCCGGCTTTGAGCGGCCACTGCGGATAACAAATTGCCCATTCAGTACTACCTCCCAAAAAGCGCACGAGCGAGATGCCGGCGTCGGATTCGTAGAGACGTATTAGAGGAGGCGTGTTCCGGGGAGTCCCGTGTTAATGAATTAACGGCAGGAAAGATGAACAAACGGTAGCGGCATCCTGGGAAGCGCTGACCGCTCGGGTGGTAGAGTGATTTTGACCTTTATTTATCGATTGTCGGTCATTAACTCCATGATCCGCTTCAGCTTTGTTGAGCCGACCTATCTACTGGCAGTGGGACTTGTGCTGCTGGTCATCGCCATGGTCATCGGCAGTGACCTTGGGCTACGTGCGCCCATGTTGTTGGTCGGTCTGGTCTGGGTTCTGCACCTGTCCCTAGGTCTCGCGGTGATCCGCTTGGCCATCGTCAATCTGGCTAGATGGCGTGCGACTGCGCGTTGGCCTGATCTGGGTCTTCTCTTATTGGCGGGCCTGATCGCATCGCTGGTACTGGCGCCGGTCTCGCTGGTGATCGATCAGTGGCTAATGAGTTGGGGTATCGACTCCGACGATGAGTTTTTGCTCGGACGGTCGCTCCAAGGCTGGGGGGTTCTGCTTGGACTATGCGAGGAATGGATCCAAGTTGTTGGGCCAACATTACTCGTATCAGCCCTGCTCAGTATTCCCGCCTGGCGGCCCGCGTTGAGCAAGTACTTTCGTCTCGGCATAAAATGACTAGGGTGTAACAGTCGAAGGATTGATCGTGAGTGTTGCTGATCGTTCTTTTATTCGTTTTAGTTTTATAGAGCCGCCGTACCTATTGGCTGTGGGGTTTGTTCTCCTCGGGACGTTTGTATCGGTGGGAAGCAAACAGGGCTTGGAAGCCCCTCTGCTCGCGATTGTCCTCGTATGGGCACTGCACCTATCGGTCGGTCTCGTCGCGATCCGCGCCGGAGTGATCGGTCTATCGAGATGGCCGAGGACGGCCAAGTGGTCGGATCTCTCTTTGCTTGCAGCGTCTGGGTTTATTGCATCCCTTGTTCTCGCGCCAGTGTCCTTCATGATCGACCAGAGTTTATTGACGCTCGGGGTTGATGCCGACGACGAACTGCTGATTGGCTCGGGCGCAACTTTGTTAAAGATATTTTTTGGAATAGCAGAGGAATGGACTCACGTCGTCGGGCCGACGGTGTTAGTCGCGGTGATGCTCGCTCTGCCAGCCTGGTGGGCAGGTCGACAACCGGTGTCAAAGCCGTTATCGATTATTTCGAGCTCTTCAGAAGTCTCCGATTCACACGCTGAGGCTAAAGTACCGATTGCTCGCGATTCCTTGAATTCTGAGCTAACGGAGACTAGGTCTTGTTTGCAGCGTCTCCCACCGGCTCTGGGTGCTGATCTGATTGCGGCGCAATCAGAACTTCAATATGTTCGGATCTACACGACTCGAGGAGATGCTCTCGTGCTTGGAGCTCTCAAAGATGTCGCCGAGCAGCGTGAGGCCGAGGGGCAGCTCGTACACCGTACCTGGTGGGTGTCGACTCGTCACGTTCGGACGTTGCGACGAAAAGGTACGCAGTATGTGCTGACAATGGCAAATGGTCTTGAGGTGCCAGTCAGTCGTCGACGTCAACAAGGACTGATCCGCCAGTTCGGATCGAGCACCACGTTGAACTGACTATCGCGAAATAATTTTAAAGCTCGCTCCTATAGCTAAAAAATAGACTACGAGGAAAATCATGATCACGGGAATCTACGCGGGAATTTGCGGGCTATTGCTTGGCGTGCTGTATGTTCGGATCAGTCAGCGCCGTCTAACAACGAAGATCGGGGTTGGTTCGGGCGGTGATGCAGAGCTCGAGCAAAGAGTCAGAGCGCACGGAAATCTCGTCGAATCCGCGCCATTTGCTCTGGTCCTCCTCTATCTCATAGAGCAGACCGGATTGAGCTCAACATATATTCATGTTTTTGGTGCAGCTTTTGTTTTCGCCCGTCTTGCTCATGCGCAGGGAATGTCGACTACGACCGGTCGATCGGCTGGTCGCTTCTACGGCTCGCTCGGGACGGTGATTTTACTTTTTGTGATGTCTGCGCTTCTCATCGCGAGAAGTATTGGCGTCTAACTTGTCGCTCAATGGCTGGTGCGCTCAGACAGGGGCGCCGTGAGGCTGGTAACAACCTCCAGTTTGCCCCGTATAGATTCGAGCATCACGCAACCCATTAAAGACTGGAAGTGTCTCGTTGAAGCAACGTCAGCTTTGCTGGCTACTTAGGTTGCTTACTGCGTGCGGTCTGTATTGATTCAGCTGCGAGCGACGCCATTTTTACCGCCTCCGAGGCAGCTTGGGTGGCTCGTCGCGTCGCTTCCGCGGCCTCTGCCGCCGCCTGTAATGCGACTTCCTCAGCCTGTCTCGCTGCAGCCTCTGCTGCAGCAGCGCACGCTGCTGAGGCTGCAGCAGCAGCTTCTACGGCGGCCTGCGCGGCAGCCGCGGCAGCTTCGGCTGCACGTTCTGCAGCGATAACAACGTTAGACGCGAGTGAGAGTCGCGCCACTTCTGCTGATCTCGTGGCCGAGTCGGCGGCCATCTCAGCGGCACGACACGCTCGTTTTGCCGCGTCTGCTGAATGCTGGGTAAGCAGCTTGAGTGACTCCAGAGTCTCGGAATATTGTTTATCGACCATCAGATGTCGCTCGCGGAGCTGAATAAACTCCTCTCGGAGAAGACGAACTTCTTCCTTGATGCCTGCGATCTCAGAGGACATGAACAGTATTCCGCGCTATTAACTTAGTGTGACGAGTATCCCAGAATTTTGCAGATCGCGTTGTAGCATTCGCACGCCTCGCTCTCGAGTTTACTTAAATCTGGGACAGCAAGCCGACTCCTGCTTTGCTGAATGAGTTTCCTATGTGAGAGATGCCCTATCGCTGTAGACGCAGCTTCTCTACGAATCCCGAGAATCAATCCAATTCTTTCATGTGTCATGTCGACTTCATCGCTACCAGTACGGCGAAGCGTGAGTAGGATCATCTTCACGACTTGCTGTTCAACAGAGTGGTAGCGGTAGCAAAAACAGGTTTGCGATGCGTACCGAACGATCGCGCTCGAATAGTCCAAAACACATCGTCGGAAACTCGACGATACTTCGATTTCTCTTTGCAGAAAGTCTGCTGTCACCACGATCCCGAACCCCGCCGTTTGTAACGTGTACTTCATGGCGGGCTCTGAAGTCTTCGTCAGACTATCCAATCCGACCAAGCCTTCATTGCCAGTCAAAGTCGACTCGGCCAGTCCGCCCGATGGTGATTCGCTCGAGAGCGAAAATATTGATGTCGTTGGGAAAATGACACGAGTTAAACAAAGACGATGTACCGCTTCCAATTCCTTGGCTTTGAAGTGTACAAGGGAGGAATGCGCCTCCCACTTTGCCCAGTCGTCAACAGAAATCTGTCGTGTTATCGCGTTAATCAGTCTATGACGATTCAGTGCGTCTACAGATTTGGTCACCCATTCTTGTAGCACTCTCCGCGCCGAATAATTGTTGAGTTTCTTACAGAACTTGAAAAGACAGTGCGCTTCAGCTGTGTGCCTGTACAGCAGTAACCGCAGTGAGTTACTGGATACGCGTACGCACTGGCGAGGCTGGGCTATCGCAGGGTAGGTCGACCTTCTCTAGAGAATTGGCGCGCCTCAGAGCGATCAATGAGCTTTTTCGAGCGAATACAAACCATTCACTTCTAGAGTCGAATTTAGTCGGTGCGCACGGAACCTCGGAGTGCGTGAGTGATTGATAGAAAAAATAGAATTGATTTGCTCACAATGCTCATAACTACTTGATCCGCCGATGTAAATCAAAGCGGGTCCACGCTCTCGCGTGACTTAGCCCAAGTTACGGCGCCGTGATTCTAAAAACCACATTCTTTTTGGGTGGTTCACCGAAGTAGGCGACCTCTTCCTCCCCGACGAGTTCGGCGCCTAGGCGTTGCATGGCGATGCGAGAGCGAATGTTTTGGATGCCCACATGGAAGATCACGTGCTTCACATGCTGAAAAGCATAGTCGAGCATTAGCCGCT
>Ga0102873_1000541_pt1 | contig 12963 bp, 10 predicted proteins | sample Colrivmeta1547B3_FD_78183 | JGI IMG/M metagenome (GOLD analysis project Ga0102873, IMG submission 78183) | Estuarine microbial communities from the Columbia River estuary - metaG 1547B-3 | ecosystem: Environmental > Aquatic > Marine > Intertidal zone > Estuary | place: USA: Columbia River... | reverse complement strand
TGGTATAAAGTGCATTATTGATACTCATTGAAATGAAATACAGTCCAGATTCATTAAGTACAGATCGTTCAATCACAATCTCATTATTGATTACATTTAGGTAGGGAATAGAATATACCATTTTACCGGTTGCATTGAATATTGTTATTCCATTAACTTGACCAACGCTTTTAGGCGCGTTGAATATTATACGTTCATTTGTTATTTGAACAAGTTGAAGAATTTGACCATTACCTTCAAAAACCCCATTATTCGATTCTTCCTGTATGACATGCTGGGATAAATAAATCATATCCCCATTATCGTTACCGTTATTATTTGTTTTATTCGTCGCAACATAAAAAGTAACCGGGCCTGAACCGGCTGCAGGCGCAGTCCATGTCCATGTCCAAGATGGCGCATTAGAACTTGTATTACTTAAAGATGTATGATTTGCATATTTTTTTGACCCTCCATTAATAGAAGTATTTCCCGCTTGCCCCGTAAAACCGCCAGCCATTCCATTTGCAGCAGTTAATGCGGTTGCTTGAAAACCTCGCTTTGTCGGATTAGAGGACATTAATAGGTTTACATTGTATTGTTGTCCCGGTGTATATGTATTTACCGGAGTTACTCCATCCAGGATTGTCAACATATTTTCAGTAGATCCATTAAGAATGGATCCCGAGTGACATTGCGTGCAGTTACTTTCATTGGGCGCCCCTGTCATTCCAGGAGCAGCTCCGCCGCCATTCAATGGAGCACGTAAAAATCCATGTTGCGAAGAATCAACGGAAATATACGCGAACCCAGAAACTAATAATGTAATCAAGGGTAAGGCAAGAAGGTAAGGTGTTTTCATACGTAATAAATTAAAAACTAAGTTAGTTATTTTTTTTCCCTTGATATATCCAACATTCTACTTTTTGAATCAATGAATCGGGTAATGCAGGTCCGCCTTGAGGCATTAATTGGTAACCAGTTCCATGCATCGACCCAAAAATTGCATCAGCCGAGGAGCTAATATTCGCATGATTGGTTAGCGTATAACCTGTTCCATTTCCTGCATCATGACAGCCCGTACAATTATTCTGAATCAATGGTAAAATATCCGAATTAAAAGAAATCGTATCCGGGCAATTTGGAGGAATAACAACAGTTACTTTATCTTTAGTACAATTCGCAAGTAACACAAAGATGGTTGAACACGCAACTAAACGGAGTATATAGTTAACCTTCATGGCTTGAACTAAAAGTTAATGGTTGCAGTGCCAACCAAATGATTGGCATAATGAAATGAACAGGAATTGCGGCAACTGCGATAAAGGTTGTATCAATTTCCTGATTAATATAAGTAATGGGAAAAGCTATACTTGCAACTGAAACCATGGTTAGTAATGTATTTAACACTAGTACCCCCCATTTCTTTAATAACCGACTTACCAACATTAACACTAATGACAACACCAATGATAATGCGATGTAAATTGAAACCACCCTCCAAATAGGCAACACTTTGTAACTCTCATCCAATTCCAAGGCATAAAAGTAATGGAGGTATAAACCGCCAACTAAGGAGGATATAGCGGCTACAATCAAGCCATGAATCATGAACTTTCTCATTTGTCAGTCTTTTTACTTACTGGTAATTCGTAAACAATCTTCATTTTATCAGGAACTGTTTCACTTTTCTTACCTACTTTAAAGTCTATTCGGTTAACATAAAATGTACCCTTGAATGTGTACTTTGAGGAACTTCCCGAAACTTTTGCAGGTATGGTATATTCTTTAGATATACCTTTAATGGTTAAGTCTCCTTTAATTTGTAAATCTCCATTTTCGTCTTTAGTTACGCTGGAAGATTTAAATTTAATATTTGGGTACGTTTCTTCTTCGAACCACTCCTTGGTAAGGGCTTTTTTGTTCATCATACCATTCCCTGTACTTATGGTATTTACCGGAATTTTTAAATTAAACGTAGCATCTGTAGGCGAACCGGATGAATATGTCACATCCCCACTAATGTCGGTAAACTTCCCTGAAGGATGGTCACTCTTAAAGGCAATCGAATGACCTTCAGCTACTTCATAGTCGCCTGTTGGCGCAACTGCCATTGATGTTGATGCGATTAATAAACCGAAATAAACGATGGGTAATATTGCTTTTTTCATGTGTAATTAATTATTCGTTTTCAAATGTAAATTTCCTGCCGACGCAAAAACCAAGCCTAAATTGACCTTTTAACCAGTCGGAAGTGGTGTATGGAATAAACTGTGTCTCACCAATGCCTTGAGCATTCGTTAAATTTATGGTAAAGCTATGGCCAAACGTATACCACTCTAGTGCGATGCCTATACTTTTTTTATACACATCATTTGGGCGCAATCCCTTGGATGCAAACGGGTGATAATACTCAGCAATTAAAGCAAAACTTCCAGTTAATTTGAATCGTGCTGCCGCTCCTACCGAAAATAAATCATTTTGATCGTTTGCTGCTACATAGTTACTGTGTACCAAGGTTGGCATAATAGCTACAGATAATCGGTCACCAAATCGCCGTGCTACATTTAACTGTGTAAAATAAGCAAAACGATGACTTACCTTAGGAAAATGATTAACTTGTGAAATATCTGAAGAAGCTGTCATGTAAGTAAAGGTTGAACCAGCAATCCCAGTGAGGGACATCGGACTTTTTTTACCTTGTTTCAAAATTCGATACTTAACAAAACCATCTAATAAGGACCGATAAGGCGAGCCTGTTCCCTTAGCGCGACCAAATCCAATCATTAAATCATTGGTAATACCATACTCAAGGGCGATTCGAATATCAGCCAAATTATCAAACCCAAACATATTCTGTACACCGCCATTAGTTCCAAACATGTCGCCAAAGCGATGTTCGATTCTAAACTCCATGGTTCGGGCCGGAAGGGTTTCAACCGAATGTCCACAGATTATACGAGTTGAAGAAAATGTTTTCGGCTCAAACGGCTCATCTGAATATTCTGTTTCTTCATGCTGTGCATAGAACTTTAAAGAAAGCATGAGCATCAATAAAAAGTAAGTAATTTTAGCCTTCATCTGTATAGTTTGATGCAACAAATGTATTAATTTAAATCACTCCTGTGAACGTCTCTATATCAAAACATAACCTAAGACAAGATGCTAAAAACCAACGCAAGTTGCTTCGTGCGGATGAAATTGAATTCAGTTCGATACAAATTGCTAAACACGTAAATACTTACTTTAGTTTTCGCGACAAGCGAATATCTTGTTTTTTAAGCATGGAATCTCAAAACGAAGTGCAAAGCAAGTACATTCTTAAACACCTTGCTTCTCATAATCAACTATTTGTTCCCGTAACTAACTTTGCAGAAGGGACTATGGTTCAAGTTGCATACAACATTGGTGATACCTTAACATTCAATACCCATCATATCCCCGAACCTTCCATGAAACTCCCCCCTATCTTACCGACTGATTTGGACGTGGTTTTTATCCCTTTATTACAAGCAGATACTCAAGGAAATCGATTGGGTTATGGAAAGGGGTTTTATGACCGATATTTAGCCTTGTGTAGACCAAATGTTATTAAAATTGGTTTGAATTTCTTTGAACCAATCCCCTCTATCCCAGCTGAGAAAACCGATATTCCGTTAAATTATTTAATTACTCCCAATCGCGTTTATGAATTTAAATGACAAAGGGCATCAAGGTAAATTTCACCTCTTAGCTATCTTACTTATTCCAATCAACTTAATGGCGTGGTTTCTTGCCTCACATTGGGCGTGGGGGTTATCTACGACCGCGATATCTGCCAGTGCTATTTATTTTTTTTCTTTTTCGAAAACCAACTTAATTCCGTCTCCTTCGAAATTCAACTTGAATTCTGGTTGGGTAATCTTGTTGATATCCTCTTGTGATTTTCCAGCATCCTCCGCATAATGACGAAGCATCTTTACTGAAACTGTATCCCAATACGCTATACCATGAATATATGATTCAGTGCCCAATGGCGTTGTGGGTGGAATAGTAAAATGATTTTTAAATCGCACCATGAGAAGCTTTCCGTCGGGTTTAGCGACCTGTACCCAACAACCCGCATTTTGGCAAACGGCCGATAGAGGTGCCTTAATTGTTAATGTTTGTGGATCTTTTGATTTATCCATTCGAGAAACTAATTCCGCAACGCTTATAGAGGCAGTTTCATCAACCTTAACTATACCGTATTCGGACTTAACACTTGCGCAACCAATTAATACGCTAATTAATAACAAAGAACTTAGCGCTTTCATATTATTCCCCTTTGAGTTTCATGAACTTCTCATAAAACGAATATAACTCGTAAGACTCCTCTCCAACAACAATTTTATTTACCTGATTTGCCCCAAGAAAGCGTAACATGATTCGTCTAACCTCGTCTGAATCTGCCACTGGATAGACATCTACTTTTTGGGTGGTTGCATCATAGGTATACGTAAAGGAAGTAGTATAATACTTTGCCGTATTTTGAATTGACTCAGCCGTTGTTTGCGCTGGAAAAATCCACTGAAAATGCCCTAATTTAGCCTCTTTCGTTATTTCAGAAGCAGTTAATTTGGAGCTTACCGTGATTTGCTGCGCAATGCCAGACAAACCAATGGCCATAAAAATCGCAAGGAAAATAGTTCGCATGATATTTATTTTATTGCGAATTTAGCAAAAATGGAGCGTTTAAAAAATAAGGAGTTGCTTTTTTCAAAATCAGGGCGTGCGCGCGAGGCTGGTTGTGATGAAGCGGGACGTGGTTGCTTAGCCGGACCTGTAGTGGCTGCTGCCGTAATTTTACAGCAACCGATACCCGGATTGAATGATTCCAAGCGACTAAATGCAACGCAACGAGAAGCATTAGCAGAAATTATAAAAGCAGAAGCACTTGCCTATCACATTGCTTATGTTGATGAAAATAAAATCGATGAAATCAATATTTTAAATGCAAGTATTTTAGGAATGCATCTGGCATTAGATGGATTAACTATTCGCCCCGAGCATATACTTATAGACGGAAATAAATTTAAACCTTATCGTGACATTTCTACTGAGTGCATCATAAAAGGCGACGGTATATACCAGTCAATAGCAGCTGCGTCTATCTTAGCTAAAACCGCACGGGATAAATTCATGGAAAATGCACATAAACAGTTTCCAGTTTATGGATGGAATGTAAATAAAGGATATCCAACAAAAGCGCATGTTACAGCGATTAACGCGTCGGGATTTTGTGACATGCATCGAAAAACCTTTGGAATTATTCGCGAAATGCACCAAATGAGTTTATTCGATTTAGATAAACAGCCTATTGTTCATTAGATTATGTTCTAGGTATTTTTCCGTTGATGTTTACGTTTAGATTTGCTCTATGTTAAGAAAAGTCCTTTTAATTGTATTCGCGGTATTACTTGCTGGATGGTCGAGTTTTGCCGTTTATTCTCTTGTAGATTCCTCGGCTGAAAAATCCTATTTATCATTTTTCAATGCCATAGATGATGAGTTAATTATTGCTATTCATCACCCGAATGACTTTGAGATCGAAAGCCTAGGAGTTGATTGCAACCAAAAAAATATTGATGTTTTCACTTCCATTTTACCCAGAATTAAAGACCTGTCCTCCGTATTTTTAAGTAAAAAACGAAACATTATTGTGTTTCAAACCCATGAAAAATGGTCGATAAAACGTGTAAAAAACACCTTCCTTCGTGGAATTTACTCCTTTGATCTCACTGGACCGAATACATTTCAGTTTGGCAAATATTTAGGGAAGTTCAAAGGAAATGAACTTATCTTATACTACTACGATTTAGATTTGAATGAGACGAAATCATTTTCCCCATGGCGTATAGACCCTCAATCCACATATAGTATTGTTTATTTACTTGATTCGTTAAACAAAACGCGTGATGTTTATGTCAAATCTGACTATAAAATCAGCTATACAAGCGCTGATTTCAAACCCCATAAAACAAGACTTATCGATGATATTTCTGTGTTCGGGAGTTTAATACCTAAAGAGACAAAATCCTACGAATTTTACGAAAAATCGTTTTTAAAGGAACGGGATTCGGAGTTTAAAAAAAGTCCATTACTTAACTTGGTTAAAACAGGAGTCATTATAATTAAAGTTGACAAGCGTCCTGTGCTTATTTTTGATATGAATCAAGACCTTGAACTTACAGCCTACTTAAATGATTTTTTTCATATTCAGGAAAATAATTTAGAACGGGGAAGATTTACCAATTTCCCTATTTGTAATCAATTCAATTTGACGTTTGAAGATGATAATGTAATTAAAGAAAAAAAATTAATCGCCTATAGCTTGGATGGTTTTGGATTCCTTACCGCTGATGAAACCGCACTTGATGCCGTATTGCTTGAATTAGAAATGCGGAAATCAATAAACACATCCTTAGATCAGAGTAAATTATTCCAAGCACCATTGCCTAAAGCCGTTTCTCAGCGATCCTTAAATTATTCAAATTCAAGTAGTATTAGTTGGGTAGGTAAACGAACCATAGAGACTCACATAGAAGCTTTGAATATGCAAAAACTTAATGGGCAATTGGAGGAAACCAAAAATTATTTCACCATGAATCCTGGGTTATCCGTATTGTCTTTTTGTGCATTATCGGGGCGGGGCAATGTCATTATGGAAGTAGAAAAAGAATTGATTGGTTATAAAAATGGTAGTTTAAAATGGAGAAAGGCATTGAAGGAAAGTCTATCAAATCAACCCAAGGCATTACCCTCCATCCATGCCGAAAATGAGTACATTTTACTACCATTCGATAGTCATTTGGATGTAATTGATAAAATGGGCAGGATGCAATATGAAATCAGGGGAACATTTACCGGCTCACCAATACAATGCACAATAAATAAACAAGCCGCATTTGGAATTCATGGCAAGGAAGGAATATACTTCTATGCCACTAGCTCAGGCAAACTGCTTAAACGATTTACTATTAAAGATAATATCACGGAATGGAATTTAATTGAAAAATCCGGGAAGGTAACGCTCGTCATTAAGACCGATAAACAGGTATTTAGCATCGACTATTCCAATGGGAAACGACAATCAATCAATACAAATATTGCGGATTTTATTTCATTTACTCGCACTGGATTCATTCAACGTGGACCGAATGGGATGCAAGAAGTAATCGGATCAAAAGTCACAACGATTCAAGTCCCTTCGTATTGGAAATACAGTGGAGAAGTTAACCTAGGAACAGAAATCGGGCAATTATTCCATGATGGAAAGTCCATGGTACTGGTAACTCAAGGTAGGGTGTTATGGAAAAAAACAATTAATCATTCGGAAATTTCTGAACTCATTGTATCTCCCACTACCCAATCACTTTTTGTGGTTCGGGATGCCCTTGAAAACAAACTATACTTTTGGGATTTTCAGGGTAATTTGTTGGATCAAGAAGAACGTCCTGGACAGCGCGCTATTCAACTTACCTCGTTTGGGGCACGTGGATCTTCGATTACAACCTACCTAAATGACTTTGTAATACAGTTTAACTATTAATTTTAGCCTGCCCTACTATGAAACATTACCTTTCAATCGCCTTTAGCCTTCTTTTATCAAGTTATTTTCTTTCTCAACAATACCTTGGGGTAGCCACAAGCAACTATGCAGGGAGCATGGGAACCCAATTGCAGCCTGCGAGTTTTGTGGATGGTCGATTTGTTTTTGATCTCAACATCGTTGGAATTAACAATAATACGTATCAGAACTTCGGATTTTTCGATGCGAAAGCGATGAGAAGCGCCCAAGGCAATGGCGGATATTGGTGGAAAAAATCATTTGGTGACAATGCAATATATGATGCTTGGGCTAGTCCTGATTCAACATTCCTTGACCGCTTCATTGTTCGAAATTACACTACAAACAGTAAGAAAGTACTCGGCCTATATTCAAATACTCAAATCGATCTGTTAAATCTCAATTTTCACATCAATCCCAAAATCGCTATTGGCTTTTTTGGACGTATACGTTCCATTTCAAATATTGACAACATGGATCCTAAATTGGCGGTACTCGCGGAAAATGGCTTAGATTATTCCCTGTTGTGGAACCAAAAATTGAATGAGGAATTAATCAATCTCAATCATTTAACTTGGAATGAATATGGGTTCAATTACGGGCAAATAGTCCTAGATAAAAAGGAACATTTTGTTAAAGTTGGTGGATCGATTAAGCTGCTCAGTGGAAATACGGCCGCCTATTTCTACACGAATAACTTTGAATATAACCTCAAGAATTCCGACACTTCTTTTCTTTTAAAAGGGGATTTTAATTACGGATATTCAGGAAATCTTGATGAGTACATTAATTCACCCGATATCACTGCTATGGATATCTTAAAAAGAAATTCAAATTGGGGACTAGGTATCGACCTGGGTGCAGTTTATGAATGGCGAGGGAATTATGAGAACTATCAATACGATATGGATGGCGAAACCGGAATTTGGGCACGCCATAAAAACAAATACAAGCTACGCGTTGGTGCTTCTTTGCTAGATTTAGGTGGAATGCGCTTCAAAAAAGGTGGACTTAGTAGAAATTTTACAGTGAATTCAACCAGCCCATTTGATCTCACAGTTTTTCAATCCGCTACGGATTTGGAAGAATTCGACCAAGTAATAGACTCTTTAATTCAAAATCCTGGTCAAGATTGGATTGCCCAACAAGATACCTCATCCACGTTTTATATGCGCACACCAAGTGCGTTTAGCATTCAAGTAGATTATCACATTTGGAAAGGATTCTATGTGAATGCCACCTCTATGATTAACCTCATCGGAAAGAAAACGGATTCCAAAGTAAAAGTGGCTAACCAATTCAGCATTACACCGAGCTTTGATATTGCGGGCATTGGTCTTCATCTCCCTTTATCCTACAACAAATACAGCGGTTTCAGGGCAGGGATTGCAACACGACTCGGGCCTCTTACAGTTGGAGTTACAGATTACCGCCCATTACTGGCCAGAGGAAAAGTAAAAGGACTTGAACTTTTCGCTGGGCTACGTCTACCCATTTTATACGGTGAAGTTAAGGATGACGACAAAGACAAGGTTTCAAATAATATGGATGAATGTAAAGAAACACCCGGAGTATGGGCCTTTAAAGGATGTCCTGATACCGATGGGGATGGAATCCAAGATTTGAACGATGAATGTATTAACGAACCAGGTCTCGCCGAATTCAAGGGATGTCCAGATCGCGATGGAGATAAAATAATAGATAAACTCGATGACTGTCCGGACCTTGCTGGGTTAACCGAATTTAAAGGCTGCCCAGATACCGATGGAGACAAAATCATCGATACCAAAGATCAATGCCCCACGATTGCGGGAGAATTATACATGAAAGGTTGTCCTGATCGAGACCACGACAGCATTACCGACTTGGAAGATTTATGTCCAGATAATTATGGTCCAATCGAAAATAAAGGATGTCCAGACTCAGATAAGGATGGGTTATTTGATTTTGTCGATGATTGTCCCGCTGTTGCTGGTCCAATAGAAAATCACGGATGTCCTTGGCCAGATAGTGATGGCGATGGCTTACTTGACAAAAATGATGGCTGTCCACAATTAGCAGGTCCTAAAGAGAATGGAGGTTGCCCATACAAAGATTCCGATTCGGATGGATTACTCGATAAGGACGATGATTGTCCAAACACTCCCGGACCAAAAAGTAACAAAGGATGTCCTGTAATTGAGAAGGAAGTAATCGAAGTATTAAAAACTGCCTTTGATAATTTAGAATTCGAAGTTGCGAAGGACGTAATTCTTGCCGGGTCGTTTACTTCATTGGATGAATTAGCTGGTGTATTAATTAAAAAACCTACCTGGAAATTGGAGATTTCTGGACATACTGATAATGCAGGTGACGATAATTCAAATTTAATTTTATCCAAGAAACGTGCAGAGGCCGTTAAGAACTATTTAGTTTCTAAAGGGATAGATGCGACGCGCTTCGTAATTAACTATTTTGGTGAAACCAAACCGATTGCAGACAACAGTACAACAGAAGGAAGAGCAAAAAATAGAAGGGTTGAAATGAAGGTTGTTTTTGAATAACCCCGATAATGTTAATGTTTACTTAATATTGGCTTAATCCGTACGTGAGATTACAGGCCGAACTTTGCATAAAATTTGCAAAGAATGGTACGTTTTTCAATTGTTTTATTGTTTTTGTTAGGGGTGTATAGTACGCAATATGCACAATCTATCGTCAAGGGTATTGTGAAAGATGGAAGCAACGGTGATCCTGTAGAAAATGCTAAAATAACGCTTATTGGTTCAGAAAAACGTTGTTTGTCTGATGCCAACGGGGTATTCGAGTTGGCTGGAATCCCTAAAGGAAAATATTCTCTAGAAATAAAGGCCTCTACCTTTAATGTATACGTATTGAGCGATGTCACCATCGGTGAAAACGATGTTAAAGAGCTTACTATTGCAATGGAAGCTGCGGACTTGGTTAAAGGTCCAGTCGTTGTTACTCGTAAAGTGAAAAAAGATGGTGTGGTAGAACTAATTAGAGTTCAGCACAACCTTGGTGTTGTATCCAATGGAATTAGTGCCGAAGACATTAAGAAGAATAATGATTCAAAAGTGTCGGATGTAATGAAACGTATCTCTGGAGCAAGTATCCAAGATAATAAATTCATTGTCATTCGTGGATTATCTGACCGATACAATTATGCCTTTTTGAATGGAGCTAGTTTACCCAGTTCAGAATCTGACCGAAAAGCGTTCTCGTTTGACATTTTTCCATCCAATGTGCTAAGCAGTATTAGTGTAGTAAAAACGGCTTCTCCTTCCATGCCCGGAGAATTTGCTGGTGGAATAATTAACATTACTACGGTAGAACCTAGTGACAAGCCGATTAATTCACTTTCACTTTCAGCTGGGTATAATGCGATATCTACATTTAGAAATTTCTATCGAAGCGGCGACAGCAAGTTGGATGTTCTAGGTTTTGGTGGAAAAGACCGTTTACTACCAACAGGAATACCTGGTTCTGCTGAATATGCAGCGTTAGATGTTCATGAGCGTGCGCGATGGGCTCAAAAAATGAATTACAATTGGGCACCTAAACAACGTAGTGCCATGCCAAACTCAAGCATTCAATACAGCTTGGGGAAAACCTTTGATTTTAAAAACAAACAAAGCTTGGGCTATGTGGCTGCTTACAGTTACCAAAACAATCAGACGTTCTCTTTAAATACACGTCGTGAATTCGAAGAATCAGCTACAGGCGTAGTACAACGAATGGAATTGCGCGACTCCGTATTTACACAAAATGTACTCAATACGGGAATGTTGAATCTTAAATATTCCTTTACACCAAAAAGCAATATTCAGTTCAAAAATTTGTACAGCGTCAGTGCCGAAGATAAAATCAACGTGCGAAATGGGGTTCGTGAAATGGATAATGACCCGCGACAATGGGAAAAAGCAACGAACTTTTGGTATACACAAAATAAAGCGCTTTCGAGCCAATTATACGGAACACATGATAATGAAAAATTAGTGTTCAATTGGAACCTTGGATATAGTAATGTTGACCGAGTTATTCCTGCATTGCGTCGTGTAATCCACAGAAAATATAGCCTGAATGAAGACGACCCGAATGAACAGTACATTGCCGTCATTCAGAATAATGGAACTATTCCTACTGCAGCAGGAAACATGTTTTGGTCAGATGCAAATGAATCCATTTATAGCGCTATTTATGATGTGGAAAAAAGATTTCAAGTTGATTCATTCAATATTAACATTAAAGTGGGTGGAATGCATCAATTTAGAGACCGTGATTTTCAAGCTAGAAATTTTGGGTTTTCTAAATACAACGGAGGAGGAGTAAATTTTTATGATTCCTTATTGCTTGCTTCACCGTCTTCGATTTTTAATAATGAAAACCTCGGGTTAATGGCAAATGGCCATGGTGGATTTAAGTTAGATGAAGCAACGAATGTTGATGACAGTTATCAAGCAAGCTCATTCTTAAATGCAGGATATGTGCAAATTGATGGGAAATGGAAACAAAAAATCCGTTTGAACGGTGGTTTAAGGGTGGAATCGTACCGACAAGCATTTAATTACATAGAATTTGGTTCTAATAACGATACAAGTATCGTTACCACAGTAGTTGATCTTCTTCCATCAGCAAATCTTATTGTATCTCTTACCCCTCGCATGAACATTAGGGCAAGTAGTTACAAAACCGTTTCTCGACCTGAATTCCGCGAATTAGCACCGTTCACCTTTTACAACTTCGTCATTGATAATATTATTTCAGGCGACCCAAATCTAGAGCGTGCTACCATCATGAACTATGATTTAAGATATGAATATTTAATTGGAAATGGTCAAAACTTTAATATATCAGGATTCTACAAAGACTTTACTAACCCCATTGAATTAGTAAATCGGACAGGAACTTCTGGTGCTCCGGAATTATATTACACCAACGTACCGGGTGTAACTACCTTTGGAGGTGAAATTGAATATCGATTTAACCTTGGTTTTTTAAGTAAAAAAGAAAACCATAAAGTATGGGATCAATTAACGATGAATATCAATGCTTCAATAATTCGTTCTCGTGTAAATCTTGGGGACTCGCTATTCGGACAAAATGAATACCTCGACGGACGGCCATTGCAAGGACAATCCCCATATATTATTAATGCCGGAATATATTACCAGTCACAAGACAAGAAATGGGCCTTTAGTGCAGCATATAACCGTGTCGGACAACGCATTTATATTGTTGGGAACGAGCAAGAACCGAGTGTATGGGAAAACGGCAGAAACCTGGTTGATTTTCAGTTGGTACGTAATTTCGAAGACAAATTTGAAATGCGCTTGAATGTTAAGGATGCTCTGGCTAACGAGTTGGTATTCTTTCAAGACCTAAACAAAAATCAG
>Ga0102873_1000480_pt1 | contig 13846 bp, 10 predicted proteins | sample Colrivmeta1547B3_FD_78183 | JGI IMG/M metagenome (GOLD analysis project Ga0102873, IMG submission 78183) | Estuarine microbial communities from the Columbia River estuary - metaG 1547B-3 | ecosystem: Environmental > Aquatic > Marine > Intertidal zone > Estuary | place: USA: Columbia River... | reverse complement strand
TCAATTGTTGCTCTAATTTAGTCAACATTTCTTTGTATCCTTGCGCTTGTTCAAATGGTACAAATGGGTGAATATTATTCCACATTGGATTACTCAAAGGCAACATTTCAGCTGCAGCATTTAATTTCATTGTACACGAACCAAGTGAAATCATCGAATGGTTCAGTGCTAAATCTTTTCTTTCCAACATTTTGATATAACGCATCATTGCAGATTCTGAATGATATCTGTTAAATACATCGTGTTTTAAAAATTCTGAGGTTCTTACTAAATTTTCTGGGAAATGATTTGTTGTTGTTAATTCTTGTATTTTAGTAGCCTGAGTCCCATTTGCAGCAGCAAAAATTGCAATAATTTTATTTAAATCGGAAATGCTTGTAGTTTCATTTAATGAAATTGAAACTGTAGCATCGTCAATATAATAGAAGTTAATTTCATTTTCTAATGCCAATTTATTGACTTTCTTAGCGTCTGCTTTTACAACAATAGTATCAAAAAAGGCATTATTGGTTTGCTCGTAACCTAATTTATTCAATTCATTGGCTAATGAAGCTGCAGCCGCATGAACTTTATTTGCAATATATTTTAATCCTTTTGGACCGTGAAAAACAGTATACATTCCTGCCATAACCGACAATAATACTTGTGCTGTGCAAATATTTGAAGTCGCTTTATCTCTTTTAATATGTTGCTCACGTGTTTGCAATGCCATTCTTAAAGCACGATTTCCGTTGGTGTCAACCGTAACACCGATTATTCTTCCTGGCATACTTCTTTTATACTCGTCTTTAGTTGCAAAATATGCAGCATGTGGACCACCATAACCTAATGGAATTCCAAAACGTTGTGTAGTTCCTAAAACCACATCAGCACCCATTTCTCCGGGAGGAGTTAATTTCACTAAGCTTAAAATATCTGCAGCAACGGCAACTTTAATTTCATTTTCTTTAGCTTTTGCAATAAATGAGGCGTAATCATGAACTTGTCCGAATTTTCCTGGGTATTGTAAAATTGCACCGAAAAATTCATTTGAAAAATCGAAGGTTTCGTGATTTCCAATAACCAATTCAACACCAATAGGAGCTGCACGAGTAATAAATACAGATAAAGTTTGAGGTAAAATTTCTTCGGAAACGAAGAACTTACAAGTATTATTTTTCTTTTGATCACGAGTTCTAACATCATATAAAAGAGCCATTGCTTCTGCAGCGGCAGTACCTTCGTCTAACAATGATGCGTTAGCAATTTCCATTCCTGATAATTCAATAACCATAGTTTGAAAATTCAAAATCGCTTCCAAACGTCCTTGAGCAATCTCGGCTTGATAAGGAGTGTAAGCAGTATACCAACCCGGATTTTCAAAAATATTTCTCTGAATAACTGCTGGAACAATTGCTTGATTGTATCCTAAACCGATATAGGTTTTAAACACTTTATTTTTATTTCCCAATTCAGAAATATGATTTGAAAATTCATATTCCGTCATTGCAGATGCTAAATTTAAGGGATTTTTTAGTCGAATATCCTCTGGAATTGTTTCCAAAATCAATTGATCAAGTGACTTTGCACCAATTGTTTTTAGCATATGTTGAAGTTCATTTTCATTTGGTCCAATATGTCTTAAAGCAAAAGCATCTGTTTTCATAATTTTAGTAAAATTGTTGATATTTGGAAGTGCAAATTTATGTATTATATTCAAAATTTTAGTCGATTTTAATCCCAATTTCTAAGTATTTTTCAACTAAAAGCCATTCTTATTAACAGTTTAATTATTTTTGTTTAATGAAGTCATTTAAACAAATTTTTGATTTTTATCTAGATTCAAGCATTCATGTAGCTTTTTCGTGCTTTGCGCTTGTAAATTGCACTTACTTAATCTTAAACATTTCAATAAATCATTCAGTTGCCTTATTTGCTTTTTTTGGAGCAATTGCCGGCTATAATTTTGTAAAATTTGATGCGTTGGCTCGAGCCAAAAGAAATAACATGAGTTGGAAATTAAAAGCAATCGCTGGATTGAGTTTTCTCTCGTTAATAATTGGAATTTATTACTTCTTTGAACTCGAGAAATTCACTAAAATTATTGCACCCTTATTTTTAATTTTGACCCTATTGTATACCTTACCCTTTTTTCCAAACAAAAAAAATGCTAGGAATTGGGCTGGTTTTAAAATTTATATTGTTACGATTTGTTGGATTGGCGTTACTGTGCTCTTACCAATAATAAATTCAGGTTATAGAATAAATTTAGAAATAGGAATACTAATCTTTCAAAGGTTTCTTCTAATTTTTTCCTTAATATTGATTTTTGAAATAAAAGATTTTATAAATGACGATCCTCATTTAAAAACCGTACCTCAGCAAATTGGCGTTAAAAAAACAAAAAATCTGGGATTCGTTTTGTTGATTTTATTTGTTGGCTTAAGCAGTATCTATTATAATATCAATGGCAATTTCAATATCAATGGCAATGGCAATGGCAATTTCAATTATCAATATTTAGAATTGAATTTTGTGATTGCAATTGTAATTGCACTTTTCCTGTTTTTTAGTACTGAAAATCGATCTAAATATTATACTGACTTTTGGGTTGAGAGTATTCCAATTGTTTGGTGGCTTTTGTATTTATTTACAAAATAATAAAAACCGAAGCCTTCACTTCTGTTATCCTATTTTATCAATCCTGCTCTTTTTAGCAACGCGTCAGGTTTTGGTTCTTGACCTCTAAATCGCTTGTACAAAAGCATTGGGTGTTCAGTACCGCCTTTAGAAAGTAAATTGTCTTTAAATTTCGTAGCTACTTCAATATTGAAAATTCCTTTTTCTTGAAAATACGCAAACGCATCAGCATCGAGAACTTCTGCCCATTTATAACTGTAATATCCTGAAGAATAACCACCTTGAAAAATATGGGAAAAAGCAGTACTCATAGCATTTTCTTTCACCTCCGGATACAATTGAGTGGCTGAAAATTGTTCTATTTCAAAAGTTTTTACATCAGAAATAGCTGTTGGATCTTGACCGTGCCAACCCATATCCAACAACCCAAAACTCAATTGACGCATTGTTGCCATTCCTTCTTGAAAACTAGCGCTTTCTTTGATTTTTTGAACTAATTCCATTGAAATCAATTCATTTGTTTGATAATGATGTGCAAATAATGACAAGGCTTCTGCTTCATAACACCAGTTTTCCATAATTTGACTTGGCAATTCTACAAAATCCCAAAATACACTTGTTCCGGACAAACTTGGGTAAACGGTATTGGCTAAAATTCCATGCAAACCGTGTCCAAATTCGTGAAATAAAGTCGTAACTTCATTAAAAGTTAATAATGAAGGTTTGGTTTCTGTTGGTCTTGTGAAATTGCAAACGTTCGAAATGTGAGGCCTTTCGTTTTTATTATTTAAAACATATTGCGACTTAAATGAGGTCATCCAAGCTCCATTTCTTTTCCCTTTTCTAGGAAAGAAATCGGCGTAAAAAATAGCTACTAATTCATTGCTTTTATTTTTTACTTCAAAGGTTCTAACTTCTTCATGGTATTTATCGATATCGAAAATCTCTTTAAAAGTAATTCCATACAATCTTTCTGCGATAGTAAAAGCACCTTCTAAAACTTTCTCCAATTGAAAATACGGTTTCAAGATTTCATCATCCAAATTGAACAATTGTTGTTTTAATTTTTCAGAATAATAGGCTCCATCCCACTTTTCTAATTGGTCGATTCCGTCTAATTTCTTTGCAAATTCAGACAATTCTTTAAATTCTTTTTGAGCTGCCGGCTTGGCTTTTTCCAAAAGATCATTTAAAAATGAAATTACTTGTTCAGGAGTTTGCGCCATTCGTTCTTCCAAAACATAATGCGCATGTGTTTTATAACCCAATAATTGTGCTCTGTCAAAGCGTAATTTAGCAATTTTAAGAACGATGTCTTGATTGTCGAATTCGTTATTTTGAAATCCTTTAGATCCAAATGCAATTGCCATTTTTTTTCTTAATTCTCTATTATCTGAGTAGGTAAGAAAAGGAATATAACTAGGGTGATCGAGTGTAAAGATCCAACCGTTTTTATTTTGGCTTTTAGCCAATAAATGAGCGGCTTCAATAGTTCCCTCTGGCAATCCAGAAAGCTCTTTTTCATTGGTAATATGCAATTGAAAAGCCTGTGTTTCTGCCAATACATTTTCACCAAATTGCAAACTTGATTTTGACAATTGCATGTCTATTTCACGTAATTTGCTTTTTTTATCTTCTGATAAATTGGCGCCATTTCTTGAGAAACTTTTGTATTTTTTATCTAATAATGTGGCTTGTTCAGCGCTTAAATCAAGTGAATCTTTTTGATCATAAACTGCTTTTATTTTAGCAAATAAAGCAGCATTTAATCGTACATCATTTCCAAATTCTGATAATAATGGTGAGATTTCTTGTGCGATTTTTTGCATTTCATCACTTGTTTCTGCCGAATTCAAATTGAAGAAAATACTTGAGGCTCTATCCAAAACATCGCCTGTAAATTCCATTGCCACGATTGTATTTTCAAAAGTTGGCGCATCTGGATTATTCACGATTGCATCGATTTCTGTTTTTGCAATTTCAATTCCTTTTTTTATTGCAGGAAGATAATCTTCATTTTTTATTTGAGAAAAAGGAGCCGTATTGTGTTTTGTATTGAAATACTGAGTTAAGATATTCATTTTTTTAAATTTTTCCTGCAAAGTTTTTCAAACCTTGTAGGTATTATTAGGTGTTTATTTTTTCTGCAAAGGTATGGAAACACCTACAATGTTAAAAAAACCTTACAGGACTTTGCTTTATGGCTTAGCCCCGATAGCAATGGAAATCTTTTTCTTTTTTTCTTAAAAAAAGAAAAGATTGAAATGTATTGTTTCGCCAGTTTGGCTTTTAGCCTAGGGTGCGGGAAATAGCTTCTAAAAAATTACTTTTTAAGATTTTCTGAAGATTTATTCACTGAATCTTTTAAGCCATCTTTGTACAAAATAATTTTGTCCAGTACACATTTGTCCTGTGTGCCAACAATTTGAGCTGCTAGAATTCCTGCATTTTTTGCTCCGTTTAAAGCTACGGTTGCAACGGGAACGCCACCTGGCATTTGTAAAATGGATAAAATAGAATCCCACCCATCTATTGAATTACTTGATTTTATGGGCACTCCTATTACTGGAAGTGGTGACATTGAAGCAACCATTCCTGGTAAATGAGCCGCTCCACCAGCACCAGCGATAATAACTGAAATCCCTCGTTGATGTGCGTTTTTACTGAAATCTACTAGCTTGTCTGGAGTTCTATGTGCCGAAACAATATCCACTTCTGTTTCAATATCAAAACCATTTAAAATGTCAATTGCATCTTGCATTACTGGCATGTCGGAAATACTTCCCATTATTACGGCTACTTTCATTTTTATTTATTTAAAGCTATTACTCTTATTGTATTCTTAACGTTTTCGGCTATTTTTCGGGCTTCGTCCCTATTCTCATTTACAATAGTTACATGTCCCATTTTTCGAAAAGGACGTGTTTCTTTTTTACCGTAAATATGGGGCGTCACTCCATTCCAACCCATTATGGTTTCTATATTTTCATAAACCACATCGCCTGAAAAACCTTCTTCTCCAACCAAATTTACCATGATTCCCGCAACTTTACTATCGGTGTTTCCCAAAGGTAAATCTAAAATGGCTCTGATATGATTTTCAAATTGAGAGGTAAAACTAGCTTCAATAGTTTGGTGTCCAGAATTGTGTGGACGCGGTGCTACTTCATTAACGATAATTTCGTCATTGATAGTTTGAAACATTTCAACTGCTAAAAGTCCAACATGATTGAACTTTTCGGAAACATCTAAAGCTATTGCTCTTGCATTTTCAGCTACTTTATCGTCAATTCGTGCAGGGCAAATTACATATTCCACTTGGTTTGCTTCTGGATGAAATTCCATTTCCACAACGGGATAGGTTTTAATTTCACCAGATACATTTCGACAAACAATTACCGATAATTCGTTTTTGAACGGAATCATTTCTTCAGAAATACATTCTACATTTGGTAAATTATCTATATCTGATAGTGTTCGAATGATTTTAACTCCCATTCCGTCATATCCAAATTCAGTGCATTTCCATACAAATGGTAATTTCAAATTTTGAATATCTGATTTCAGAGCTTCTAAATTTTCAAATCTTTTATAAGCGGCAGTTGGAATATTGTTATTGGAATAAAAATCTTTTTGAATGCCTTTATTCTGAATTAATCGAAGGGTTTTTGGGGATGGAAATACTTTAATTCCTTCGTTTTCTAATTTTTCTAAAGCGGCAAGGTTGACCAATTCAATTTCGAAAGTTAACACATCAACTTGTTTTCCGAAATTATAAACGGTATCAAAATCCATTAAATTTCCTTGAAAAAATTTATTACAAGCTATTTTACATGGTGCTTTATTACTAGGGTCAAGAATGTAGGTTTGAATATCGAATTTTCGAGTATCGAACAACATCATTTTCCCTAACTGACCTCCTCCAAGGATTCCTAATTTAAAATTGGACGAAAAATAATTCATTAAAATATATTTTTCACAAAGATACTTTAAAAGAGTAAAAATAAAAAGTTACGCTATTTAAATTATCTACGAATAATTATTTTCTTGGTAAAACTTCCATTATTAGTTTCTACTTTTAGGGTGTAAATTCCAGTGGCTAAATTTTGAACATCTATAGAATAATTATCTGAAGTCATTGGATTTCTGTAAGTTGCCACTAATTTACCATCCAAGGAATAGACAGAAACTACATTTATAGAATTATTAATTGAGTTAATATTTACGGTTTCAACTGTTGGATTTGGATAAACCACAATGTCATTTCTATTTCCAAAATCGTTAGTAGACAATAAAGAATTAGAATAACAACTTGAAGGAACTGTATTTTCGGCTTTAATCAAATTGCTAACTTTATTATTAGCATATCCCTGATTTGTGGTATTGTTATAAAAAGTTAAATCTAAAGTTTGATTACTAGTTCCGAACCAATCTTGAAGAATTGTACTGAAAACGCGGCGGTAATCGTGTTGCACTGTTTGCACTTGGAAGTTATTGGCCAAAACAGCTTCGGAAAGAGTAATATTTGTTCCTGAAATACCCGGATTTATAGATTTTCCAAAAACAAACATTGGAGCAATTTCTCCGTGATCGGTTCCTAAATTACCATTTTCACCAGCCTTTCTTCCAAATTCAGAAAACGGAACAGCAATTACATCGTCGCCTAAATTCTGATTATTTAAATCGGTAATAAATGAATTTATAGCTTCTGAAACTTGCGTCAAAAGATTGGCGTGTGTTCCTAAATGAGTGGTTGTATTTGAAGCTACTTGAACATCATGGGTGTCAAAACCTCCTATTTTAACCAAATATACTTTTGTTTGTAACCCACCAGAAATGAATTTGGCAACTGTTTTTAATTGATTGGCCAAACTTGTTGAAGGATAGGTTACGTTTGTGGAATTGATTCCTGCGCTGAATGCGGTAGAAATACTTTGAGCATAAAGATTAGTTTCAGCATCGCTGGCCAATATAAATCGTATTAAATCACCATACTCAGAATTAGGAATTGATGTTGGCGGCGCCCCTCCCAAACCATTTAACACCGAATAAAAACCTGCAGGATCTTGACCATTAATATTAATAGACATTCCGTGCTCTACTTCTCCGTGGAAGCCTAAAGAATTATCACTACTTCCCAATTGAATTCCTAAAGGAAAATTTGCGGTTAAGAAATTACTGTAATAATTTTCTAAAAAACGTCCAATCCATCCGCTATCATTATTGTTATTGGCAGCAGTTCCATCACCACCGGTTAACCATAAATCGGTTGATTTAAAATGAGATTTATCTTGAGATGCATATCCAACACCTTGAATAACACGCATTAATCCACGGTCGTACAAACTTTTGAAACCTGTTAATGAAGGATGAAGTCCAATTTGGTTTGCCAATGGTAGCGTTGTATCTAAATTAATTACTCCGTTTGTTTGGCCTGCATTGTTTAATTTTATGTTAGGACGCAAAGCAGCATATGCGTCGTATTGATTTAAGGGAACTACGGTGTTCAAACCGTCATTTGCACCAGATAATTGTACCAATACTATTTTCTTTGCATTAACATTCGGACATGAAGTCATTCCTGCCGATTTAAAAAGTGCAAATACTTCTGTTGGCAAAAGCGTTAATGCTGAAGCTGAAGCGGTGAGCTGAATAAAATTTCTTCTTTTCATATAAAATAGTATTAAAACATTTGAGATTCTGGCGCTCTCAAAATATTTGTTACCAATAATTTCAATCTTGACTCTACTACTGAATTTACTCCGGTCGCGATATAATCATCCCAGGCATTTGTCCAATAAAAAGTAGCCAAACCTTGAAGTAAAAAAGAATTCATAAAGTAATTTACCCTATCGGAATTTGGGTTTTGAGCAAAAAGTGCATTACATAATTCGGATGTTAAAATATAAGGATCATTTGCAACAGAGATAATATTTCCATCTTTAATTACTGTTGAAATATTAATTTTAGTTATGATGGTTGAATTTCCACTAATTCTATTATAACCATCTAATAAAGATTCTCCTAAACGATATCTAGAAATTAAATTGGTAGCAGAAATCCAGTTTTTGTCAAAACCTGGCGCTTGATAATAAGCTGGATGACCCGCCACATTTTCTGGATTAAAAAGCATCATATTTGCACCGGTCAAGTAGCTATTGTAAGCAAATAGGGACCAAAATTTATAATAAAAATCGTAGGCACTTGTATTTGGGTTTGAAATTGTGGCTTTCAGATAAGTACAAATTTCAGAGAGTTGATTTATTGGAGATTTTATCATTCCTCCAATAGTTTCATTGGTAGCATCAGAATCATCCAAATCATAAAAATGCTTACTTTCTAATAATTTTCTTATTATCGGAGCAATTTCATAACCATTATTATAGAAATCCTGTGCTAATGGCGTGATAATATCTGTTTCAACCTCAGGAGTAATGGTGCCTTTCACAAAATATATGTACATTTTTCGACAAATATTTTTGGCAGTAGCTTGTTGATTAAAAATCATATTTACAAAATCATTCAGCTCCGTATCCATTCCAACATCATTAGTAGCCGCAGTAATTACAGTATTATTGAAGGCGCTACTAAAAGTTTTAGGACTAGTATGATGCAATGAAAATACGTTATACCCTTTTGGCAATGAAGTATCTGAATCAATAATTGTTCTGGTATTCAATCTCCGAAAACCAGTTAAAACTCTAGCTGCTTGAACAACATCAGCTTCGGTATAAGTAGTGTAATTCCCAACACCTATTTGCGGACCTTTGCCAATAGTGAAAAGTTCAAAAAACTCTCTTGCATAATTTTCGTTCGGTGCTGTTTTGGTATTTGAATTATTATTCAAATAATACAACATATTATTATTCAGAGTCATTTTTTTTGCCAAGGTTTTATAATTTCCATAGGAATAATGCAAAAGCAATCGGATGTAATCATAAAAATCAGTTGCTGAAGATGAAGCATCGATTTCAACTGTAAAACAAGTGGATAAAAAATGAGATAACTTATATTTTAAATTAGGACTATTAATTGCATTGTACCACCACCATCCAGCAACAATAGAGCCTTTTCTTCCCTGATTTGCAAATGACGTAGCCAATGCAGTTGATTCTGTCCAAAATCCATCTGGGGCGGTTGTAGGAAGAGGGTCATATGGTAAACTTACCAAAGGAGTGTTTGATGTTAATAGCAAGTTTAAAGCCTGATTTGGAGTTAAAAGCGCGTATTGATCAATTAATTGTTTAGTATAAACAAATGTGGAACGTCTCAATAAATGTTTTGCATTTCTTTGTCCTAAAATACCCGTATGTTGATCTAATGAAGCCATAACAATTTGATTATTACCATATAGACTCCAAAAATACAAATTAGTTTAATATGAATTTAACATTTCAAAAAAAAATTCAATTAATTAATTTGTAAGGATTTATTTACAAAAAAAATAAAATATATAGGCGGTTTAACATTTGTAAAATGGGAATTCTATATCTTTGCAGCTTATAAAAATCAGAAAATTGATACAATTACACGACAAACAATTTGTTCCATTTATATCTGCTGAAGAAATTGATTTTGCAATAGCAACAATGGCGTCGCAAGTAGAAGCTGATTTTGCCGATGACATTCCTGTATTTATTGGCGTTTTAAATGGATCCTTTATGGTAGTTTCGGACTTTTTGAAACACTATAAAAAACCATGCGAAGTGAGTTTTATAAAATTATCATCCTACGAAGGGACTTCTTCAACTAATGAAATAAAACAATTAATTGGTTTAAACCAAGACTTAACTGGAAGAACTGTAATTGTTATTGAAGACATAGTTGACACTGGAAATACCGTTGCGGAATTGAAAGAATTGTTCAAAAAGAAAAACGTAAAACACTTTAAAATAGCAACATTATTTTTCAAACCAGAAGCCTATAAAAAAGACCTAAAATTAGATTATATAGGAATTAGAATTCCTAATAAATTCATCGTTGGTTACGGTTTAGATTACGACGGTTTAGGCAGAAATTTACCAGCAGTATATCAATTAAAATAATAAATAACTACAAATACAACACACATTAAATCATGATTAACATTGTCTTATTTGGAAAGCCAGGGGCTGGAAAAGGAACTCAAGCAGAATTTTTAAAAGAAAAATACAATCTAACACATTTATCGACAGGTGATATTTTTAGATACAATATTAAAAACGAAACTGACTTAGGAAAATTAGCCAAAAGTTACATGGACAAAGGAGATTTAGTTCCTGATGAAGTTACTATAAAAATGTTACAAGACACTGTTGAAAAAAACCCTGATACTAAAGGTTTTTTGTTTGACGGATTCCCAAGAACATTAGCACAAGCAGAAGCTTTAGATGAATTTCTAGCTACCAAAAATTGGAAAATAACGGCAACAATTGCCTTAGAAGCCGACGATGAAATCTTGATTAAAAGATTATTAGAAAGAGGGAAAACAAGCGGACGCGTGGACGATCAAGACGAAGATAAAATCCGAAATCGTTACCAAGAATACAATGAAAAAACTGCTCCATTAATGGATTTTTATTGCAATCAAAATAAATTTTATCCAGTTGATGGAATTGGTTCTATTGAAGAAATTACCCAACGATTGAGCGCTGTAATTGAAAGTTTATAACTTTTTATTACACACTAATTTAGAATAAAAACAAAAAAATGACTGAAGGAAATTTCGTAGATTACGTAAAAATATATGTTTCCTCTGGAAAAGGCGGAAAGGGTTCTACCCATTTGCACAGAGAAAAATTTATTGAAAAAGGAGGTCCTGACGGTGGTGATGGTGGTCGCGGCGGACACGTATATCTAGTTGGAAACAAAAGTCTTTGGACCTTATTTCATTTAAAATTTGCAAAACACGTAAAAGCTGGTCATGGTGGTGATGGTGGTGGCGACCGAAGTACTGGTGCTGATGGCGAAGATAAATACATTGAAGTACCACTAGGAACTGTAGTTCGTGATAAAGAAACCAACGAAATATTATTCGAAATTACCGAACAAGGGGAAAAGAGAATTGTAGCCCAAGGTGGAAAAGGGGGATTGGGAAACTGGCATTTTAGAAGTTCTACGAATCAAACACCAAGGTATTCTCAACCGGGTTTGCCTTCTTCTGAAATTGATATAATATTAGAATTAAAAGTTCTTGCCGATGTAGGATTGGTAGGTTTCCCAAATGCAGGAAAATCGACTTTGCTCTCTGTTTTAACCTCAGCAAAACCAAAAATTGCCGATTACCCGTTTACTACTTTGAAACCGAATCTTGGAATTGTGGCGTATCGAGATTTTCAATCGTTTGTAATTGCTGATATTCCTGGAATTATTGAAGGTGCTGCCGAAGGAAAAGGGCTAGGTCATTACTTTTTACGACACATCGAAAGAAATTCAACGTTATTGTTTTTAATTCCTGTTGATACTCCAAATATCAAAGAAGAGTATGTTATTTTAGTTAATGAATTGACAAAATACAATCCCGAAATGCTCGATAAAGAACGCATCGTTGTGATTTCAAAATGTGACATGTTGGACGACGAACTCAAAGCGGAATTAAAAACAGAATTGGATAAAGAGTTTGCAGGAACACCTTATTTATTCATTTCATCTGTTGCGCAACAAGGGCTAACGGAATTAAAAGACAAACTTTGGAACATGCTAAATATGGAAGACGACGTTCCAGAAAATAGTCATAACCTGTAAATTAAAAGCCATCAATTGATGGCTTTTTTTATTAATCATTATAAGTGTCAAACAAATATTGTAAGGTTTTTGGAATATCATTGGCCTCAATTTTTGGATATACAATTTTGCCATTCAGCCAATTTTCTATTTCTACATGAAAGTGATCCCCCACTTTACTGAGCACTGGAACTCCCAATAATTTTAAAGCGGCTGCATTACATTCTTGTTCGTAATGATTTTGTATCGGAATACTTAATACCTTTTTATTTAAGTACAATGCTTCAGCGGGAGTTTCAAATCCGCCTCCTGTGATAATTCCGTGACTAGAAATTAAACTCTGGTTAAATAACTTTTGGTTTACCGGAAAATAAGTGATATTTCCAATGGTATATTGTTCTTTAATATCGCCTAAAAACCAATGAAATTGAACGTCACCTACTTTGTTAAAAGCCGTTTGTAAACACTCTTTATCAAAAGAAGGCAGGTAAACAGAAATGTGCTTTAAGTCGGTGGGAGTAGCATTTACAATGTCATCTTTAATAATTGGAGGATGAATAAAAGTATCGTATTCTTTAAAATGAAGTCCAATATATTTATTTGCTGGAGCATATTTTTGCAAAACCAACTCCCCCATTAAATTATTATTTTCTGATCGAGGTGTCAATTTTGATTTAAAACTTGCTTGGTGGCCAAACTGCACCGATTTCACTTTTTGAAGCTTTGATGCCAATGCCGTAATAGAATCAAAATCGTTAATTACCACATCATAATCCGATAATGGAAGTGCTTTTGCATCGCAATACATTTGCATTGGATTAATGTTTTTTGCAGTGTCCCAATAGTCCAACCCCCCGCATTTAGTATAATGTAAACTACAACCTTTACTTTTATATTTTATTGGAATATCAACATTCAGACTGGCATTATTACCACTCATAAAAAAATCGACTGTGCCAAATTTTTTCAAATAGGGATACAACTGGACTGCCCTACTTATATGACCGTTACCCGTTGCCTGTATTGCGTAGAATATTTTCATTTGTAAAATAAATCTAAATTAGGAGAGAATTTTTGTAGCATAATCTTCAGGAACCAATTCTTCATTTGCTTCAGAATTTAAGTAATGTTCCTTTTTGTATTCATAAATACTCCATTCCCCTTTTTTATATTCTAATGCGGTAAGGTTTTCCACCCAATCGCCACTGTTTAAATACAATACCGATCCGTTTTCATTGCTAACCACTCTCATTTGGGGTTTATGAATGTGGCCACAAACTACATAATCGTACTTTTTATTGATTGCAATTTCTGCTGCTGTAACTTCAAAATTGGTGATAAACGAAACTGCTTTTTTAACGCTGTCTTTCACTTTCTTTGAGAAACTTCGCTTTTCTTTTCCCAATAATACCATTATCCAATTCAAGAAACTGTTGATCAATATCAATAAATCGTAACCTTTACCGCCTATCTTTGCTAATATTTTAGCATATCCTTGAGTAGAAGAATCGAATACATCACCGTG
>Ga0102873_1000461_pt1 | contig 14211 bp, 10 predicted proteins | sample Colrivmeta1547B3_FD_78183 | JGI IMG/M metagenome (GOLD analysis project Ga0102873, IMG submission 78183) | Estuarine microbial communities from the Columbia River estuary - metaG 1547B-3 | ecosystem: Environmental > Aquatic > Marine > Intertidal zone > Estuary | place: USA: Columbia River... | reverse complement strand
TCCACACACACATGCTGACAAAGATTTAATTAAATCAAGTACGTCTCATAATTTACCTTTTTTAATGCAGGGGGTTACTACTGTGATTGTTGGAAATGATGGTGAAAGTTATTTCCCCACTATAAAATATAAGGAAGTTTTTGAAAAAAATGGCTTGGGAACCAACGTAGTTCTACTAACAGGACATGGAACTTTAAGACAAGAAGTAATAGGTAACACCAAAATTAAAGCAACTCCCGAACAAGTAAATAAAATGCAAAATTTACTTAAAAAAGAATTAGACGCCGGCGCATTTGGTTTATCTACAGGATTGTTTTATTCTCCAGGAAGTTATGCCGATACACAAGAAGTAATTGATTTAGCAATGGTTGTTGCTCAAAAAGGTGGTATTTATGATACCCATTTACGAGATGAGAGTTCTTATTCTATAGGATTAGTTCCCTCAATTAAAGAAGCTATTGAAATTGGAAGACAAGCAAAATTGCCGATTCATATATCTCACATAAAATGTTTGGGAGTGGATGTATGGAATGAAAGTGAAGCCATTATTGAATTGATTAAAAAAAGTCGTTCAGAAGGAATTGAAATTACTGCCAATCAATATCCCTATGATGCATCTGCTACAGGACTTAAAGCGTCAGTTGTTCCCAGGTGGGCAGAAAGTGGGGGAAATGATTCGCTGTTCGTTAGGTATAAAAATCCTTCGTTGAAAATAAAAATTCTTAAGGAAACAAAAGAAAATATTGCTCGAAGAGGTGGTGCTGAAAAACTCCTAATTGTAAAATCAGAATCGAATGACTATGATGGTAAAAACATTGCAGAAATCGCTTCAATTTTACAATTATCTCCTGAGGAAACCGTTTTCAAAATTTTAGAAAAAGGATATGCCAGAGTAGCTTCTTTTAATATGAATGAAAAAGACATACTCAATTTTATGAAGCAACCATGGGTTGTAACAGGTTCTGATGGTAACGAAGGACATCCAAGAAAGTATGGTACGTTTCCAAAAAAATACAATAAATATGTAAAAGAAGATTCCATAATTTCTGTAGCAAAATTCATCAACGGAAGTTCCTCTGAAACAGCATCGATATTTAAAATTCGAAATAGAGGGAAAATTAATGATGGATATTTTGCAGATATAATCATTTTTGATCCCAAAACTTATAAAGATAAAGCAAATTATACCAATGCAACGCAGTATGCCGATGGTTTAAAATACAGTATTATTAATGGGGTTATAGTTATTGATAATGGAAACTACAACAATAATCGACCTGGAAAGGTTTTAAGTAAATAAAATATTCATTCAAAATAAAAAAAATGCAAATAAAAAAAGTAGTACTTCTCCTCCTCTATCTGGTTTATCCACAAACAAAATGTTTATCACAAACATTGTATGGAACAAACAATTATGTGGAGTATCAAGTTGGGAATTTACCTATTGTAATTTCAGTTCCTCATGGTGGCGATTTGATTCCTACTTCTATTCCTACAAGAATTTGTAATAATCCTGAAACAGTTACTGATTCCTACACAATCGAAACTGCTGAACAAATAAAAGCAGCTCTTTTTTTGGCTACGGGATGTTATCCTCATTTAATCATCTGTAATTTAAAAAGAACCAAATTAGATTGTAATAGAAATTTAGCTGATGGTGCTTGCGATAATTCACAAGCAATGACAGCATGGAACGAGTATCACAATTTTATAACAATGGCACAAAATACTGCCAATTCGCAATACAATAATAAAATACTATTTGTAGATCTTCATGGTCATGGACATACCATTCAAAGAATAGAATTAGGCTACTTATTAAGCAGTAGCGACCTTGAACTTTCTGAAGCGACTTTAAATACTACAACTTATATAAATCAAAGTTCGATTAAAAATTTAGTTTTAAATAATAGAAATAATTATACCCACACACAATTATTACGGGGACCTAATTCGTTTGGAACATTGCTAACTAATCAAGGATTTCCTGCAGTTCCAAGTCAACAAATTCCTTATCCCGGTGCAACATCAAGTTATTTTAGTGGTGGTTATACAACTGCAAATCATACCTGTTTTGATCCAGCGGTTATTACTAATGGATTTCAGATGGAATTGAATTACGATGGAGTTAGAAACAGCAATTCAAACAGAATGCTTTTTGCAGATAAATTCAAAAATGTAGTTCTAGAATATTTAAACACCCATACCAATGTTGTTTTAGGTAGTTGTACACCCCTAGCAATTGATGAAAATAATGAATCACAATTTATTTTTTATCCAAATCCAATAAACGATGTGTTGAATTTATCTTGTTCTCAAGATATGAATACGTTAAAAGTAATTAATATTATTGGTCAAGAATTGTTTAATAAAGAAGTAAATTCAAACAAAGTACAAATTGATTTATCTAATTTTTCAAGTGGTACTTACTTCATTCATGTTACTACTGGAAAAACAATAAAAACAGTTCGAATTATAAAAAGATAATTTGAATTATATCAATTAATTATGAAAGCCTCGCAAATGTGAGGCTTTTTAATACAGCTAATTTTAAAGTATCTATGGGATATTAAAAAATATTTAAAATTATTTTATTTTTATTGTTATATTGAAAAAGATTTGTTTACATTTGCTTTTTGTTAAAATCATTACATTATTGTTAGTGTTTTAAACAAAGCGCTGAATTTTTATTAAATTATTTTTTTATTGTTAATCTCTCCCAAATAATTCAGGAGATTTTAAATTTAAAATATGAAGAATTTTACATCTATTATTATTGTTTTGATTATTATTCGCATTATGTGACGAGTCAGGACAATTATATAACTATATCAACCTTTCTCTAACAAAATTGAGAAAGGTTTTTTTTTAACTAAAAATTACTAAATATGTATTTTAACGAACAAACAATCATTTTTTTAAACGGAAAGTTTGTGAAAGCACAGGAATCTAATACCGATTTGTATTCACAAACACTTCATTATGGATATGGTGTTTTTGAAGGGATTAGAGCTTATAACACAGCAAATGGAGTAAAAATTTTTAAAGCAAAAGAGCATTATGATAGATTAAAAAAATCATGCGAATTAATTAACATACCTTTTAACTATTCGATAGAAGAATTAATAGAGCAAACCTATAAATTATTACAAATCAATAACTTTAAAGATGCCTACGTTCGTCCTTTAATATTCTGTAGCCCAAATATGAATTTGACCAAACCAAATGAAGTATCGTTAATGATTTGTGCGTGGGAATGGGGTGCTTACTTAGGAGAAAAAACATTGAACCTTTGTATATCATCCTATTGTAGACCACATCCTCGGTCTACACAAATTGAAGCCAAGGTATGTGGAAATTATGTAAATTCTATTTTAGCTTCCTCCGAAGCTAAATTTAAAGGGTTTGATGAAGCTCTTTTATTAGATTCCGATGGTTTTTTAGCAGAAGGTCCCGGTTCAAATTTGTTTTTTGAAAAAAATGGAAAATTGCATACTCCGAAAAAAGGAAATATTTTACCTGGAATTACTAGAGCCACAGTATTTGAATTATGTCAAAAATTAGATATTACATTAGTGGAAGGTGAATATCAAAAAGAAGATTTGTCAAATGCTGACAGTGCTTTTTTATGCGGAACAGCCGCAGAAATTATTGGTATTAATTCCTTAGAAAATAAGTCCTTCCCTGTTATTTGGGAAAATTCACTTGGAAAAAAATTACAAACTGCCTATAAAAATCTTGTACTTGAAAAAGTATAATTAAAAACATGGAATTAAACAAATACAGTAAAACAGTTACTCAAGACCCCACACAACCAGCAGCACAAGCAATGCTTTATGGCATAGGACTGGATGATAAAAAATTAGCACAAGCATTTGTAGGAATTGCGTCTATGGGGTATGATGGAAACACTTGCAACATGCACCTAAACCATCTTTCATCCTATATTAAAGAGGAGATAAATGCTCTGGAAATGACCGGACTAATTTTTAACACTATTGGAATTAGTGATGGAATTACCAATGGAACAGATGGTATGCGTTACTCTCTAGTTAGTAGAGAAATAATTGCAGATAGTATTGAAAGTGTTGTTGCTGGGCATTATTATGATGGCGTAATTGCAGTTCCTGGTTGCGACAAAAATATGCCTGGTTCAATAATTGCAATGGGAAGATTAAACCGTCCATCAATAATGGTTTATGGTGGCACGATTGCACCTGGAAAATATCAAAATAAAGATTTAAATATTGTTTCAGCCTTTGAAGCATTAGGAGAAAAAATTGCCGGAAAGATCTCAGAAGAAGATTTTAAAGGAATAATAAAGAATGCATGTCCCGGAGCAGGCGCCTGTGGTGGTATGTATACTGCAAATACTATGGCAATTGCAATAGAAGCATTAGGAATGAGCCTTCCCTACTCTAGTTCAAATCCTGCAATTAGTCAGGCAAAAATTGAAGAATGCAAAGATGCTGCAAGTAAAATGAGAATTCTTTTAGAAAATAATATTTGCCCTAAGGATATTATGACCTATGATGCATTTGAAAATGCAGTAACTACCCTTATCGCACTTGGAGGCAGCACCAATGCAGTCTTACATATTATTGCTATGGCAAAAAGTGTTGGAGTACAATTTAATCAAGATGATTTTCAAAGAATTAGTGATAAAACTCCATTAATTGCCGATTTCAAACCCGGTGGTAATTACTTAATGCAAAATTTATTTGAGGCAGGTGGAGTTCCAATGGTATTGAAATATTTACTCAAAAAAGGAATGCTTAAAGGCAATTGCATGACTGTTACTGGTAAAACATTAGCAGAAAATTTAGAAAGTGTAACTGAAATTGATTTTAATGTTCAAAACATTATTCGTCCTATAGAAAATCCATTGAAGGCAACAGGACACCTTCAAATATTATATGGAAATCTAGCTGAAAAAGGCTCGGTTGCAAAAATATCAGGTAAAGAAGGTGAAAAATTTACAGGTCCTGCCAAAGTTTTTGACGGAGAAAAACAACTTATTAAAGGGATTGAAGATAAAAAAATTGCTGCTGGAGATGTTGTGGTTATTCGCTATGTAGGTCCTAAAGGCGGTCCTGGAATGCCCGAAATGTTAAAACCAACTTCGGCAATTATAGGAGCTGGACTTGGTAAAAGTGTCGCTTTAATAACCGATGGAAGATTTAGCGGAGGTACCCACGGATTTGTAGTTGGTCATATTACACCCGAAGCGTTTGATGGAGGAACAATTGCTTTAGTAAATGATGGCGATTCTATTGAAATTGATGCTACTAACAATACTATTCATCTTGCTGTTACAAATGAAGAACTAGAAAAAAGAAGAAGTAAATTCATAACTCCAAAACTAAATGTGAGTAATGGAGTGCTTTTTAAATATGCTAAACTTGTTAAAGATGCCTCTGAAGGTTGTGTAACTGATGAAAACTAACAATCCAAATAGAAATAGATATGGAAACAATTGAAAATTTGAAAAACGAAGTCAAAGAAAATTCGGGAGTGAAAACTAGTGGGAGTTTAGCGGTTATAGATGCTTTACTTTCAGAAAAAGTAGCTACTATTTTTGGATATCCTGGTGGAGCAATTATGCCAATATATGATGCTTTGTACGATTATCAAAACAATTTAAATCATATATTAGTTCGTCACGAACAAGGAGCTATCCATGCAGCTCAAGGATATGCAAGAGTTAGTGGGAAAACTGGTGTTGTATTTGCAACAAGTGGTCCTGGAGCAACGAATTTAGTTACTGGTTTAGCAGATGCAATGATTGATAGCACGCCATTAGTTTGTATTACTGGTCAAGTTTTCGCACACCTTTTAGGGACAGATGCTTTTCAAGAAACTGATATTATCAATATCACAACACCTATAACTAAATGGAATTATCAAATTACAGACGCTACCGAAATTCCGGAAATATTGGCAAAGGCCTTTTTTATTGCTAAAACTGGTCGGCCAGGACCTGTATTGATTGATATTACAAAAAATGCTCAATTGCAAATTTTTGATTATAAAGGATATAGACCTTGTATTCATGTGCGAAGTTATAGAGCAGAACCTATCATAAGAAATGAGTATATTGAAAAAGCAGCATCTTTAATTAATCAAGCAAAGAAACCATTTGTGATTTTTGGACAAGGTGTATTGCTCGGAAACGCTGAAAAAGAATTAATTGAATTTATTGAAAAAGGGGGATTCCCAACAGCGTGGACAATTTTGGGAATGAGTGCTATTCCTACTGACCATCCGCTAGGGGTTGGAATGCTTGGGATGCATGGAAATTATGCTCCAAATTTTTTAACTAACGAATGTGATGTTCTCATTGCAATTGGAATGCGATTTGACGACAGAGTTACAGGAAGATTAGATAAATATGCCAAGCAAGCGAAAATAATTCATCTAGATATTGATCCTTCTGAGATTGATAAAAATGTACCTGTAACAGTTCCTGTTTGGGGAAATTGCAAACAAACAATTCCTTTATTAACAGCATTAATTGAAGAAAAAAAGCATCCAGAATGGTTTAATGAATTTGAAATTAGAAAGGATAAAGAATTCAATACTTTAATCAACAAGGAGCTTTACCCTTCAGAAGGGGAACTTACAATGGGAGAAGTTTTACAAGTGCTGAATGAATTAACCAATGGAGATGCTGTAATTGTTACCGATGTAGGTCAACACCAAATGGTAGCTTGTAGATATGCTAAACAAAATAACTCTAGAAGTAACATAACTAGCGGTGGTCTAGGAACCATGGGGTATGCACTTCCAGCTGCAATTGGAGCTAAATTTGGAGCACCTGAAAAACAAGTTGTAGCAATCATGGGTGATGGAGGTGCACAAATGAATATTCAAGAGTTTGGAACAATTATGCAATATAATCCCAATGTAAAAATATTGATTTTAAACAATCGTTTCCTCGGAATGGTGCGACAATGGCAAGAACTATTTCATGAAAAAAGATATTCCTTTACAGATATTCAAAGTCCAGATTTTGTTCAAGTTGCCAAAGGTTACGGAATTGATGGTAAACAAATCTCCAAAAGAGAAGAATTAAGATCTAGTTTAAAACAAATGTTAGATCACAGTAGTTCCTTTGTGCTAGAAGTAGCAGTAGCTCAAGAAGACAACGTTTTCCCAATGGTACCTCAAGGAAAAGGAGTAGCTGAAATAGTTTTAACCAAAGAAGAAATTTAATATGAAACAAGAATTCACATTGACCATTTACACGGAAAACCAAGTAGGTTTAATCAATAAAATAGCTATTTTGTTTTCTAGAAGAAAAATTAGTTTAGAGAGTTTAAACACCTCTCCTAGTGAGATTGAAAATATTTATCGTTTTACAATAGTTGTTAAAGAAACGGAAGTGGTGGTTAAAAATTTAGTACGTCAATTAGAAAAAATTGTAGATGTATTTAAAGTATTTTACAACACAAATGAAGAGATTATTTGGCAACAAATTGCTTTATATAAGTTAGCTACCGATGTAATAATGAAAGAAGTTAAGGTTGAGCGATTGCTTAGAGAATATGGGGCAAATGCAGTTGTAATTAGAAATGATTATACCGTATTTGAAGTCACTGGACAAGATAACGAAATTAATAATTTGCTTAAAGAATTAGATCAATATGGGCTAATAGAATTTGTAAAAAGTTCTAGAATAGCAATCATAAAATCAAGTGATGGAATTCACCAACAAGTTTTGGACATGGAAAAAAATGATCCAACAAAATTGCCTATTAATAATGAGTTCTTAAATCTAAAAAGCATGATTTTTGAAATGTGACCTCAAAATCAAAATCAGCCTTCTACCCTACTGATAGAAATGAAAAGCCTTTAAAAAAGTTTAAAAAAAATAGCTAGAATAGCTACAAAAAAGAAAAAAAAAATCGTCTGTAATAAAGACATCAACTAAAATTAGAAAATAGAAATGGAAAATTATTTTAATGCACTTCCTCATAGATTAAAAGTTCAAGAGTTAGGAAAATGTGATTTTATGCAAAAAAGTGCTTTTGCAAATGGAGTAAAATCTCTTATTGGTAAAAAAATTGTTATTATTGGATGTGGTGCACAAGGTTTAGCGCAAGGTCAAAACCTTAGAGATAGCGGATTAAATGTAGCATATGCCTTGAGAGAAAGTGCAATTGTTGACAAAAGAGATTCCTATAAAAATGCCGTTGAAAACGGATTTGAAGTTGGAACATTCGAGGAAATGGTTCCTGGAGCTGACTTGGTTTCAAATTTATCACCAGATAAGCAACATACAGGAGTGATCAATAAAATAATTCCGTTAATGAAAATCGGATCTTGTTTGTCTTATTCTCATGGGTTCAATATTGTTGAAGAAGGCATGCAAATAAGAAAAGACATTACAGTTATTATGGTTGCACCAAAATCGCCTGCATCGGAAGTAAGAGCAGAATATTTAAGAGGTTTTGGTGTTCCAACCCTTATTGCAGTACATTCAGAAAATGATCCAAATGGACAAGGACTTGAGTTGGCTAAGGCCTATTGCGTGGGAACTGGAGGACATCATGCTGGTGTACTACTTTCGTCGTTTGTGGCAGAAGTAAAATCGGATTTAATGGGCGAGCAAACAATTTTATGTGGCTTATTGCAAACGGGTTCAATCTTGAGTTTTAATAAAATGATTGATAAAGGAATAGAACCTGGTTATGCCTCAAAATTGGTGCAATATGGATGGGAAGTAATTACCGAAGCCCTGAAAATTGGAGGAATTACCAACATGATGGATCGACTTTCAAATCCAGCAAAAATTGAAGCCTTTAAATTAGCCGATGAATTAAAACACCTCATGAAACCTTTGTTTAATAAACATATTGATGATATTTTATCAGGGGAATTTTCTAAAACTATGATGCAAGATTGGGCTAATGGAGATAAAAATTTATTAACTTGGAGAGCAGCAACCGGCGAAACAGCATTTGAAAAAACAACCGCTGGAAGTCATGAAATTAGTGAACAAGAATATTTTGATCATGCTACTTTATTAGTTGCTTTTGTAAAATCGGGTGTAGAATTGGCTTATGAAACGATGATTTCCGCTGGAATTAAAAATGAATCTGCCTATTATGAATCTCTCCACGAAGCACCTCTTATAGCAAATACTATAGCAAGAAAAAAACTTTTTGAAATGAATCGAGTAATTTCAGATACTGCTGAATATGGATGTTATCTATTTGATCATGCATGCAAACCTCTATTAGCTGATTTTATGGATAAAGTAGATGTGAATTTAATAGGTAAAAACTACAATGAAAACTTTAAAACAGTAGACAATTTTGAATTAGTTAAAATTAATTCCGCCATCAGAAATCATTCTATTGAAATTTGCGGAGCAGAACTTAGAGAAGCGATGACTTCAATGAAAAAAGTTGTTGCTTAAATTGAATATTAATCCGTACAAGGATATATAAATGAATTTATTTAAAGAAATACTAGAAGCAGAAAAGCAATTGCAGTTAGTTGTTCAAAAGACTCCATTATTGGAAAATTTAAATTTATCTGAAGAATATAATGCAACTATTCTATTAAAAAGAGAAGATTTACAAGTGGTTCGTTCTTATAAAATTAGAGGTGCCTATAATAAAATCAGTTCCCTTACAGAAGCGGAACGAACTCAAGGAATTGTTTGTGCGAGTGCGGGAAATCATGCACAAGGAGTTGCCTATTCCTGTAATTTATTGCAAATAAAGGGAGTAATTTATATGCCGAAAACGACTCCAAAACAAAAAATTAAGCAGGTACAACAATTTGGAAAAAAGTATGTTGAAATTATTTTAACGGGAGATACTTTTGATGATGCATTTTCAACTGCAATTGCTGCTTGTGAAAAAGATAAATCAATTTTTATTCATCCTTTTGATGATTTAAAAGTTATTGCTGGACAAGGAACGGTTGGTTTAGAGATATTAGAATCGGCAAAAAAACCAATTGATTATCTATTTGTCCCTATTGGTGGTGGTGGCCTAGCGGCTGGACTATCAACAGTTTTTAAGCAATTAAATCACAATACTAAAATTATTGGTGTAGAGCCAGAAGGGGCACCCTCTATGAAAACTTCAATAGCTAATAATAAAAATACAGTTCTAGAAAGTATCGATAAATTTGTAGATGGAGCTGCAGTTAAACAAGTTGGTGAGATCACTTTTTCTATTTGCAAAGAAAATTTGGACGACATTATCCTAGTTCCCGAAGGAAAAGTATGTACAACAATTTTACGATTGTACAATGAAGAAGCAATGGTGGTAGAACCTGCAGGTGCTCTAACTATTGCGGCATTGGATTTTTATAAGGAGAAAATTAGAGGAAAAAATGTAGTTTGTATTGTTAGTGGAAGTAACAACGATATAGAAAGAACGGAAGAAATAAAAGAACGTTCGTTGTTTTATGAAGGATTAAAACATTATTTTATGATACAGTTTCCTCAGCGACCTGGGGCTTTAAAAGAATTTGTAAATACTATTTTGGGTGAAAATGATGATATTACCTATTTTCAATTTGCTAAGAAAAATAGTCGAGAGGTTGGTTCCGTTTTAGTGGGATTGGAATTAAAAAATAAAGAAGATATTCATGCTATAAAATCAAATATGACTTCACATGGTTTTGAATACCGATACCTCAATGAAAAAGAAGATTTGTATGCTCAATTAATAGGATAATAATTTTATTTAAATATAATTTTTTAAAAGTTATTTTTTTTAACAACTATTTCAATTTTTAATATACTAAAATATTGTTAATGAATAATTTATAATAGTTAATTTAAACAATATTATATGTTCTGTAGACCGATGGTGTAATTTCTTTTTTTTTCAAAAATACTCTGTTAAAGTAACTTAAAGTCTCAAAACCACATTCAAAAGAAATTTGACTAACTGTTTTATCGGATTGAATTAACAATCGACAAGCTTCGTTTATACGAATTTCATTTAGATAATCTGAATAGGTTTTTCCAGTTGCCTTTTTAAAAAATTTACAGAAGTTGCTTTCAGTTAAATAAATTAATTCGGCAACCTCCTTCAAGTAGATTTTATTCTGAAAATTATTTTGAATAAATAAACAAACTTTATTAATCCGTACTTCACTTTTCTTTGAAACAACGTTGTGAAAAGTATTTGGAGCAATTAATTTAAACTGTTTTTTTGATAAAATATCTAAAATTGTAATCAACTTCAAAATCCGATTTACGCCATTAGTTTCATTTAACTCAATAATTTTTGAAATTAACTGTTCATCATACTTGAAATTAATTCCCCTAAATGAGTTTTCTAGCATCTTCTTTATTAATAAACTTTCATTGAATTCTAAAAATGGCGAAATAAATTCACTGGAAAACTGAATTACAATAGCATCTGAATTAACATCTCCATCCGCTTTTCCAGACCAAGTATGTGGTAAATTACTTCCTAATAACACCAAATCACCATCGCTGAATGATTCGTAGGAATTACCTACTATTCGATAACCATTTCCTTTGACAATATAGGTTAATTCAAATTCCGGGTGATAATGCCATTTGAACTGAAAATACGGAACTTGGTAACGAAAAGCATGAAAACTGGATGTTCCTTGGTTGGTTTTTATGTCTTCTAATATGGCTTTCATAATAACAAATTAACTTTTAAAATTGAAAAGTAAATAAAAAAATTCATTATAGTGTTATAATTAAACAAATTAATATTAATTGTTTTTCATCCAAATCGATAATTTTGAAACTGAAATTACTATTCTATAAAAATAAATAACAATGCAAACACTTTCTAAATCAATATCAGATTTTCTAAATGAACCCTATTCATTAAGCCAAGAACAAATTGACTTCTATCAAAAAAATAGATTTATAAAATTAAAAGAAGTTTTAAATCCAGAAACGGTTCAGTTTTTTAATGCTGCAATTTCAAAGCAAGTTGAAGAAATGAACCAAGAGCAAACTGCATTGGAAGATCGAACTACTTATGGAAAAGCATTTTTACAATTATTCAATTTATGGACAGAAAACCCAATTATTAAAGAATTAATTTTCAGTAAACGAATAGCAAAAATTGCATCTGATTTAATGGAAGTAAATGGCGTTCGATTGTATCACGACCAAGCTTTATTTAAAGAAGGTGGCGGAGGAATCACTCCTTGGCATGCCGATCAATATTACTGGCCATTAGAAACAGATAAAACTATTACCGCTTGGTTGCCCCTTCAAGAAACGCCTTTGGAAATGGGACCGTTGGAATTCAGTGCAGGAAGTCACACTATTGTGGAAGGTCGAGAATTAGAAATTGGTGATGAAAGTGAAGAAGTTATTCAAAAGAAATTGCGTGTAACTGATTTCAAACATGTAATTGAAGCCTTTGATTTAGGTGAAATAAGTTTTCATTCAGGTTGGGTTTTTCATCGTGCTGGTGCAAATGTGACTAACGAAATGAGAAAAGTGATGACTATTATATACATGGACAAAGACATGCTTTTGAAAAATCCTGACAATAAAAACCAAATTCACGATTGGAATACTTGGTGTCCTGGAGCTAAAATTGGAGAAATAATTAACTCTCCTATTAATCCTGTTTTATATTCTAAATAATATGAATATCAAATATATAAGTACTTTTTGGGGTTACGAAAATCAATCGGCTAAAGAATTTCTATCGAATGTGATTTCGAATGGTTATGATGGTGTTGAAATTAATTTCCCTGATAACTCTGAATTTATTGATGAATTCACAGCTGAAATAAAAAATATTAGAGCTACAATTAATGCTAATTTCATTTTCATTGCCCAACAAGTTCTGTCAAATAAAACAGAGTCGGTAATCGAATATAGTAATCGAATGTCCGAAAGACTAGAATTTTTAGCAAAATTAAAACCTGATTTTATTAATTCTCATACCGGAAAAGATTATTATGATTTTAGTGATAACTGTAAGATCATCGAAATCACTGAGAATATATCCAAGAAATACGAGGTTCCCATAGTTCATGAAATTCATCGGGGAAGATTTTCATTCCATTTGAAAACACTACATCAGTATTTAGAATTATTTCCAAGATTAAGTTTAGTAGCCGATTTTTCTCATTTCTGTGTAGTATCAGAAAGTAATTTGGCCGATCAAAAAGAATTATTGACGAAAATTTATCCTAAAATAAAACACTTACACGCCAGAATTGGATTTGAACAAAGCCCACAAGTAAACAATCCATTTGCACCAGAATGGCAATCTTATCTTGAAAACTATTTAAATTGGTGGAAAGAAATTATTGAATATCATACAAAAAGAAATTGTAATCAAATTACAATAACCCCTGAATTTGGCCCTTTTCCATATATGCCCGAAGAACCATTTACTAAAAAACCACTATCAAATCAATGGGAAACCAACCTACAGATGAAAAAATATTTACAACAAAATCTTTAATAATGGAAAATAAGAAAAAGAATTACATATTATTTATCGCTTTAAGTGCTGCACTTGGAGGTTTATTATTTGGTTATGATACAGCCGTAATTTCGGGTGCGATTGGCAATTTAACTGAGTATTTTCATTTAACACCTGTAGAAACTGGCTGGGCAATATCAAGCGCATTAGTTGGTTGTATTATTGGTGCATTTATCTCTGATTATTTTAGTAATCGATTTGGAAGAAAAGTCACTATGTTGATTACAGCTCTTTTATTTATTCTAAATTCAGTTGGAACTGCCCTACCCATTTCCTTTTCAATGTTTGTAGTATTTCGAATTATTGGTGGAATTGGTGTTGGAATTGCATCTATGGTTGTCCCAATGTATATAGCTGAAATTGCACCTCCAAAAAGACGTGGCGCTTTAGTAGGAAACTACCAATTAGCAATTGTAATTGGAATTGTGGTAGTCTATTTTGTAAACTATTTTATTGCACTTCAAGGAGATTCTGTATGGAATTTGAATATTGGTTGGCGTTGGATGTTTGGATCAGAAATTATCCCTTCAATACTCTTTTTAATATTTATATTTCTAATTCCTGAAAGCCCAAGATGGTTATTTCAAAAAGGAAAAACGGCAGAAGCGGTTGGTGTATTAGACAAAATAAATTCTCCTGAAGAAGTACTTCAAGTTCAAGAAGAAATTGAAAATTCAATCAATGTTAAAGAAGTAAACCAATGGAAAAATTTGGTTAATCCGATGTTTAAAAAAGCACTTTT
>Ga0102873_1000459_pt1 | contig 14264 bp, 19 predicted proteins | sample Colrivmeta1547B3_FD_78183 | JGI IMG/M metagenome (GOLD analysis project Ga0102873, IMG submission 78183) | Estuarine microbial communities from the Columbia River estuary - metaG 1547B-3 | ecosystem: Environmental > Aquatic > Marine > Intertidal zone > Estuary | place: USA: Columbia River... | reverse complement strand
AGCTCACCGTCATTGGTGAGCAACAAAAGGCCCTCGGAATTCAAATCCAGCCGCCCCACCGACATGACGCGGGGCAGTTCCTCGGGCAGGTGGTCAAACACCGTCTCGCGGCCCTTTTCGTCCGAGGCCGAGGTGACCAGCCCGTCGGGCTTGTAGTAAAGCCACAGCCGCGCGGGTTCCAAGCGCGGCAGCGGGTGGCCGGAAATGGTGATAAGATCGGCATCGGTGACATTCAGAGCCGGCGAGGTGATGATCTTGCCATTCACCGTGACTTCGCCCGCCTCGATCAGCCGCTCTACCTCGCGCCGCGAGGCGACGCCCCGGCGTGACAAAACCTTGGCAATACGGTCGCCAGCGGGGGCAGTCCCCTGCGGGGTGGGCTTTTCTTTTCCGGCCATGACGTTCATCCTTGGCGCGGGGTGGCCAGCCCCGGGGGTCTTCCACCCCCGGACCCCCGAGAGTATTTGAGCCAAGATGAAAGAGCAACGCGGGTTTCGGTCCTTCAGGGAGATCGCGCTGGACGAGGCGCGGGCGGCGGGCGCACGCGGTGAGGTGCCGGTGGGGGCTTGTGTGGTGATCGGCGGGGAGGTGGTGGCGCGGGCGGGCAACCGCACCCGCGAGATGAACGATCCCACCGCCCACGCCGAAATCCTCGCCATCCGCGCGGCCTGCGCCGCCTTGGGCGACGAGCGGCTTGTCGGACACGATCTCTATGTCACGCTCGAGCCTTGCCCGATGTGCGCGGCAGCGATTTCCTTTGCCCGCATCGGCCGCCTCTATTTCGGCGCCTCCGATCCCAAGTCGGGCGGCGTCCTGCAAGGTTCGCGGGTTTTTGATCAGGCTCAATGTCACCACAGGCCCGAGGTTTATGATGGGCTACAGGAGCGCGACTCAGAGGCGCTCCTGAAGTCATTCTTTCAAGAGAGGCGCATGCCTCCCGATTAGAGGACAGATCATGGCAAATCGCGAAGACCTTGCAGAATTTGTGAAAGAAGCGCTGGCCGCAGGCCACAGCCGCAGCAAGATCGAAGCCGAGCTGACGGGCGCGGGCTGGTCGGGCGGCGAGGTGCGCGAGGCGCTGGCCGCTTATGCCGACACAGGCTTCCTGCCGCCGGTGCCGCGGCCGCGCCGGATCGTCTCGGCGCGGGATTTCCTTGTCTACGCGCTGATCTTCGGCTCACTCCTGATGTTCGCCTTCGCGCTCGGCGGCATGATCTTCATCGCCATCGACCTCGCCTTCGGGGAGATCGACGTCGATATGTACGACACCCTCACCAAGGCCGAGGCGATCGAGAACGCCAACCGCGGTATGCGCGAGTTTCTGGCGGCGGTGATCGTTGCCGGGCCGGTCTATTTCTGGATGTCGTTCCGCGAATTGCGCCGCCGCCGCGCCGATCCGGGCGTGGCGCGGTCGGCGATCCGCAAGTGGCTGACCTCGGTCGCCATGCTCGTCGCGGCCGGTGTCTTGGCGGGCGATCTGGTCTCGGCGCTGGGTGGGCTTCTGAACGGCGACGCCTCGGCCGCCTTCATCCTCAAATGCGCGACTGTCGCGGTGATCTCGGGCGGCGTCCTTCTCGTCTACATCCGCGATTTCCGCAACGACGGCGCCTAGATCACGATCGGCTCGAGCACCTCGGGCTCGATCACCTCGACCCCCGGAAGGCCGGCGCGCAGGGCGTCGGCCTTTTGCTCGAGAAGCGGGAAGGTGCGGTAATGGCAGGGGATCACGGTCTTGAAGTTGAAGTATTTCTTCGCCGCAAAGGCCGCCCGCTTCATGTCCATCGTGAAATGCCCACCCGCGGCAAGGATGCCGATGTCGGGCTTGTGGTATTCGCCCATCCAGCCCATGTCGGCCATGATGTCGGTATCGCCCGAGACATAGATCGTATGGCCTTCGCCCGCGATCATGTAGCCCGCCTCGGCCCCTGCATAGACCGGCCCGTGCGGCCCCGGCATCGACGAGGAATGCACCGCGTTGACCATCGTCACCGTGACATTGCCAAGCCGGATCGTCCCGCCCTTGTTGAAGCCGGTGACGTTGGTGCCATGCTTTTCGGCCCAGTGGCTCATCAGATCGTAAATTCCGCAGACCGGCACGCCGAGATCGGCGGCAAGGGCCGGCACCTCGGAGGCATGGTCGCCGTGGCCGTGGGTCACGAGAATAGCGGTTGCGCCGTTGGTCGCCTCACCCTCGCGGTCTTCGGGGAAGAGGGGGTTGCCGCTCAGCCAAGGGTCGACCAGCAAGACCTGATCCTCGATCTCGATGCGGAAGCTCGCGTGTCCAAGCCAGGTGATTTTCATGCCGTCCTCCTGTAGAGCGTTGTGCCAAGGATAACTGCAAAGAGAGCACAGGCAATGGATTGGATGCAGCAGTTCGACGACTATTGCGAGAGGACGGATTTCACCTTCTGGTCCGAGCCGCTCAATGCCGTCACCAACCTTGCCTTCCTGATCGCCGCCATCGTCATGTGGCGGCGGACCGAAGGCCTCCGGTTGGGGCGGCTTCTGAGCGCTCTCGTCGCCGTCATCAGCGTGGGCAGCTTCCTCAACCATACCTTCGCCACCGTCTGGGCCGGGGCCGCCGACACCATTCCCATCGCCATCTTCATCCTCGCCGTTCTCTTCGCCACCAATCTCCACCTTGTCGGCCTGAAGGCCTGGCAGGCCGCATTGGCAACTTTGGGCTTCTTCCCCTTCGCCGCCGTGGCTCTGCCGGTCCTTGGCCGCATCCCCTTTGTCGAGATCTCCGGCTTCTACTGGACCGTGCCGATCCTGCTTGCAGGTTACGGGCTTTTCCTGCGGGGCAGGGCGCCCGCGACGGCCAGAGGATACTTCCTCTGTGCGGGCCTCCTGAGCCTGTCGATCATCGTCCGTTCGCTCGACATGATCCTCTGCGAGATCTGGCCCTCGGGCACCCATTTCCTCTGGCACCTCGTCAACGGGCTCATGCTGGCCTCGATGATCGAGGTTTATCGGCGGCATATGCTTGCAGCAGCGGGGCCGGAGCGCTAAACGCGGGTCCGACCCATTTGACGGAGAGACGTATGTCGATCGACGTAGATACCGCGCGGCGGGTGGCCAAGCTGGCCCGCATCAAGGTTGAGGACGAGGCGCTGCCCGCGCTCGCGGCCGAGTTCAGCTCGATCCTCGGTTTCATCGAGCAGCTGAACGAGGTCGATGTCGAGGGCGTCGAGCCCATGACCTCGGTCACGCCGATGCGCCTCAAGCGCCGCGACGACGTGGTGACCGACGGCAACCAGCAGGCCGCCGTTCTGAAGAATGCCCCCGACGCCCGCGAGGGCTTTTTCGCCGTGCCGAAGGTGGTGGAATAATGTCCGATCTCACGAAACTCACCATCGCCGCCGCCCGCGACGCCATGCGCAAGGGCGAGCTGACCTCGGCCGATCTGACCGAGGCTTGCCTTGGGGCCATCGACGAGGCCGGCGCGCTCAACGCCTTCGTCCACAAGACCCCCGAAATTGCCCGCGAACAGGCCAAGGCCGCCGACGCGCGGCGCGGCGCGGATGCGCCCTCGCTCAACGGCATTCCGCTCGGCATCAAAGACCTGTTCTGCACCAAGGGCGTGCCCTCGCAGGCAGCGTCGAACATCCTCGAAGGCTTCAAGCCTGAGTATGAATCGACCGTCACCACCCAGCTTTTCGCGGGCGGCGCGGTGATGCTCGGCAAGCTCAACATGGACGAGTTTGCCATGGGCAGCAGCAACGAGACATCCTGCTATGGCGATGTGGTCAACCCCTGGAAGATCGACGACCGCAATCTGACCCCCGGCGGCTCTTCCGGCGGTTCGGCCTCTGCCGTGGCGGCCGACCTCTGCCTTGGCGCGACCGGCACCGATACGGGCGGATCGATTCGCCAGCCCGCGGCTTTCGTGGGCATCACCGGCATCAAGCCGACCTATGGCCGCTGCTCGCGCTGGGGCATCGTCGCCTTTGCCTCTTCGCTCGATCAGGCAGGGCCGATGACCAAGGACGTGCGCGACGCGGCGATCATGCTGCAGGCCATGGCGGGGCATGACCCGAAGGATTCCACCAGCGCCGATATTCCGGTGCCGGATTTCGAGGCGGCGCTCACCGGCGATATCCGTGGCAAGACCATCGGTATCCCCAAGGAATACCGCATGGACGGGATGCCCGCCGAGATCGAAAAGCTCTGGGCCGATGGCACGGCGATGCTGCGCGATGCGGGGGCCAAGATCGTCGATATCTCGCTGCCGCACACGAAATACGCGCTGCCCGCCTATTACGTCATCGCGCCGGCTGAGGCTTCGTCGAACCTCGCCCGCTATGATGGCGTCCGCTTCGGCCACCGCGCCAAGCTGGCTCATGGTGACGGCATCACCGAGATGTATGAAAAGACCCGCGCCGAAGGCTTCGGCCACGAGGTCCAGCGGCGGGTGATGATCGGCACCTACGTCCTCTCCGCCGGTTTCTATGACGCCTACTACAACCGCGCCCGCCGCGTCCGCGCGCTCATCAAGCGCGATTTCGACCAGGTGTTCGAGGCAGGGGTCGACGCGATCCTGACGCCCGCCACCCCATCCTCGGCCTTCGGTTTGGGCGAGATGGCCGAGGCCGACCCGATCCAGATGTATCTCAACGACGTCTTTACCGTGACGGTCAACCTCGCGGGCCTTCCCGGCATCGCGGTCCCGACCGGGCTCGACGCGAAGGGTCTGCCGATGGGCCTCCAGCTGATCGGCCGCCCGTGGGAAGAGGCGGACCTGCTGAATGTCGCCTACTCACTGGAACGTGCGGCGGGATTTGTAGCCAAGCCCGCGCGGTGGTGGTAATAGGCCGCTCAAAACCCGAGGTTCGGAGTGGCAGCAGTGAAAAAGGTTCTGGTGATCGGCGCGGCCATAGCGGCCCTTTCTGCCTGCGTTCAGGAGATTCCTGATAGCGGCGAGGGTGTCGGCTTTGGCGACTACGTCACCTATCAGGAGCAGATGGCGCGTCAGGAAGCGGCCCTGGCGGCGGCTGCCTTGAGCGACCAAAACGCATCGACCGGCACGATTTCGAGCGAGGAACTGGCCGCGCTTGGGATCGGTCAGGCCGCAGAGCCAACAACCTCGACTTCCAGTACGTCGGCCACCACGGCAGAGGCCAGTAGCGAGCCGGAGCAGACAGAGCCTGTTTCAAATGGCGGAATTTCCGACGAACAGGATTTCTCGGCAGTGGCCGAGCGCGAGACGATCGAATCTGACGCAGCTCGGCTCGCCGCCAATGCCGCTCAGTATCAGGTGGCCGAAGTCTCGGCCCTACCTGTTCGCGATGGCGATGAAGGCCCGAACATCGTCGAATACGCGCTCAACGCGCCCAACAAGCTGGGCCAGGCTTGGTATAGCCGGATCCAGCTCTTCAGCCAGTCCCGCTTCGAGACCAACTGCGCCAAATACAACACGCCGGATGACGCGCAGCGGGATTTCCTGCTGAATGGCGGCCCCGAGCGCGACCCGATGGGCCTTGATCCCGATGGCGACGGCTTTGCCTGCGGCTGGGATCCCGAGCCGTTCCGGCTGGCCTTCGGCCAGTAGGCAGGCAACTAGGGGGGCATTGACCCGCGCCCTTTTCGCCCCTACCTAAGCGCTCGCGCGGATGGCTGGATGACCGCGGGCCCCTCGGGGCGCGAGGAAAGTCCGGACTCCAAGAAGGCAAGGGTGCCGGGTAACGCCCGGCGGGGGCAACCCCAGGGAAAGCGCCACAGAGATCAGACGGCCGTGCCTGCACGGTCACGGTGAAAAGGTGGGGTAAGAGCCCACCGCGGGACTGGTAACAGGACCGGCAAGGCAAGCCCCACCCGGAGCAATGCCGAATAGGGGCCTCGCGCGGGCGTGATCGGAAGCGGCAACGTGCCCGATATCCCCGCAAGGACGCCTGAACCCGAGAGGCCCGGGTTGGCAGCTAGAGGCGCGGTGGCAACATCGCGCCTAGACGAATGGTCATCCAAGGGGGCAACCCCGGGACAGAATCCGGCTTACAGGCCATCCGCGCAATTCTTTCACCTTTGGCGGTTGACTCCGCCACAGCGGCGGGTAAAAGGCGGCTTCGATACGAGATTTACGCGCTGCGCCATGATTGGCCCGCGATCAGGAGACAAGAGCCATGGCGAAGCCGACCACCATCAAAATCCGCCTGAACTCCACCGCGGGGACCGGGCACTTCTACGTCACCAAGAAAAACGCTCGCACCATGACCGAGAAGATGACCGTACGAAAGTTCGATCCGGTCGTGCGCAAGCATGTCGAATACAAGGAAGGCAAGATCAAGTAAGATCGCCCAAATTGAAACCGACAAGGCCGCGCACCGAGACCGGAGCGCGGCCTTTCTCTTTGGCGGCTCCGGTATCCTTCCCCACGACGAGAGGAGCCACCCATGCCCCTGACCCATTTCACCCTCACCCGCCAGAGCGACGGCAAGGCTTGCGCCTTCGCCGCCGAGGGAACTCGCTTTGGCTGTATCTCCTACCGCTTCGCGGGCGGAGATCTGGCGATCCACTGGCACCCGCGCTGGGGCTGGTGTGCGGCCGATTCTGCGGGCGAGGTCGTGGGTCTGCCAATGTCGGTCCCCAAACCCGAGCAGCGCAACCGCCCGCCCGAGGGCCTTTGGGTGAGCCGCAAGGGGCAGGTCTCGCATGTCTATGAGCTGCGTTGGGGGGCAGGGGGTCGTGGCCGCGGCTGCCTGAGCGCCGATTTCGGTGGGCTGGTTCTTGAAACTGGCCCCCGCCTTCCCATGTTTAGTCTATTAACATTTGGAGGGTGCTTCCATGACTGAAGAGAATTCCGAACGCCGCCGCAGCTGGATTGACGAAATTGAGGTCGCCAGTGAAAAGCTCATCGAGCGGATCAAAGAGCTTGCCTCAGACGCCAGCGTCCAGCGTCTGCGCGTGAAGGACAAGGACGGCGATATCGCCGTCGATATCCCGCTGACACTTGGCGCCGTCACCGGCGGCGCCGTGGTGCTCGCCGCCCCGACCCTCGCGGTTCTGGGTGTGCTTGCGGCCTTCGCCGCCCGCGTCAAGGTCGAGGTGATCCGCGATCCCGATGCGGCCGAGGCTGCGAAGGACGAGCCGAAAGCCGAGGATAAACCCGAATAGGCGTTCCAAAGATCTGAAAAGAAGGGCCGGTCCAGCGACCGGCCCTGTTCTATTGCGCCTTGCTTTCGACGTGAGCCTTGAAGCGATCAAGAATGGCCTGCCAACCCTGACGCTGCATCTCGGCGGGGTTGGTCTCTTCGGCATCGAACACTTCCCGCACCGTCACACCGTGGGCGGTCTCGGCAAAGGTCACGGTCAGGATGCGTCCGCCAAACTCCGACTCGATGAGCGCCATCGGCTCGACGCGCCGATAGGTGCCGGCAAAGTCAAAGCCGCCGCTCCCGTCCCTGGCCTCCATTCGTGAGCTGAAAGCCCCACCGACGCGAAGATCGACAGTCGAGGCGGTGGTGTGCCAGTCGTCCGAGGCGGCGTTCCAGGCCATGATGTCGGCAGGAGTGACCCAGGCACTCCAGACCGTTTCAAGCGGGGCCTTCACGACCGCCTCAACCGTGATCTTCATTTCCATCTCCTGTTCGCACTTTGCCTCAATCGCTACGCCGCAGATTTGTCCGGAGCAAATGAAAAGGGCCGGTCGATTGACCGGCCCTTTCTGTTTGATCTGCCTGCGCGCTTATTCGCGATTGCCGAAGAGCTGCAGCAGGAACATGAACATGTTGATGAAGTCGAGATAGAGGTTCAACGCCCCCATGATCCCCGCCTTCGCCAGCCATTCCTGGTCGCCGTGATGGGCATGGGCCAGGTAGGTGGTCTTGATCTTCTGTGTGTCATAGGCGGTCAGGCCCGCGAAGATCAGAACGCCGATCGCCGAAACCGCGAACATGATGGCGGGCGAGGCCAGCCAGATGTTGACGATCGAAGCCACCAGAAGGCCGATCACACCCATGATCAGGAACGCGCCCCAACCCGAGATGTCTTTCTTCGTGGTATAGCCCCAGAGCGACAGGCCCGCGAAGGCGATCGCGGTGACAAGGAAGACCTGCACGATCGAGAAGCCGGTGAAGACGGTGAATATCCAGCTGATCGACACGCCCATCGCAGCGGCGAAGGTATAGAAGAACAGCTGCGCACCAGCGGCCGAGAGGCGGTTGATCATCGCGCCGAAGGCAAAGACCATCACGAGCGGCAGGAACATGACCAGCCACTTGAGCGGCGAGGCATAGAGCGCATAGCCGAAGTCGGTCAGGTATTTGTCGGCGCCGATCTGATACATCGTCGCGGTGTCGGTCACAGCGAGGCCGGCAATGGCCCACGAGGCCAGAGCGGTGATGACCATCCCCACCGACATCGTGCCGTAAACCTTGTTCATATGGGTGCGAAGACCGGCGTCGATCTGGGCGGTGCGAACACCGGAACCTGCGCGGGCCGTCTGATAGTCAGCCATGTTTTCCTCCAGTTTAGTTGCGTCGCGACAGGATAGCCGCGCACTTGCGCTGAATATTGGGGTTTTGCGGAGCCATTTCAAGACGAAGAGGGTAGCAAACGCAGTTGTTACGTCGGAACGACGACGACCTTACCGGTCGCCTTCCTGTCCGCCAGAAGCGCAAGCGCCTCGCTGGCCCGTTCCAAGGGCAAAACGTGGCTGATGTGGGGCCTCAGGCGCCCGTCGGCATACCAGTCCATGGCCTCGGAGAGGCTGTCGAGCAGGGCATCGGGCGCGAATTTCATATATCCGCCCCAATAGAAGCCGATCACCGTGATGTTCTTGACCATCAGGATATTGGCGGGAATTTTCGGCACGTCGCCGCTGGCAAAGCCGATCGAGAGGATTCGCGCCTCGCGGTTGCAGGCGCGAAAGGCCGCGTCGAAGGCCGCGCCGCCCACCGGGTCATAGACCACATCCGCGCCGCCGAGCGCCTTGATCTCGGCTGTCAGGTCGGCCCCGGCGTCGATCAGATGATCGGCGCCGGCCTCTTTCGCAATGGCAAGCTTCTCAGGCCCCCGCGCAACAGCCACCACTTCGGCCCCCAGCGCCTTGCCGATCTCGACCGCGGTGAGGCCAACGCCTCCCGCTGCTCCGAGAACGACGAGCCGCTCACCGGGCCGGAGCTGCGCCCGCCGAGTGAGGGCAAGGTGCGATGTCCCGTAGGCAATCTGAAATCCGGCGGCGACCTCATCGGGCATGGCATCTGGGACGATGCTGCAGGCCGAAGCCGCAAATTTGCCGCGCTCGGCCAGCCCGCCAGAGCCCCCGACAACTGCAACGCGCGCGCCGACGGGGGGAAAGACAACGCCTTCTCCCTGCTCTAGAACCCTGCCACAGACCTCTAGGCCCAAGGTAAACGGCGCAGGCGGTGTTTCCTGATAGCTGCCCTTCGCCATCAAAAGATCGGCAAAGTTCAAGCCGCAGGCTAGTATCTCGAGCAAGACCTCGCCTGGATTGGGCTTCGGCACATCAATTTCGGTGAGCCAAGGGGCGACATCGTGTGTTGATACTTGAAAGGCGCGCATGATGGTTCCGTGGGATAGCCGAGCCAGTTTATCTTTTGCTGAAATGTGGGCAACAGCAAAGCCCGTCCATTTGCAACCTTAACGGGATAGGTCGCCCCTATCCTAAAGGTCAGGTAGAGATTCATGCCGAGACGTGTTTTTCTTCAACGATGATAGGCCAACTCAGAAAACAAGTTCAGTGGGCCGGTTTGGGGTTGCCCCAAAACTAATTATTGCGAACGTAGTGGAGTGGAAAATGGCGCATCCTGTAGATGTACACGTCGGCAAGCGGATTCGGCATCGCCGTTGGATGATCGGAACAACGCAGCAGCAGTTGGCCGATGCAGTCGGCATCAAATTTCAGCAAATTCAAAAATACGAAACCGGTATGAACCGAGTTAGCGCATCACGTCTGTGGGATATCGCTCACGCGCTGGATGTTTCGGTGCCGTTCTTCTTTGAAGGAATGGATCAGGCGGCACCTGTCTCGGACACAGAATCGGCTATGCCCAAAGATATTCTGGGTGACAAAGAAGCTCTCGAGCTTCTGCGCTCCTACTACGCTATCCCGGAAAATCAGCGCCGCCGCCTGTTCGATCTGGCACGCGTTCTGAGCGACGTCGCCTGACCTCGGACGCTTGACCGGTCCGGTTTGAGCCTTTACCCGCAAGGGAAACCTTTTGGAAGGCGGGCTCATGCGGCGCGATCTTGATGATAAGACAAAGGGCGATCTGGTAAGGGTCGCCCATTTGCTTGCAGATGCGGCGCGGCCTGTCACGCTTGAACACTTTCGCTCGGCTTCCCTGAGCGCCGACGACAAGAGCGCCCTCGATAGCCATTTTGATCCGGTGACCGTGGCCGACAGAGGCGCGGAAGAAGCCATGCGCGCAATCCTTGCCGCTGAGCGACCGCAGGACGGTGTCTTTGGCGAAGAGTACGGCCGTAGCGAGGGAACAAGCGGCCTGACTTGGGTTCTCGATCCTATCGACGGCACCCGTGCATATATCTCTGGTGCGCCGACCTGGGGGGTCTTGATTGCTGTGGCAGACGCCCACGGCCCGCTTTTCGGGATCGTTGATCAGCCGTTTATCCGCGAGCGTTTTTCCGGTGGCTTCGGGATATCAGAGGCTGTTGGCCCCTCGGGAAATTTCGCGCTGCGAACCCGTGCTGCGCGCCCACTCGCGGCCGCGACTGTTTTCACCACATTTCCCGAGGTCGGAACTCTGGAAGAAGGCCGGGCCTTTGCGGCCGTTTCGCGCGCCGCAAGGCTGACGCGCTACGGGATGGATTGTTACGCATATGCTCTTGTAGCGGCCGGGCAGGTTGATCTGGTGATCGAGGCGGGGCTGAACGCCTACGATATCCAAGGCCCGCAGGCGGTCATCGAGGCCGCGGGCGGGATCGTGACAAGCTGGGACGGTGGACCGGCGCACAACGGCGGGCGGGTGATCGCAGCGGCCAATCCAGGCATTCACACGGAGGCTCTGGCAATCCTGCAAGAAAGCCTTTCAAGCGCTTGATTCCAAGTTGAAAATGGCCCGTTGTTCGCGTAGCCTGTGACGAGGTCGCGTCCTTATCCCCCTTCTGGCGGCCGTCTCCCGATCCACCGAAGGGGGTGGCTAGAGGGAGACACCGTGCCTGACATTCTGATCCGCAATGCCCAAACCGTCCTGACGATGGACGACAACCGCCGCGAGCTTTCCGGCGCGGATATCCACATCAGGGGCGGGGTGATCCACGCCATCGGGCAGAGGCTTCATGCGCCCGGCGCCGAGATGATCGAGGCGGGGGGTTGCGTGGTGACGCCGGGCCTCGTGAACACTCACCACCACCTCTACCAAACCCTGACCCGCGCGGTTCCCGGCGGTCAGGACGCGCTTCTCTTCGGCTGGCTCAAGACGCTCTATCCGATCTGGGCGAAATTCGGCCCCGAGGAGATGTTTGTCTCCGCACAGATCGGTTTGGCCGAGCTTGCGCTGTCGGGTTGCACGCTGACTTCTGACCACCTCTACCTTTTCCCCAATGGCTCGCGCCTTGATGACACGATCGCCGCCGCCTCCGAGGTTGGTCTGCGCTTCCACCCGACCCGCGGCGCCATGAGCATCGGCGAAAGCGCCGGTGGCCTGCCGCCCGATAGTCTCGTGGAGCGCGAGGCTGCGATCCTTGAGGATTGCATCCGCGTGATCGACGCCCATCACGATGCCCGCGAAGGCGCGATGGTGCGGGTGGGCGTGGCGCCCTGTTCGCCCTTCTCGGTCAGCCGCGACCTGATGCGCGATGCGGCGATCCTTGCCCGCGACAAGGGCGTGATGCTGCACACCCATCTGGCCGAGAACGACGAGGACATCGCCTATTCCGAGGCGATGTTCGGCTGTCGCCCCGGCCAGTATGCCGAGGATCTCGGCTGGACCGGCGCTGACGTCTGGCACGCGCATTGCGTCAAGCTCGACGAGGCGGAGATGGTCCTCTTTGCCCAAAGCCACACAGGCGTTGCCCATTGCCCTTGCTCGAACTGCCGCCTTGGCAGCGGCATCGCCCCGGTGCGGCGGATGCGCGATCTGGGGGTAAAAGTCGGGCTTGGGGTCGATGGCTCGGCCTCGAACGACGCCGGCAACCTCATTGCCGAGGCGCGGCAGGCGATGCTTCTTCAGCGGGTCGCGCGCGGGGCCGATGCGATGAGCGCCCGCGAGGCGCTCGAGATTGCAACGCGCGGCGGGGCGGATGTGCTGGGCCGCCCGGATTGCGGGCGGATCGCCGTGGGCAAGCGGGCCGATATTGCCCTTTGGGACGTGAGTGGCGTCGAGAGTGCAGGAAGCTGGGATCCGGCGGCGCTTCTCCTTGCGGGTCCGACGCGGGTGAAGCACCTGATCGTCGAGGGCCGCCAGATCGTTCGCGACGGGCAGGTGACGAGCTTTGATCTCGATACAGCGATCAGCCGCCAGAACGCCCTCGCACACCGACTGGCCGAACGTGTGTGACGCCGTTGACGGGTATCAAAGGGCTGGGGCATCATCGATAGAGGGCGGGGCAGAGCCATAGTGGGAGGTAGTCGTGTTTAGAGCCATTTCCAGAGTCATCTTCACCAGCGCGGCGCTTGCAGTTCTTGCCGCTTGCCAGCCCGCTCCTGATCCACTCGTAGGCTCGCCCTCTGCCGCGCTCAACGTGGCGGCCGCGCAGATGAAAAGCGCCGGAACCCTGCCTGAGCAGATCAATCTTCAACGGGTGAACGCCGGCTTGCCCCTTCTCACACGCGACAGCCGCCTCACCGCCGCCGCCGAGGCCCATGCGCTCGATATGGCGACGATGGGCACGCTGACCCATATTGGGTCAACTGGCTATACCGTCGGCACGCGCGTTCGCCTGCAGGGCTATTGCTATAATGTTGTCAGCGAAAACATAGCGTCTGGTTGGAAAACCGTGGCACTTGTCGTGAGGGGCTGGATGGACTCGCCAGGGCACCGCGCCAATATTCTAAATTCGCAAGTCTCGGAATACGGGGTCGGGCGGGCAGGGGATTACTGGGTAATGATCTACGGTGACCCGCGCCCCGGCGATTGCAGCCTGTTCTAGCGCAGGGCGCGCTTTCCGGCGATCCAGACATCGCGCACCGCGCGGTCGTCGCCCATCATGATGAATATCTAGTACCCTATTTTCCAACACAGCAAGGAAAATAAGGGGTTTCAGCGCTTCCCGAGGCGGCGGGCGGTAACGCCGTGTCAACAAATCGGTGATCCCGGCGTCGGGCGCTGCTTTCACGGTAACGGGGGAGGGGAGGTTTGGTCTTCGCCGGGGGCCTACCCATGCACTGCATAGGCACCCGGCGAAGTTTAGTCTTGGGTGCCGTCCAAAACACCCGAGGAGCTGCCCTGACTATACCAGAAAGGCGAGGTGCTCCCAAGTGCGCCCGGCAAAAAATGTCTCCTCTCAGTCAGAATTTGATTTTTTCGCCGATTGCCCTTGGGCTCACCCCCCGCCATCTGATACTCTGACCCGGCGAGAGGTCGGTTCGACCCTTGCAGACCCGTAGCTGCCCTAGGCGGCGCGGAGCAGGCCCGTAGGCCCCGAGAGGGGCCCTGAGGCGGGAAGCAGGCCCGTAGGCTCCAGAGAGGGGCCCTGAGGCGGGATTAAAAACGCGTAGGCCCCATTGGGCCACAGGCGCGGTTCCCCTCGTCCTTGAGCCCTACAGGAGCCTGACATGCACGTATTCCATGACGATCTGCGCGCTATCGCCCGCGCGCTTCCCGAGCGCTTCACCAAGAGCGCCACCGCCTACACCGAATTCCTCGATGACTGGGCCGAGCAGCGCCCGGACTATTTCCTCCAGCCCATCACCATCGCCGAGGGGGCGGCCTTCATGGGCGCCACCAAGGCGGCATGGCTGAAGCGCTGTGATCGCCACGGCGGGCCGGCCACGGTCGAGCTCAACGGCGTCCTTCACTATCCCTCGCGGCTGGCCCTCCTGCACTGGGTGCAGGCTGAGCTCGAGCTGCAGGCCGCTGAGAAGGAGGCCGCATGATGGACGGCTCGAACATCACCCACCCGCTGATCCGCCTGCCTGAGGCTCATGCTGAGGCAACGAAAATCCGCCTCAAGCTCCTCGAGATGGGCTACCGCCCGCTGCCGACGGCCTCCAAGGTGGCCTTCCAGAAGGGCTGGCCGTTGATGCCGGTCGACCGGAAGGCTATCGAGGGTCTTGTCAAAGGAACTTCTCTTGAGGCGGGGCAGGGCGTCGGGTAGCGTCCGGGCATGACCAAACGCTCCCCCTT
>Ga0102873_1000402_pt1 | contig 15390 bp, 5 predicted proteins | sample Colrivmeta1547B3_FD_78183 | JGI IMG/M metagenome (GOLD analysis project Ga0102873, IMG submission 78183) | Estuarine microbial communities from the Columbia River estuary - metaG 1547B-3 | ecosystem: Environmental > Aquatic > Marine > Intertidal zone > Estuary | place: USA: Columbia River Estuary... | reverse complement strand
GTTTGAACTTGGGTGGATTTTGTAACATTTCTGCATCGCATCAAGGGAAACGCATTGCGTTTGATATCGCACCTTGTAACATCGTATTGAATCGTTTGGCCAGGGAGAGGGATTTGGAGTACGACGAAGATGGGGCGATGGCTGAGGCGGGTGTGATTGACTATACTTTGTTGAATGCGTTGAATGAAATAGAGTTCTACGGAATGGGATATCCCAAGAGTTTGGGGAGGGAGTGGATCAACAAGAATTTTTGGCATATTGTTCGTGAGTTTGATGATTTGAGTGTGGAAGATCGGATGAAGACTTTGGTGATGCATATTGCGGTTCAGGTTAGGAAGGCGGTGGAGTCCATCGCGGAAAAGCCGTTGCAAGATTGCTCGATATTGGTTACCGGAGGTGGTGCTTTTAACGCTTGTTTGGTAGATCATCTGCGTTCGGAAATGGACTGTAATGTGGTTGTGCCCGATGCCAATATGGTAAACTATAAGGAAGCGATGATTTTTGCTTTGTTGGGTGCGATGCGTGTCCACAATGTTTGCAATACTTTGAGCAGCGCTACGGGAGCATCCATGGATTGGGTTGCGGGATCGTTGGATGGCGATTTTGGCGGCTTGTTGAATGAGATTAATGGAAATGGAAATTTTGGGACTGATAATTAATAAATAAGATCGTGAAACTTGAAAAACTGATAGGAAAATTTGAAGGCAAACAACCTGAGATTGTATTTGCTTGGAAGGACAGTGAAACCGAAGCGGAAGGTTGGGTTGTAATTAATTCTTTGCGTGGCGGTGCTGCCGGTGGTGGAACGCGGATGCGCAAGGGGCTTGATCAGCGCGAAGTAGAGAGCTTGGCAAAGACGATGGAAGTGAAATTTACCATCGCGGGTCCTCCCATTGGTGGTGCAAAGAGCGGTATCAATTTTGATCCGGCAGATCCGCGCAAAAAAGGGGTGTTGGAGCGTTGGTACAAAGCGGTGCGTCCGTTGTTGAAGAACTATTATGGAACCGGGGGCGATCTAAACGTGGATGAGATTCACGAGGTGATTCCGATGACGGCCAATTTGGGCATTTTGCATCCTCAGGAAGGGGTTGTGAATGGACATTTGACATCGTATAGTGCAGAAGAGAAGTTGAAAGCGATTTCGCGTTTGCAGACGGGGGTTTTGTTGCCGATTACCGATGAGCGTTTAACGCCCGATTTGAGTAAAAATTATACCATCGCCGATATGATTACGGGTTGGGGTGTGGCTGAGGCTGTGCGACATTACTACGAGGTTTATGGCGGATTTATGGATGGCAAATTGGCGATCATTCAGGGATGGGGAAATGTGGCTGCGGCTGCGGCTTTCTATCTAACGAAATATGGCGTTCGCATTGGCGGAATTATTGACCGTGTGGGTGGCATTATCGAACCAAAGGGTTTGGGTCACGACGAGATTGTGGAGTTGTTTAATAATAGAAATGGAAATGCTTTGAATGCGCCGAATATGTTATCGTTTGAAGAAGTAAACGAGAGGATTTGGGATATGCCGGTTGAGATTTTTATTCCTGGCGCGGCATCGCGTTTGGTAACCGAGGACCAGGTTTTACGTATGGGTAGAGCGGGCATCGAAGTGGTGAGTTGTGGTGCGAATGTGCCTTTTGCCGACAAAGAGATCTTTATGGGACCGATTAGCACTTTGGCGGATTCTCAGTTTGCGGTGATTCCTGATTTTATGGCCAACTGCGGTATGGCGAGGGTGTTTGGTTATTTGATGAAAAAGGACGCGGAAGTGACGGATGTCGCCATTTTCAAGGATGTGAGTGCAATTATCAAATCGAGTGTAATGCGTTTGCATCAGTTTAATCCCAAGAGTACTGGCATGAGCGCAAAGGCTTTGGAAATGAGTTTGACCGATTTGGTATAATTTGCCTTGCCATCGCCCTGAGAAAAAACATAGACTGCTTTTAGACATTTATCGAACAGAAACCATGAAAAACATTGAAACTCGCTTTTGCGAATACGTAAAGATCGATACTCAGAGCGATCCGAATAGTCTAAACCAACCGAGTACTGAAAAGCAGAAGGATCTTTCGCGCGTTTTGGTGGCGGAATTGGTGGAGATGGGTTTAGCCGATGCTCATTTGGACGAGTATGGATATGTTTATGCGACGTTGCCATCGAACGTGGACCATGAAGTGCCGGTTTTGTGTTTTTGTGCTCACGTTGATACTTCGCCGGATTGCACTGGGGAAGGGGTTAAGCCATTGGTTCACAGGAATTATCAGGGACAGGATTTGGTATTGCCCGATGATACATCGCAGGTGATATCGCCCAAGGATCATCCTTATTTGTTGGAGCGAATTGGGGATGATATTATTACGGCGAGCGGAACTACTTTGTTGGGTGCTGACGATAAGGCGGGTGTGGCGGTGATAATGGATTTTGTGCAGCACATGTTGTTGAATCCGGAGTTGCCTCATGGGGACATCAAAATTTTGTTTACGCCTGATGAGGAAATTGGTAGAGGCGTTGACAAAGTGAACATCGAAAAATTGGGTGCAACGATTGGATATACATTAGATGCGGGTGAGAGGGGCTGTTATGAAGATGAGAATTTTAGCGCTGATGGGGCGAAGGTTCATTTTTACGGTGTGAGTGCGCATCCTGGCTATGCAAAGGATAAATTGGTGAACGCGTTAAAGATCGCGGGTGATTTTATGTCGGCTTTGCCGAAGGGTGAATGGAGTCCAGAGACTACGGAAGATACCCAAGGTTTTGTACACCCCGTTACGATGGGGGGTGTTGCGGAGCACGCTTGGGTTCAGTTTATTGTTAGGGATTTCAAAACAGCCAATTTACTGGTTCACGAAGCTCGTTTGGAAGGGATAATGAACGATGTCGTTTCATGTTTTCCGGGGGCAACTGCGAAAATGGAGGTGACGGAGCAATATCGGAACATGAAAGAAGTGGTGGATTTGGATCCTAGAATTTCTTCGTTGGCGATTCAAGCGATTGAGATGGCTGGAATTCCATGTCAGTTAACACGAGCGCGTGGCGGCACAGATGGAAGTCGTTTGAGCTTCATGGGCCTGCCTTGTCCGAATCTATTTACGGGAGAAATGGCCTTTCACGGCAAGCATGAATATGTGAGTGTGCAGGACATGGAAAAGAGCAGTGAGGTGTTAGTTCATTTGGTCGGACTTTGGTCGCAAGTGTAAATATGACACTATTTAGACATTTTTTTGTTGTAGAACTTAGGTAATCGCCCAAGTTTAAAAGCATACACCCGGTTGCGGTTATTTTAGAATGGTACGGAGAAAGTGCTGATTTGTGGCAATACTCTGACAATTTTGTAGTAAAATTCTCGCTATTTTGCGCGTTCGTTTTATGCAAAGATTCCATAGTGTTATGAGTTTATTGCATATTATTTCAAATCAGAAAGCAACATATATGAATTATATTCTTACTAAAACCAACTTAATAGCCAGTATTTTGGGGCTATTTGGTTGGATGAATCAAGCCGATGCTCAAATTTGTGCGGGCAATAATAGTTTAAATTGTACTGGAGATTACCTCTCTGGTATCACTTTCAAAAACAGCGGCGGTACCTCTTATTCTGTGTCTGGAATGAACTGTGTGAATACAGGTCCGTCAAACAAGTTGATGACCAACGGTGCGGTCATGGATATTGCTCCGGGGGAAGTGATCTCAATGACAATTGAGAACACTTGTATATTTTCTGAATATGTTGGTGTTTGGATTGATTGGATGGTAGTAATGATTTTTCTGCAGCAGAATGTCTTTGTACAAGTTCCAATGGATTTGGTTCTATTCCGGTAAACACGACAAAAACGGTTTCGCTTACAATTCCTTGTATTGGAGCTAAGGCGGGCAAAGCTATTTTGCGTGTTCGTTGTATGTACAGCACGTTTACTGCCAACCAAGGTTGTGGTACTCAATCAAACTACGGTAACATCTTAGATTTTGAGGTGAATGTAAAATCTGTGAGTCCACCAGTGGCTGACTTTGCGGTTCCGGTGGGTCCTAATTTTATTAAGACTTCAATTACTTTTAATTCAACAGCTACAAATTCAGCGTATGCGCAGAATTGGACATTCCAAAGTGGAACTTCTGTTGTTGGTACTGGATCAAAAGGTAAAGGTTCATGGCCTAACATAGGATACTACAATGTAAAATTGGTTCAACAATTCTGCGGTATGAAAGATTCTATCGTAAAATCTGTAAAAATCGAAAAACCAACTGCGGCTCCAGTGGCTGATTTTATAGCAATGAGCAACCAAGTAGAAGTATTTTATACCACGCAACTTTCTGATTTAAGTACCAACGGTGCTTACAAGTGGAATTGGACTGCGACTTCGCCCTCTGGTGCGATTGTGTATACAAGTACTGCACAAAACCCAGTGTTTTCATTTGATGAATTGGGTTGGTGGGATATTTGTTTGACGTCTCAAAATGACATTGGTACAAGTACAAAAGTTTGTAAGAGCAAATATATTCAAGCTGTTCCTCCTGGTGAATTTTACATGGGACCAAATAAGATTGCCTCTAACCAAGGTGGTATTTTATATGATAACGGTGGTAAAACCGGAAACTATGGTAATAACCGTAAAACTGCCATTGACTATTTTCAAATTTTCCCATGTGGAGCAAAGGAAATTCGTTTCACGTTTACCCAGTTAAAGTTGAGTGTGGGAGATGGTGGCGATCGTCTCCGTATTTATGACGGTCAGGATGCTAGCGGAAAAGAAATCACTCCAGCGGGTGGTATCACCGGTGTTAACCAAAATATGTTCCGTGGTACTACATTAAAGGCATTCAGTGGATCAATGTATGTGACTTTTGAATCAAACTCTGCGAACAACGACAGTGGATTTATTGCCAAGTGGGATTCAGAATTGTTGCCAGTAGCAAATCCAAAATCTGGCTATGATGTAGCTTATACTTCAATCGGAAACGGAACAAGCATTGATTTTGTTGGTAATGTAAAAGATGCTCAAGGTCAAGTAGAATATGATTGGATGATCGATGGTACAAGTGGATACGGCGCAAAAGCCAAAGTATTCTCTACTGCTTTTTACACTGATGGTACATATGATGTTTGCTTGATCGCTAAAATTTGTAATGGAGTGGATACGTTCTGTCAAAAAATTACCGTAAATACACCAACCGCCCCTGGAATCGTAGACTTTGCTGCTTCTAATTTGAGACCTAAAGTAGGAGAAGCAATTTCTATCACTACAAAAACGGATTATGCTTCAAACTTTGAGTGGAGTATTTACCCTGCAACCTATAGTTTAGTGGGTGGTACAACAATCAATTCAAGAAATCCAAAATTGGTATTCAATGCGGGTGGAGCTTATACATTTACCTTACGCGCTTGGAGCACACCGGGTGGAAGAACGGCTACTGAGAAAAAGATTATTAAAACCAAATATGTAATTGCGGTAAAATATTGTGTACCTGTAACAGATATGTTATCGTCTGACGTGGCAATTTCTAAAGTTGAATTGTTCCAAGACAGTGTGAGTTTGTTGGACAATCCCACAGATGTTGGAATCACAGCTTACACAGATTACACAGACCAGTTTAACGATGCGTTGAGTTACGGTTCATACTACACAGTAATTGCTACTCGTCGTACAAATGCAAACAACGCCAATTTCAAGGCTTGGATTGATTACAACATTGATGGCGTATTTACCGACGATGAATTGGTTTTGAATAGTGGATCTATATCTGGTACAAAAGCGAGCAATAAGTTTCGTGTCCCAGATTTGAAAGATTGTTTTGAGGGAGTTACACGTATGCGTGTGGCGGTATCTTACGGTTCTTTTGCCAATACGGCTTGTGGAGTAAACGTTGTGGGTGAATTTGAAGATTATGGGATTACGCTTGCCAATGATAAGCGTCCTCCAGTAATTACTTTGATCGGCAGCAATGTGGTTCGTGTTGAACGCAACAGCAATGCAACTGCTTGTTGGACAGAAAAAGCTTATAATACCTACTCGGCTGCAGATCCTACGGAAGGTGATTTGACTACCAAAGTTGTCATTGCAACTGATTTGGATTGTACTACGCCTGGAACATACAATATGAATTTCCGTGTGACGGACGCGGCAGGCAATGCGGCTAAGGATGTCAATAGGACGATTATCGTTGTATTGGACAAAACACCTCCAACACTTACTTTACTTGGAAATGCTAATGTAAATGTTGAGCAGTGTGATACATATAATGAAAACGGTGCGGTGGCTTCTGATTTGGTTGATGGTAATTTAACATCCAGTATCAAAATTAGCGGAACGGTGAATACTTCTAGCGTTGGAACTTATACATTAACATACGATGTAAAAGATGCTCAGGGCAATGCTTCAACCGCGAAACGCACTGTGAATGTAATTGATACCAAAAAGCCTGGCCTATTTAGTTATGGCAAACGTTTGGTAGATGGTGATGTGGTTCAATTGCAAATTGGAAGTTTATTTGTTGATGCGGTTACGGGTTACGACACTTGTAACGGAAGTATTAGCGTAAACAAGGTGCCGGGTTATAATGGTATGGTTAATACATTGGTTCGCGCTACTTACCCAATTATCTATTTTGCCAAGGATATTCATGGCAACGCTGCTGTAGAAGATGGTTTTGCAATCAACTATCGCGTTGACGATTACATTGCTCCTGAAATTTCTTTGAATACAACGGATACCGTGATCCATGACGTGAACAATCCTTACAGTTCTCAGCCCGTAACTGCAACTGATAACTTTAGCTCAGGAAGCAAGTTGAGTGTTGAGCGCTTAGGGAAAGTAAATCCTTATGTTTTGGGATTATATACTGAGACATTTACAGCTACTGACGAAAGTGGAAACGTGACCAAGCGTTATCGCTATGTTAAGGTTGTGGATCGTATTGCTCCAACATTGATTACTTCATCAGTGAATGTTTGTGCAGGAACTCCTTTCTGGGCCATGAGCGATGTGGCTGTTGAAGATAACTATTACGGAAATGACGAATTGCTTCCTTTGGTTAAAGTTTTGAGTCATAACGTGAATATTTGGCAGGCTGGTGTTTATTACATCAACTATCAAGTGACCGACCCAAGTGGCAATAAGAGTCAGGTTGTATTGCGTCCGGTAATGGTTCAATATCCCCCAGATTGTGAAAACAGTTTTATGGGCAAAAAAGATTTGATATTGTCTGAGCAGGTGATGGTTTATCCTAACCCAACTTCTGGCCTTGTGAAAGTTGATTTCGCCGTCAACAATTCGAGTCCTATTTCAATTGTTGTGACCAACTTGGTTGGGGCACGTGTTGCAGAGTATGCTTATGCAGGTGGTTTTGGATCAATGACGCTTGATTTGGCGAAATATGGTCAAGGTGCATACATGATTCAAATTGCCAATCAAAATGATGTTACTACGAAAAAGATAATCGTTACGAACAAATAATTCAGAAGAGATATAAAAATTTAAAACAATGACAATGAAAATCAGATTAAAGAAAAGAGCCTTTGGAGCTCAAATTGTTGCCTTGTTGGTAATGATTTGTGGTTCTTTTGGAAAGGGAGAAGCACAAATTTGTACAGCCAATAACAGTAGTAATTGTACTTTGATGTGGTTGTCCGGTGTGTCATTTAAGAACAGTGCGGGTTCCACAGCAACTTATTCGGGTTTGAACTGCGCGAATACAGGTGGTTTGAGTCCAAAGTTAATGACAAGCGGTGCGGTGATGGATATCACTCCGGGTGAAGTCATGAGTATGACCATTGAAAACACTTGTACCTACGCATTGTATGTGGGTGTTTGGATTGATATGGATGGCGACAACAATTTCACGGCTGCGGAATGTATTTCTACCGTGGCGGCGCCATTTGCGCAAGTTGCGGTAAACTCAACCAAAACAGCAAACTTGACTGTTCCTTGTGCAGGGTCTAAGCCAGGTGTTCGTATTATGCGTGTTCGTGCGTCGTATTATACCTTTACTCCATCGCAAGGTTGTGGAACTATTGCTACCTACGGTAACATTATGGATTTCGAGGTGAATGTAAAAGCAGTTAGTCCACCGTCGGCAGATTTTGCGGTTCCAACCGGACCCAATTTTATCAAAACGCCTATTGGATTTAACTCTACCACTACAAGTGCTGCCTATAACCAAAAATGGAGTTTTCAATCGGCAACTTCAATTATCAATACTGGTGCAAAAGGTCGTGCGAGCTGGCCTAATACTGGCTACTTTAACGTGAAATTGGTTCAACAGTTTTGTGGAATGTCTGATTCAATTATCAAAACGGTAAAGATCGACAAGCCAACGGTGGCGCCAACGGCGGATTTTCTTGCAGCTAGCAATCAGGTTGAAGTTTTCTATACTACGCAGTTGTTTGATTTGAGCACCAATGGTGCTTATAAGTGGAATTGGACGGCTACTTCGCCATCTGGAGCAATTGTATACACCAGTACTGCTCAAAACCCGGTATTCTCATTTGATGAATTGGGTTGGTGGACCATTTGTTTAACATCTACAAATGATATCGGACCGAGCACTAAAGTGTGTAAGTCGAGTTATATCCAAGCAGTACCTCCAGGTGAATTCTATTTAGGACCGAATAAAATCGCTTCCAACCAGGGTGGTATTTTATACGACAATGGTGGTAAGGGGGGTAACTATGGTAACGGTAGAAAAACGGCTATCGATTATTTCCAAATCTTCCCGTGTGGTGCAAAAGAAATTCGTTTGAAATTCAAACAGTTGAAATTGTCTTTGGGTGATGGTGGCGATCGTTTGAGAATATATGACGGTCAAGACGCTTCTGGCAAAGAAATGACGCCGGCTGGTGGAATTACAGGTGTGAATTTCACGATGTTCTCTTCTACGGTATTTAAGGCTTTAAGTGGTTCTATGTATATCACATTTGAATCAAACACGGCGAATAACGATAGCGGATTTATTGCGACATGGGATTCTGAATTGTTGCCTGTGGCAAATCCTAAGTCGGGCTATAATGTTGATTATACAACCATCGCAAACGGAACAAATTTGGATTTTGTTGCCAACGTAAAGGATGCACAGGGCCAGGTTGAATACGATTGGATGATCGACGGTACTTCAGGATATGGTGCAAAAGCGAAAGTTTTCACAAATGCTTTCTATACAGATGGTACCTATCAAGTTTGCTTGATTGCCAAAGTTTGTAATGGGGTTGATACTTTTTGCAGAAAAATCACAGTAAATACTCCAACAGGTCCTGGATTTGTTGATTTTACAGCGAGCAATTTGCGTCCAAAAGTAGGTGAAGTTGTATCTATCAAAACGAAAACAGATTATGCTTCTAACTTTGAGTGGAGTATTTATCCTGCTACGTACAGTTTTGTTGGTGGAACTACCATCAACAGTCGCAACCCTCAATTGTTGTTCAGCGTAGGTGGTGCTTACACCTTTACGTTGCGTGCATGGAATACCCCTGGTGGTCGTGCAGCAACAGAAAAGAAAATCATCAAGACGAAATATGTAATTGCTGTTAAATATTGTACGCCAGTTACGGATATGTTATCGTCTGACGTTGCAATTTCTAAAGTGGAATTATTGCAGGACAACGTAAGTATATTGGAAAATACCTCAGAAGTGGGTGTTTCGGCTTATTCCGATTTTACGGATCAATTTAATGATGAATTGAGCTATGGTTCTTTCTATACTGTAATTGCTACACGCCGTACCAACGCAAACAACGCAAACTTTAAGGCTTGGATTGATTACAATATCGATGGAACATTTACCGATGATGAGTTGGTCTTGAACACGGGTTCAATTGCGGGTACAAAAGCGAGTAACAAATTCCGCGTTCCAGATTTAAAGGATTGTTTTGAAGGAGTTACGCGTATGCGTGTTGCGGTTTCTTATGGTTCTTTCTCTAATACATCATGTGGTGTGAATGTAGTGGGCGAATTTGAAGACTATGGCATCACCTTGGCAAACGACAAACGTCCTCCAGTAATTACGCTGGTGGGAAATGATGTTGTGCGTGTTGAAAGAACTTCGAATGCAACGGCATGTTGGTCGGAAGCGGCCTACAAGACTTATTCTGCTGCGGATCCAACCGAAGGGGATTTAACAACAAAAGTTTTGATCACGAGTGATTTGGATTGTACGACTCCTGGAACTTATGCAATGAACTTTGGTGTAACTGATGCTGCAGGTAATCCTTCGGCTCAGGTAACAAGAACTGTAATTGTAGTGTTAGACAAAACGCCTCCAACACTTACTTTGTTGGGTAGCGATACTGTTACCGTAGAACAGTGTGGTGTGTATGCGGAACAGGGTGCCGTAGCAACCGACTTGGTTGATGGCAATCTAACATCGAGCATCAAGTTGAACGGGAAAGTGAATACTTCATTGGTGGGTTCATACACAGTTACCTACGATGTAATGGATGCGCAAAGAAATGCATCAACCAAAACAAGAACTGTAAAGGTGGTAGACACGAAGAAGCCTGGTATCTTTAATTATGGTAAGCGCATTGTAGACAATGATATAATCAATATCCAATTGGGAAGTTTGTTTGTTGACGCGGTGAACGGTTTTGATACATGTAATGGAAGTATTTCAGTGAACAAGGTTCCTGGATACAACGGAATGGTCAATACTTTGGTTCGTGCCACTTACCCTGTGACGTATTTTGCAAAGGACATTCATGGAAATAATTCTGTTGAAGATGGTTTCACGGTAAATTATCGTGTGGATGACTACATCGCTCCTGAAATTACATTGAATACACCAGATACTGTAGTTCATGATGTCAACAATTCTTACAGTTCTCAGAACGTTTCGGTAAGAGATAATTATAGTATTACCTCAAAGATTTCAATTGAGAAAACAGGAAAAGTGAATCCATTTACTTTGGGATTGTATGTTGAGACTTATACAGCAACAGACGAAAGCGGAAACGTGAGTAAGCGCAGTCGCTTTGTAAAAGTTGTAGATCGAATTGCTCCAACGCTTATCACTACATCGGTAAATGTTTGTTCAGGAACACCTTTCTGGGCTATGAGTGATGTGGCTGTTGAAGATAACTATTATGGAAACGACGAGTTGATGCCTTTGGTGAAAGTATTAAGTCATAACATTAACATCTGGCGTGCTGGAATGTATTATATCAACTACCAGGTGGTTGATCCAAGTGGTAATCGCAGTCAGGTTGTATTGCGTCCTGTCCGCGTAATGTATCCACCAGATTGTACCAACAGTTTCTTGGCAAAAGAAGATTTGACATTGGCTGAGCAGGTGATGGTATATCCTAACCCAACGACTGGATTGGTGACATTTGATTTTGCTTTAAATAATGCATCTCCAGTTCATGTTGAAATTACCAATATGGTGGGATCAAAAGTGGCGGAATACAATTTCAATGGTGGTTTTGGATCACAAGAAATTGATTTGGGCAAATTTGGTCAAGGAACCTATTTAATTAACATTAGAAATAACAATGAAGTAACAACGAAAAAAATCATCGTAGCAAACTAACAAACTATCAAAAAAACTAATAACACGATTATGAAATTGAACAACTATATGAAACAGAAATTGAAGGGCGCTATGCTCCTGATTTCTTTGGGTTTGTCGTCGGTCTCTGCCTTCGCACAAATGAGTGGTAGTTATACCATTGATCCAGCAGCGGCGGCAACCGCCACGAATTTTACTTCATGGACAAGTTTTGCTACGTCATTTAACGCGGCAAGTATTGCGGGTCCCGTGACAGTAAATGTTAAGGCAAGTACAAATATTGGATTAAATGCAATTACCCTAAATGCCAATGCAGGAAGTAGCTCTACGAATACTCTAACTATAGAGGGTAATGCCACAACTCTTACCTATACTGGGTCAAATGCGGCCTTGCGATTGAATGGTACGGACTATGTCATTGTAAAAAATATGACCATTGAGAACAGCAATGCGAGTACTCCCGGTGGTGTTTGGATTACGAATCAGGCGGATTATAATGATTTTAACGGGGTCAATATTTTCTTGAGCGCCTACAATGGTACCTCTAGTGCGACATACTATTATGCCATTAGTACCTCTGTGAGCAGTGCGATGTCGAATGGTTCATTGGCAACTGGAACCTCAGGTCAGCCAGGTTCATTCAACAGAATTCTTAATAGTACAATGTATACGCAAAGCGGCGGTTCAGGTCCATATACTGCGGTGGGTGTAAACGGCAACACTGCCAACTATACAACTGTAGCTCAGAACAATTCAGTTGAGGGTTGTACGATTCGCAATTTTTATTACTATGCTGTATTCATGCAATATCCAAATGGAAACCAAGTATTGAATAATGATATCTCTCGTGTTAATGCAACAACCGGAGGTAGTACCACAATGTATGCGATTTATGAAAACTATCCTTATGCAAGTAGCAGAGACAACTTGGTAAACGGTAATAATATACATGATTTACCCTTTGTTGGCGCAACAACGTCTACCACAAATATGAGTACGTTTTATGGTATCGCGTTGAATTATCCCACAGGAAATGCAACTTATAAAATCGTTGCTGATGGGAATAGTATAAAAAATGTAGCCTATTTAACAGGTTCTCGTTACGTATTTTACGTTTACTATCCCGTTTATACGGATGTATTAAACAATACAGTAGATAACGTAGATGGTACTAGTACTGCGACAACGAATTACGATTATTACATTTATTACCCGAAAGACGTTCGTATTAATGGAAACAAGGCGATAAACGGTGAGACACTTGGATATCTTTATTGTTTCTATTGCTACTACGGAACAACATCTGCTTATGCTTTCAATGAGTTTAACGACAACATTGTAACGGCAAACAAAACGGTGAATTACTTGTATTCTGCTTATATATATTACTATACGGGAATTAATAGCTGGAAGGTAAATAGGAATTATGTAGTGAACAATGAGGTAACGGGAATCACAGGATACCATTATTTCTACTTGTACTATTACATGAACTATGAAGTGATCGGAAACGTGGTTGCTGGTAATAAGGCAAATTCGTCTTACATCTACATCTATTCGGCTTTAAGTGGATCTTACACTGCTGAGGTTCGGAACAATACATTCCAAGCGGATATGTCATCTGCAAAAACACCGGCTTCATCGTATTGCTATGGATATTTCTACTTGTATTACCACACCGTATATTTTACCGGGAATATCCTTGATTTTAAAGGAAGTGGTTCTCAGTACTACAGATACGTTTACATGTATTTGAGCTACTCCAATTTGGCGAATTTGAAAGAATTCAACGATAATACCTATTCTTTCAATAATCTATTTACCTATTCTTATTGGTACTATAATGGTACAAATTATACGGATTGGGCTGGATTTAGTGGTGCAGGGGTAAATGGTTCACGCGACAATGGGGTTGATCCAAAGTTTGTCGACAAAACCAATAACGACTGGAGAGCTGGTGCGTGGGATGTTCAGAACAATGTGAGCTACATTTCTAAAAATGATTTAGATTGTAATAAAGTCGCGAGAAATCGCACCAAACACGATCGCGGTGGTTTAGAAACAACGACGGATTTGGAAAGAATGTCGACCAATTTCACAGTTCCGTCTACTGTCTGTGCTGGATATACCGCTGGTGCAACTTGGATTGCTTTAAAAAGTAATTACGCTTACGATAAAGCACGTAATTTCAATGTGTCGTATGCAGTAAACAAGGGCCCTAAGGTTAGCGCATTGGTTACTAAACAGCTTGCACAAGGAGATTCTGTAAAGGTCTATTTCCCAAAGCCATTAGTCTTGAATAATGCAGGGCCTGCGAGCATCGCGATCTTCATTGATTTGCCAGATGATAACAACAGCAATGATTCATTCATCTTTAATACAACCGTGAAGCCTGCTCCAGGTGGTGGAGTAATGACATTTACCACTTCTCCTACTTGGGCGTATTATCAGCCAGCGAAAAACAACGACGTAACTGTATTGGGACAGCCTGTAGAGTACTCAGTGAATTCACCCCGCATTTATTCTAACAAGGATTATTTGGGAAATGGTGGTGGAAACAACTGGGCTGCAAGCGTAGTTGCTAAGTGCAAATATGGTAAATCTGTAACGGGTGCTACAATTACTCCTCCAACGGCAACATCGGATCTGGTGGTTAAGTTCGTTACTACTGACAAAACTTTAGAAGATTCTACAATTACACTTTATTTGATTGTGAATGACAAAGGAAATGGTTGTGATACAATTATCAAGCGTGATGTATTGATCTATCCTACCATCGTACCAAACTTTACCAAGCCAAAACAGGCCTGTGTGGGTGAAAGTGTATTATTTGAGAATAAGTCGACAGTTACTTCAGGGAATATGGAATTCTTATGGGATTTCGGAACCGGTAAAGTGAAAGATAATACGGATGCACCGGATCCAGTATTTGTTTACAATACTCCAGGTACATATAAAGTGTTAATGTTGGCGAAAACATTGCCTTATGGATTCCCAAGCAAGGACAGTGTGACGTTCCAAGTAAATCCAGTGCCTACAGCGAGCTTTAGCAAAAAGAATGCTTGTGAAGGTTACAATTTATCATTCACCAACCAGACTACACCAAGTAATGCTACAGTAAGTTGGGATTTCGGAGACAACAAAGGTGTGAGCACTTCAAACAATCCTACTTATAAGTACGCAAGCAAAGGGTCTTATTTGGTAACGATGACTGCTGATTTGGCGGGATGTCTTTCAACTGCAGTTCAACGTGTATATCAATTTGAGAAGCCAAAAGCTGCTTATAAAGTGGTAAGTGGAGATTGTGATAACAAAGATTTCGTATTTGCGAACAATAGCAGTATCGGATCTGGTTTGATAGGTGCTTATTGGAACTTTGATGATAACAGCGTAAGCACAGACATGGCTCCAAAGCATATGTTTGGTTCTTCTGGTAAGAAGAATGTTAAATTGGTTATCACTTCAGAATTTGGATGTAAGGATTCGGTAACGAACATCGTAGTTGTTAAAGAAAGTCCAAAGGTGAGTTTCATCAATGGTCCTGCATGTTCTTTGAAGCCAACAGAGTTTACCAATACTACTCCTGCGGTAGCGAATGCAATTCCTAGTTATCAGTGGGTATTCAGTGATGGTACATCAACCAAAGCAGAATCACCATCACGCAGTTGGGGATCATTGGGACCTAAGACAGCCACTTTGACAATTTCATTGGATAATGGTTGTACTTCTTCTAGTACCAAATCTTTGGAAGTATTGATTCAGCCTAAGGCTTATTTCAGTGCTGCCGATGTTTGCGCAGGTCAGCCAATCGTATTCAATAACAGCACATCATGGGCTCAGGGCGATATTAGCTATTCATGGGATTTCAGTGATAACACTACTTCAACTGAAAGC
>Ga0102873_1000400_pt1 | contig 15440 bp, 18 predicted proteins | sample Colrivmeta1547B3_FD_78183 | JGI IMG/M metagenome (GOLD analysis project Ga0102873, IMG submission 78183) | Estuarine microbial communities from the Columbia River estuary - metaG 1547B-3 | ecosystem: Environmental > Aquatic > Marine > Intertidal zone > Estuary | place: USA: Columbia River... | reverse complement strand
TGGGAGAGTTACAACTCTTTTTAGGCGGCAGCCTCCCCCGAAGCCTTAAAAAATCAAACGAAAATTGGGCTGAAACTCCCCAGGAAAAAATTCTGAAGGGGGTGCATCACGCTCCGCCCCCTTTTCGGACCCCAAACCTGAGCGGTGGGAGAGTTGCAACTCTTTTTAGGCGGCAGCCTCCCCCGAAGCCTTAAAAAATCAAACGAAAATTGAGCCGGGGCCCCCAGGAAAAAATTCTGAAGGTGTTACATCACGCTCCGCCCCCTTTTCGAAGTTGCCCATTGAACACATAGAACACTTGAACTGACCATCTAAATTAACCACGTTAGAAGCAGGCCCCTTCCACCCTAATTTATCTAAAAATTAAAACCCCGCACCCATAAAAAAATTTAAATTCAAACCTACATACTAAACTCTGAACCAAGCCAACAGAAGCACTAAACTTAAATCAAAAAGCCCTCTGACTATGAGACCCGGCCATTGGCCCCCCCCCCCCACCCGTTTTTTTTTCCAGTTTGTCAATTAGGCGGATGTAGTAGCTGAACCAGGCTATTAAGATTGATCGCGTTATGGGGGGAGTAGCCTCTTTCCTCATATAACTCATCTAGGATAGAATCAAGTGTTGTGACTTAAAGGGTGAAATTTTGCAATCTAATGCCATTTTTAACTTACTAGATTTAACAGAATTGCTAAAAAAATAACCTGAGCTTTGGCTTTAAATAAACTTTACGAGTTTATAGCTAAAAATTTTTCAAATAAATCGTAATAATTAAACTAATAATTTTTATTTTTCAGGCTTAATAGCAAACCCTTAAACTAGAGGGAAACCCATCTTTTTGGCCGAAACAAAATACATCTAATGCTGTCTAGTTAAAAACTTGCCAGGGGCATTTTTAAATTTGCAATTTAAAATAATAATTATACTAAAGTTTTAAATCAAAAACCAAACAGCCGCTCCCGACATCGATAAGCTTAAATATCTCAACCCCCTTACCCAGAACTCCCTGTTTGTATTTTTTATTGTCCTGTTAAAACAGTAACTCTGGTGGGTTACGGACACATAAACAAATAGAACACCCAAAGAACTAAGAATGAGCGCCCTTAGCACGAAAAAGGAAAGGTGTGTAAGCTGCTTTATTATTATTAATTTTATTAAGAACCCTAATAGAGGAGGTAGCCCCCCTAAATTAAGAAAGAGCAAGCTCAGCAGTAAGCCCCTTGACAGTCTAACATTGGCGAGCCTCCCGACAGTTGTGATTTTAAGGGCTTTAAATCTTAGTATTACGCCTAATAGTAACAAAGAGTAGGCCCTCATAAATAAACCTCAACTGCCCCTTACGGAGACGGCCCTAAGCGCCCACATCCCGTTAGCGGAGGAGGATAAAAATATTAACATAAATAAGGAACCAACTTGCGACAAACTCCCCAGAATAAAAAAAAGCCCCCCAGCTAACATTAAGCTAAAAACAGCGGGACTAAGCTTTAAAAACCTCAAGATAGTCAAAGGGATAATCTTTTGGACTGTAAAAACCAACCATATGCTTATTCAATCTATAGTAGGCAGCATGCTTGTGAGCCAACTTTGCATAGGTGGGAGACCCAACTTAAAAAGAATTGACAAACTTATGAAAATTATCGCAAACCTTATTTTTATGGAAAGGAGTAAACCCAGTACAAACATTAGTGAGGCCGCCCTTTGGGAAATAAAGTATTTTACCCCCCTGAGAATCGAATCCTCTGTCATTGAACAAACTAATACGGGAATAATACAAAGCATGTTTACTTCTAAGCAGACTCACTGACCTAATAGGCTATTTACTCTTAAAGAGCTTAAAATACACACCCCTAATAACACTAAATAGCCTAACAACGGTGTTAAAATAATTATAGGGCTTTAGGAAAATTCCTTTTAGGTGACTTCAAAACACCCTAATAAAAAACCCAGAGTTACCCTAAAGTATTTTACTGTTGACAACAGTATATTTTGCTTAAATTAAACCCTATTAACCTCCAACAACTACAGGGATAGAAGGGTATCTATGGTTTAAGGGGGGGAATGTATGAGACATTTCTAAAGAAGTGGCACGGCAATTACTAGCTAAAGCAGGCCGATGGGATACTAAAGACTCTCATAAGATGAAAAGGAATATTATTACGGCAACAACTGAAACAATAGACCCCACCCTGGCGACAACATTTCAATATATATAAGAGTCAGGGTAGTCAGAATAACGACGGGGTATGCCAGCTAACCCTAAAAAATGTATAGGGAAGAAAGTAAGATTAACCCCGACGAACATTAAGATAAATTGAACCTTTAACCATTTAGGATTTAATGTTAATCCCACTATTAGTGGATATCAATTAACAAAAGCCCCCATAAGTGCAAAAACTGCCCCTATCCTTAATACATAATGGAAATGAGCCACAACATAGTAAGTGTCATGTAATACAATATCTAAAGATGAGTTAGCGAGAACCACCCCAGTTAATCCTCCGACAGTAAAAAGGAAAATAAAACCTAAAGCCCAGAGCAAAGAGGGCCTAAAAGAAAAACGAACTCCGTGTAAAGTACCTAACCAACTGAAAACTTTAATACCTGTAGGCACTGCAATAATTATAGTGGCTGAAGTAAAGTAAGCCCGAGTGTCAGCATCTATACCTACAGTAAATATATGATGAGCTCAGACTACAAAACCTAAAACACCAATAGCAAGTATCGCGTAGACTATCCCTAAAACCCCAAATGTTTCAGCTTTCCCCCTTTCTTGCGCCACGATGTGTGAAATAAGGCCGAATCCTGGTAGAATAAGAATGTAAACCTCTGGGTGCCCAAAAAATCAGAAGAGGTGTTGGTATAAAATTGGATCCCCGCCACCTCTCGCATCATAAAATCTTGAGTTGAGATTTCGATCTGTTAAAAGTATTGTAATAGCTCCTGCTAAAACAGGTAGAGAGAGAAGAAGCAACACAGCAGTGATCAACACAGATCAAGCAAAGAGTGGTATACGATCTAAAATTATTCCAAACGCACGCAGGTTACCAAGAGTTCTAATAAAATTTACTGCCCCTAAAATAGAACTGACACCAGCTAAATGGAGAGAAAAAATCGCGAAATCCACCGACCTACCCGCGTGGGCAATATTTCTTGACAGAGGCGGGTATACTGTTCAACCAGTCCCTGCCCCCCTTTCCACCAAAGAACTTGAAAGAAGTATTACTAAAGCTGGGAGTAAGAACCAGAACCTCATATTATTTATTCGAGGGAAAGCTATATCGGCCGCTCCAAGTATTAAAGGAACTAATCAATTTCCAAACCCCCCGATCAAAATCGGCATTACCATAAAAAAAATCATAATAAAAGCATGAGCTGTGACTACAACATTATAAATTTGATCATCCCCAATGAGCCTCCCAGCCTGCCCCAGCTCTATACGAATAATTATTCTTAAACCCGTTCCAACCATGCCCGCCCAAGCCCCGGCTATTAAATACAAAGTTCCAATATCTTTATGGTTACAAGACCACAATCATTTAATCTTCAGTCTATTAATTTATCTTAAATACCACCCCATCAATATAGAGCCAAATATAAAAATAACCATACCACGTCAACAAAATGTCAGTACCAAGCAGCGGCTTCAAATCCAAAATGGTGCGCTGCGCTAAACTCTCCCTTAAGGTGTCGGACCCAACAGACTAATAAAAACAGAGTCCCTACAATTACGTGTAAGCCGTGAAACCCCGTAGCAATAAAAAAGGTAGACCCGTAAATACTGTCTGCAAATCTAAATGAAGCCTCATAATACTCTAAACCCTGAAGGGCAGTAAAGTACAAACCTAACACAATTGTTAAGCCTAAAGAGTTTTTTACTTGCCCATATTCCCCCACTATAAGTGCGTGATGGGCTCAAGTTACCCTTACCCCCGAAGAAACTAAAATAATAGTGTTTAATAAGGGGACGCCGAATGGGTTGAAGGGGACTACCCCTAAAGGGGGTCAAAGCCCGCCCAACTCTACATTAGGGGCGAGCCTAGCGTGAAAATAAGCCCAAAAAAACCTTAAGAAAAAAAATACTTCAGAAGTAATAAAAAGCAACATCCCCCAACGTAACCCCAACTCAACAATTGCTCTATGAAGGCCTTGTACTGCCCCCTCTCGACTTACATCACGCCACCATTGAAATATAACCATACCAAGTAAAAGCAACCCGATAAAAAATAAAAATATAGAATTAAGATGGAATCATGAAATCATCCCCCTAGTTAAATATAAACCCCCCAACGACCCGTAGAGTGGTCAAGGAGACTCATCAACAATATGATAGGGGTGTTGAATATGGTTTGACATTTTTTAGGAAAGCTGGGCTTATCTTCAATCCCCAAAATTGATATTTTTTAAACTACCCCAAAATAAACTAAAGGCTTTTTCTAAAACCTTTACTATGCTACGACTTATCTTATTACTAAGAGCGACGGACGATATGTGCACACCTTAAAACCTTTTCATAAAAGTTTGAATGGTTTTATTACTAGCAAATCCTTTAACTATTTAAAAGTTTAATGATAGTAGCTTAGCTTCCCCATAATATTATTACATAAGATTTGAAATAAGGGGTGTTACACGTAACTACCCTAAACAACCACACATAAATAAAATTAAGGTAAACAACACTGAGGTTTAACAAATTAAGAGCCGAGCTCCTCTGCCAGGAGTAAAGTGCCGCCACGCTGGTTAAATTTAATGCAATAACAACTAATTCTTTGGTTAATTTAATCAAGGCATACTAGAAGTCTAACTCTTTTTTTAACCCCTTTATTAATTTACAAGAAAAATTAAACTAATGTAAAGAATTACAACTTTTTTTACTTTGTTTCTTTTTTTTAATTAACCTTTTAAGAAACCTGAGAAAAAGTATAACCGCAGATGCTGGCACTTTATTAACTTCTATTAATTAAATAAATTTTTCTAAAAATTTTTTTTACTGCGACTATTCCAACCTTTTGCATGTAAATTTTAATTACTAATTTCTTTTTTACTACAGCTAAATAAATATTATTCTTAAAGGTTAAATCTTACAAGTGGAAATTGTATGTAATAAATTATACTAGAATAATTATAATCCGATTTTCATTATGCTGAGAGAGCTGTGCTCGTTAATGTACAAAGAGCTTAAAATAGTGAATACATATGCTTGAATGCAAGCCACCGCACACTCTAAAGTCAATAAAGCGACCAACGCAACTATTAAACCTAATAAAAGCAGCCCCCTGAGATTAGCACCTTGACTGCCCAGCAGCACTAAGAGAAGATGCCCTGCTACTATGTTCGCAGCCAATCGTACAGCTAAAGTGCCAGGTCGAATAATAGACCTAACCGTTTCAATCAGGACCATAATCGGCATTAAAGCCCCAGGAGTTCCGACAGGAACTAAGTGCGCCATATTTATGTTAAATTGAAGCCTAATCCTATAGACTATTCTACCTAACCACAAAGGTAAGGCTAAAGCTAAGGTAAAACTTAAATGGCTAGAACTAGTGAAAACATATGGAATGAGCCCCAGGAAATTTGTCATAATAATAAAACTAAATAAAGAAATAAAAATCAAAAAAGAGCCCGGAGCTGCCAAAGAACCAAAAATAGCTTGAAGCTCCAAAAGTACCAACTTTGAAACTAAATTAAAAAACCGAGTTACCTGGCTTCCCATTAGTCAGTAGCCTTGGGGTAAAAATAATAAAATTGACAAAGCAGCCAATCAATTTCCTGGAAAGCAAAGCACAACCTCTGTTTGAGGGTTAAATGATGCAAATAAATCACCCATTATACTACCACTGAAAAATTTTCAGCCTTAACGGCTTCTTTCCCCCTTGAAACACTTTCTTGAACCCTAAGCTTAGAGAAGTGAAGCTTAACAACACAACCAATGAGGACTCTAGAAAAGTAAAAAAATAAAATCAACCAATTTATAGGATTTATCTGAGGCACGGCACTATTAGCGCTATTCACGAACGATAGTTAATTTTGTAGCTTCAATACAATGTTTTATTAAACTACATGAATAAAATAGATTTAATTCCTTTCGTACTAAAAACCCACATATAACTTTTAGATAGAAACCAATCTGATTCGCATCGATCTAAACTCAAATCATGTATGGATTGCTAGTCGAACAGACTAATTTTATTAGAAGCTGCCCCAATAAAACTCCATAATTCAACATCGAGGTCGCAGTAAGTTAATTTGATAAGAGCTCTTTTAACTATAACGCTGTTATCCCTAGAGTAGCTATTTCTTTGTATTTTTATAAGATCAAAAATTTACTTTAAAAAAAATAATGTTATTTTTCTTTTCCCCAAATAATTGACACACTAAAATTCTAATAAAAAGTTGTTCTTAGCTTCATAGGGTCTTATCGTCTAAAAAGGCTATAAAAGTTTTTTCACTTTTAAAAAAATTCTAACCTAAGGTAAAAATTTATTTGCTCGATTTACCCTTTCATACACACCTCCAATTAAAAGGCTAATTATTATGCTACCTTAGCGAAACCCGGCTATTTAAATTTTTCATTGAGCAGGGTGTGCCTTTTTTAAAGCGGTGTTTTTGTTAAACAGCTCAACAAATTTTGGACGAGTACTTACACCTTAAAATTTTAAATAATATTATTACTAGCTTTACTTATCTACTTTACATAATTTTATACTAATACAAATATAATCAACCCAGGTAAAAAATTAATCCGGGGTGCAAAGGTAAACGAGAGGAGTAAAAATATAATTTTTATTTAATTGTTAAATTAAAGAAACTATTATTCCTTACTTCATTTAATAAAATATTCCCTCTTAGCTAGTTTTATAAACTTATCTCTATAAAACTAAAACTTTTCTTAGAAATAATTTGAAATTTAAAATTTGCAACCAGATATAAGAAGATACAGCATATCACTTTAAACCTAAATTAATCTAAAATATTAAACTTTTATAATTTTATAAGTTAAATACTTCTTTTTCGGGATAAGCAATCTAAATAAATTTTTATTTGCCCATAATGCAAAAGGGAGCCCTTTTCTTTTTATAAATAAATATAATTAAATTTAATTTAGCTTAGTCTAATTTTTTACAAGGAAAAATTTTTTATCAGGGGGTCCTAATTTACAACCGCTTTACGAGAGGACCAGACTCAAGCCTCCTGACGCCAACGACTCTAACCAAACACAAAATTAAGATGAGTATAAAGAGCATAAAACAAAGAGCCCCTTCCCTCTCATAAAGGGACCTTGAGAGCTGAAATCTGTTAAACCTAGTAGAAAAATTCAAAGCCGGGTTAAAAATAAAGACCCCGACTAAAGATACTAATCCAACCTGTTTTAATTTCGAAATACTAGAGCTGTAAAACTTTTCATTTGCGCAAACCGAAACCATGAAAAGTAAAACTACTATCACCCCCCCTAAAAACACTAAAGCTAGCAGATAAAAGAATCACCTTAACGAATAAATGGCGAGTAAGGCTCTCACGATAAGGGCCGCCATAATTAGGAGGCCTGCAAGAGAAGCAGGGTGTGAGACTGCAACAACCGACGCTGACACTGCGGTTAGACCTATTAAAATAATTATTACTATAAATAGCTTTATTAATTTAATATCTTTTTATTGTAAATAAAATGTAATTTTTATACTAAAAACTAAATCGCTCAGGGGTGCCCCCATCTTCTCATTAACAATGAAATGCTTCTTATAAAGCTTTGGGCGAATTGTTGAGAGGGCGTCCCTATATAAAAATTAAAAATTTTTCATCAATTGATTACTTCAACAATAGAAATAAACTAACAAGTTAATTTAATGTTTGAAGCATAATAGTTTTTTTAACTTATATTTCTCCCAAGCTAATCTAAAGATGCTGCGACCCAATTAGAAAAAGTTCTTAAGTTAACCCTTTCAACAACGATTGGCATAAATCTGTGGTTGGCACCACAAATTTCAGAGCACTGACCAAAATAAAGACCGGGGCGCTGCCTGATAAATTTAACTTGGTTAAGTCGACCAGGCACTGCGTCAGCTTTAACCCCCAAAGATGGGACGGTTCAAGAGTGTAAAACATCAGCAGAAGAAATTAATATTCGGACCTGGGTGTGCACCGGGAGAACTGCTCGGTTATCAACATCAAGTAAACGGAAGCCATTTTTGTCCAACTCCCTCGAAGCTACCATATAAGCATCAAACTCTAAACCTTTATCCCCCCCCATGGCTCAAAAATCTCTATACTCATACCTTCAGTACCACTGATGGCCTAAGGTTTTTAATGTAAGAGTTCTGTCCACAGACTCATCCAGCATATACAAAAGAAGAAGAGAAGGCAGGGCAATTTGAAGGAGTAAGGCAGCAGGAATAAGAGTCCAAACCCACTCTACCATCTGCATCTCTAAAAGATTTTGATTAATATGTTTTCCCGCTACCATAAGAATCATAATTACACCCACAAACGTTAGAACAAAAACTAAAACTAGATTAATAAAATCATGTAGTTGAGTTAATTCTTCTATTAAAGGCCTGTTAGCATCCTGCAAATTTAAATTTATTCACGTACCAATATTATTCTAAGGGTGTAAACTAGAAGCTTAAACATTAAATTAGAAGTTTATGTTTTTTAACCACCCTAAACAATTAAAGTTAAAGCCCCAACTAAAGCTAAGCTTACTAAAGCCCCACCTCGAAACGTTGATAATAAATAGTAAACTTTATAATCAGGCTTAAAAATTCCCCGCCAGGTAGAAAAAGTTAACCATGTCTCATCTACATTTAAACTATTACTTTTTCTGTACGTTAAACCCCCATTAGTTAAACCAACTCTAAAAGTAATTGGCATGAACCACATTTGGTGAAAAAATTTTGATGTGTTTCCACGAGGCTGCCCATTTACCCCGACACCCCTAAATGCTAAGGCCGCTGAAATTAAAACTAAGAATAGTACCCTCAGCTTTTGTCAAAATGGAATAAAAATAAGAACCCTGCTAGGTATTAAGCCCCTCAACCACCAACCTCCTATAATAGCAGGCGCTATTAAAATTCTTAAACCCCCCAACATGAAAAAATCGGAGTCTCCTTCTGCACTATACCTCTCTCGGCCCCTAAAAAGATTAAAAATGCCCAAAGTGAGCCGACAACTATAGACAACTGTAAGCCCCGTGGCAACCATTCCCACCCCAAACACTAAGGCCCTAGGGCCTTGGGTGAACAGGCTCTCCAAAATAAGATCCTTAGAGTAGAAACCAGATAAAAAAGGCATCCCGCAAAGACTTAAATTTCTAACTAAACACACAGTAGCTAAAGCTGGCAGGTTGATTAAACTCCCACCTATTTTTCGGAGATCTTGATAATCTTTTACTGTGTGAATAATAGACCCAGCCGCTATGAATAGTATTGCTTTAAAATAAGCATGTGAAATCAAATGAAAAAAAGCCATAAAAGGTTGACCCATCCCCAAGCTAAAAAATATTACTCCTAATTGCCTCAAAGTTGATAAAGCAATAACTTTTTTCATATCTAGCTCAAAAATCGCAGCAGCCCCAGCCATAGTCATTGTAAATAAACCTAGAGCTAAAAGCCAAACTCTTCACCCCCTTAAGAAAATGAGATAATTTATGCGCACTAAAAAGTAAACCCCGGCGGTTACTAGGGTTGACGAATGAACAAGAGCTGAAACTGGCGTGGGGGCTGCCATAGCCGCGGGCAGTCAAGCAGAAAAGGGAATCTGAGCTCTTTTAGTTATAGCAGCAACTACTACCAAACCTAAAGCCCCCCTTAAACCCCTCAAACTAGCACTTCTCAGTAAACCGTAGTTAAACATACCCGCCCTCACCCAGAAACTGATACATAGTAAAATGGCCACATCCCCAATCCGGTTAGTTAAAGCTGTAAGTATACTAGCATTAAACCTTTTCTCGCTTATATAATAACACACAAGTAAATAGGAAGTAACCCCAAGGCCGTCTCACCCTAAAAGAAGCCTAATCAGATTAGGTCTGAGAATCATTAACGCCATCCTCAAAATGAATAGAAACACTAATGCTGCAAAACGCGGGTTAAATATGTCGGATCCCATGTAGCTCACGCTGTAAAAAAATACACATCCTGAAATTAAGCATACAGTTCTTAAAAAAATTAATCTGACAAAATCAAACAATAATAAAAAACTTATTTTTTGACCAAAGCTTGAAAAAGCCTCTCACTCTAACGCCAGCTCACCCCCTCTTCTGAAAACGAACCCCGCACCTCCGCTCAACATGGCTAGGAATAATAAAGCCTGCCTAACACTCAGAAAAAGCAGCCTGTTGATTTTTTTTATTTAGCCTGACTAGAAAGTATTTTTATTTTACAAAAATAACGTATTTCTTATACTACAGGCTAATAAAACTAAAACCCTTAACAAAAGCACACAAGGTCAGACATGCCCCCTTAAAACCAACATTTCACGTCTGATTATAACCGGTGAGCTCACCCCCCTTCTAAAAGTCGCACCTTGCTGGGAAGACGCGTAAATATTAAGATTGTAAGCTGCTGAAAAAAAACACAACGCCGCCATAGGGACACCAACCAAAAGGGAGATCTTAATCAACCTTTGAATCATTAGAATCTCCCTGAATAAATTCAAAGTGAAAGGGCCTGCGAAATTTAAAACTGCAATAACAAACCATAAGGCTGAGAAAAAAGGTATGCACCTAAGAACACCTTTATTAGCTACCAACCTCCGAGAGTGACTTCGCTCGTACATTATATTAGCCCCACTAAATATACCGGAAGAAGTATAGCCATGGGCTAAGAGCATCCACACACCTCCAACCAAGCCCAATGGGCTAACCCCCATTCTAACAGCAATAATCATGGCCATATGAACAACCGAAGAATAAGCAATAGCTACTTTTAAATCAATTAGTCGTAAAACTATCACAGCTAAACTAGCCCCACCTATAAGGCTAATCCTGATTAACACCCCAGCTACCGCGCTTATTTTTAATATTATAGGGCCTATAATAATTAAACCATAACCACCTAACTTAAGAAGCACCCCAGCTAACACTATTGAACCAGCTACAGGGGCTTCAACGTGTGCCTTAGGCAGCCACAAATGGGTAAAATATAGGGGGAATTTAACCATAAATGCCCCAACAAATATAAACCCCATAAGTGGTTGAACTTTTAGTCCGGCCAACCTAAGTAGATTTAACTCAGTACCCCCTAAGTCCTGTCCCACTCTAAGCAATACCATTAAAAGCGGAAGTGATGCCGTGATGGTGTAAAATAATATATATATAGAAGCTTTCATTCGCTCAGGCTGATAGCCTCAGCCTAGAATTAATATGAACACTGGAAGGAGTGAGCACTCAAAACAGTAGTAGTACCTGAGCAACCTTTTTACATTAAAACTTAGAATTAAAAAAAAAGTAAGAACTTTAACCACAAAAGAAAATATTTTAGCTCTTTTCACATAGTAATCTGATATAATTATCAAACCTGCCAACCAAATAGTAAGCCCAACCAATAAAGCCTGCAAAAAAGTTAAAAACTCCATCTCTTCAACTTCTCAATCAAAAGTTAAACCACACAAAAGTATTAACCCCACCCTCAACCTAATAAGAAAGGATTCCTTATTATTATACCTTGCTCCAATTAAAATTATTACTTTTATTATTTAAATAATGACCGCCTCGTTACTTCGACCTCGGGTTAAACCCACCACTAACCCTAAGCCCATACTGGCCTCACAAACTATCAATGTTGCGAGAAAAAAAAGTAGAAGGGGTCTAATTCTTTTCAGAGCTAGCGCGGCACCACAGAAAAAGAGGGCGACCCTAAAAAATTCTAAAATTATCATAAGCATAATGAGGTGAAACCATACTTTTACTAAAGCAACCCTGTAGAAGCCCAACTGTAAAATTAATACTAAAGTCAAAAGCCTACTAAACCCTAACCCCCTGAAAATCAGGCATAAAATTAATAAAAACAAAAATATTATAAAATTGTCAAGACTAGTCTATCTAAGTGATGAAAACACTTTATGTTAATTTACACTAAAACAACTACCCGACCATACCCAAAGTATACCCGAATAAGGCTAGCACTCTTGGTAGTAAAGTTACTCAAGCTAACCCCATAAGCATGTCATACCGATACCGAGGCAGCGTTGTTCGAACTCAAACCCAGAAAAAAACTAAAGCTGTAGACCTCCTAAAAAACATTAGAGACGCGGGGGTTTGTGAGATAAAAACAAAAACAAACAAAGAAGCCATAAAGTAAATGCTTGCATACTCCGCTATAAAAATTAAAGCAAACCCAACTCTGCCATACTCGACGTTAAAACCTGAAACTAGTTCTGACTCCCCCTCAGCAAAATCGAAGGGTGTTCGGTTGGTCTCAGCTAAACAAGCAATTAACCAAAAAGCAGCTACGGGAGCTAAAAAAAACACCTTATGCCAATAAGCCGTAGCAACAATAAGACTCTGCAGGCTAAGTCTTCCACAGTTAACCAAGAGGATAAGAATGGTTAAAGCAAAGCTCACTTCGTACGAAATAGTCTGAGCAACCCCCCGTAACGCGCCAATGGTTGCGTAATTTCTATTAGAAGCCCACCCCGCTGCTATAAGAGGGTAGATATTAAAACTTAGAATTGTATAGATCAAAATCATTCTTAACCTTAGCCTAACCAATGAGCCCCAGAAGGGCGTTACAACCCAAACTAAAAGGGATAGCCTAATAGCTAACGAAGGGCCAGCAATAAAGAACTTAGGACTACCCCTTAAAGGTGTTAGGGACTCTTTAGTAAAGAGTTTAATAGCGTCATTAAATGGTTGGACTAAACCAATTAACCCGACTTTATTAGGGCCCTTTCGTAATTGAGAATACCCTAAAATTTTTCGCTCTAATAATGTGATAAAAGCCACATTTACTAAAACTGGAATAAGAAGTATAATACAAGTTAATCTAATAATAATAATTGCGGGTAGCAACAAGAAAAGAAAACTCTTTATGTTCAACGCTTAAAGTTGATGCAATTATTCTGCCACCTTAAATTAAAGCGAGGAGGCCCTATAGAAGAGTTATGAGCTCTTTAGCTTAAACTTAGCTTACACTTTAGGTATTCTAGGTGGATACACCTCTTTAACGCCACAAGTTAATATTTTAAAAACTTCTAGAATAGCCAGCTCTACTAATTTAAAAGGCCATCTCAGATTTTTATTAGCCCAACCTGGAGGAAATAATACGAAAAATAAACTACAGATAAGACTTGACCTACTAAGATGTATGGGTCCTCAACCGGCCGTGCTCCGATTCAAGTAAGCAGAACAACCACATTAATGTGGGCCCAGAACACAAACTTTCTTAAGGGGTAGAAAGTTAACCCTCGAAATTTAGGTTTTGGTAAAAAGGGGCAAATTATAAGAATAGCAATTGATAAAGCTAAAGCAATTACCCCACCTAATTTATTAGGAATTGACCGCAAAATAGCGTAAGCTATCAAAAAATACCACTCAGGCTGAATGTGAACAGGAGTGACCAGGGGGTTAGCGGGGATAAAATTTTCAGGGTCCCCTAAAAGCCAAGGAAAAAACAAACTAATATAAGCCAACCCGAGCATCATTACAAAAAACCCAAAGAGGTCCTTTGAAGAAAAATAGGGGTGGAACCTTAACTTATCGAAGTTGCTATTTACCCCTAGTGGGTTTCCTCTCCCAGTTTGGTGTAAAAAAAGCAAATGGACAGCGCTTAAAGCTGCTACCACAAACGGAATTAAAAAATGTAAAGAAAAAAACCGAGTGAGAGTCGGGTTGCCTACCGCAAACCCGCCCCATATTCACTTAACTAACTCCTCCCCAATATAGGGAATGGCTGAAAATAGATTAGTAATAACTGTGGCACCCCAAAAAGATATCTGACCTCAGGGCAGGACGTAACCTAAAAATGCTGCAGCTATGACAGCGAATAAAATTAAGACCCCAACCACTCAAGTGTGCGAAAAATAGTAAGACCCGTAGTACAACCCTCGACCAATGTGAAGGTAAAGACAAATAAAGAAAAACCTAGCTCCATTAGCATGAAACATTCGTAAAACTCAACCATAGTTTACATCCCGGCAAATATGACTAACCCTTTCAAAAGCTAAAGTTACGTCGGCACAAAAGTGTATCGCAAGAAACAAGCCCGTTAAAATTTGCACAATTAAACACAAACCCAGCAAAGAGCCAAAATTTCACATAGCTGAAATGTTGGCAGGGGTGGGAAGCTCAATTAGTGAGCCTGAGACAATCCGGAGAACTGGGTGTGTCTTAAGAAACGAAACCATTTAATAAAAGGGAAACCCATGGGTAAATTTACAGTTTACAGCTTTAACTCAGCCATTTTATTATTTCTTTATTTTGCTCAATTTAAACTACCCTGGTTTAACTCATAGACTAAGGCTAAGAAAAGTAGAAACAAAAATACTCAAATTAAAGCAAGCCCGCTAAACCCAGAGTGTATATTTAACCCCACCACTAAAGGAAAAATGAGTACCAACTCCACATCAAACACTAGAAAAACTAAGGCAATGAGAAAAAATCGAAGAGAAAAGGGCATTCGAGGAACTCTTTTTGGAGTAAACCCACATTCGAAAGGCCTTGCTTTTTCCCGATCAAACCTAAGCTTTTTCCCTAGAGCTAGCCCTACTACTGTCAGGAGCCCACCTAAAAATAGCACCACAAGTAAATAAATGAAAAGCACAGTAATTTGAAAACCTCAAAATCTAATTGAGCCCCTAAACCTCAAAAGTTTATATGCTTAACACCTGTTTTCATTATTCATATAAAGCAAACGTAAATTTTACATAATCCACTCTATCAAAATGGCCCTTTTTCAGGCACTTTGCTATTAAGGTGAGCCGAAGGCACCTACAAAATGCAAATTTGTAATCATATTTGAATACCACCCCGACTGTTTAGACATCATTCTTAACTAAGAGTTTTATCTTATCTTTAAATTCTAAATTTAATGTATTTGGTTTACTAAGTTAAGACTGCTTGGCTATAAGAGCTTTAAGCCTTAATAAACCTAACCAACAAAATCAAATCACACCTTAAAAAATTTCCTACTATTTTAGTCTAAAAAAAAAAAATTACCACTTTTTTATTTTTTGAAAAACATTTTTACTTAAAATTTGGCTTACGAATTCTAAAAAAAAAATTTTTTTTTGACTTTCTTATATAAAATACAAAAAAATTTTTTTTTCAAAAAAATTAAGCCCAAATGCGTCTAAAAAAAAAAATTTTTTTTTGCGGGTCAAACACCGATTTCACTTAAAGAGTAAACCCTTACGATTTTAAAAATGTCAAAATTGGGACTGGATTCTGCTACTAAATCCGGGGCCTGACTATTTAGCCGCTTTAGGGGGGCGCATTGGCACTGCTGAGGGAGCC
>Ga0102873_1000393_pt1 | contig 15679 bp, 15 predicted proteins | sample Colrivmeta1547B3_FD_78183 | JGI IMG/M metagenome (GOLD analysis project Ga0102873, IMG submission 78183) | Estuarine microbial communities from the Columbia River estuary - metaG 1547B-3 | ecosystem: Environmental > Aquatic > Marine > Intertidal zone > Estuary | place: USA: Columbia River... | reverse complement strand
ATGTTTTTTGAAAAGCAGCAGATTCAAATCGATCTCTCTAGTTTGGATTATCAGTTTTCGGACAGAGACTTAATTGCATCAGATTATCGACTTCAAAATGTATCGCAATTGTTCAAAGAAATTGATACGTTTAACTTGAAATGCAATTCGCTGAAGGCCGATAATAGTCGCTATTTGGGTCGGTATTTACACACCCCAGGCGTAATGACCGTTGATACCCAATTGACAGCTTTCAAGAGAAGCACTACCGTTTTTGATCCGCTCACGGACAAGAAAATATTGAAGAATTACCCAGAAACCCAGCAAGCAACCATAGCGGCGAGTGCCATTAACCACGCGCGGAGTATAAAAAGCACCGTGGAAGGCTTGATGACATCGCTAGAATTTGAAGAAACGGATATCAATTTATACAAATCCGAGTTGCATAAAAAATTCGCGTTTTCGATTTTGGTGATCTTGCTGTTTTTGATTTCAGCGCCTCTAGGTGCCATCATTAGAAAAGGCGGAATCGGAATGCCATTGGTGATTTCGGTGGTCCTTTTTGTGTTGTTTTATGCGGTGAATCTTACGGGAGAGAAAATGGGCAAAGAAGGAATTGTCCCCGTTTGGGTTGGTAGTTGGATGAGCTCGATGTTGCTTTTGCCTATTGGGGTGGTTATTACCTATCGCGCCAGCATCGACAAGAGTTTTCAGGGTACAAATCCGCTAAAAAATTGGTTCGTTTCGATGTGGCAGAAACTGAAGCGTAGAAAGTCGACGTCCACAATTGAAGAGCCCAAGGGCGAATCGGTTGAGTCATCAGAAACAAAAGTTGAAACTTCGGCAGTAACTGAATCCAAAACGGACGATACCGGCGTATGAAAATATTAGTGTTAGGAAATCGAGTGCCCTGGCCGCTGCATGATGGGGGAGCCATTGCCACGTATGGTATGCTTCGGTCTTTGGCGGAAAATGGCGCGGAGGTCGATTTTTTTAGTTTCAATACAAAAAAACACTTTGCGGAAAACGCAATTATCGAAAAGTATTTTGGATTTTGAAAGGTACATTTGGTGTCGTTGGATGCCAGCATTAAGCCATTGAAGGCCCTATGGAATTTGCTCTTCGGCGGTAGTTATCACATGGAGCGATACGATAATTTAGATGCGGCCGTTGAACTTTACGATTTGATTCAGTCCAGCAATTACGACTGCGTGATGGCTGAAGGTTTGTATTCGATGCCTATCGCATTGCGCGTTATGAAGCAATTGTCTGTGAAAGCAGATGGATTGGGATCGAACGAAATCCACGAAAATAGCAACGAATCGGTCCAAAAGAAATCAATAAAATGGGTGTATCGATCCCATAATTTAGAATATCAGATTTGGGAAAGATTGGCGATTTCCGAGCAGCAGCCTCTGAAGCGATGGTATTTCGCTCTACAATCAAAACGTTTAAAGCGTTACGAAATCGATGCTTGGTGTCAGATGGATGCCATTGTGCCCATCGTAGAAACAGATTCAACCGTTATCCAGGCTACCGTTTCTGAAATTCAGAAAAACAATCAACTGAATAGTGGGTATTCGGTTTTGAACCAACCGCAAATTCATGTCTATCAACCCGGAATAGCAATAGAAAGTCCGTTTGCTTTCGTGCATCGTCCGCTCTCGATTTTTCACATCGGATCCATGGAATGGCAGGCCAACGAGCAGGGGGTGATGTGGTTTTTGAAAAAAGTATGGCCACTGGTTTTGTCGGCCCAACCAAACGTGAAATTCCATTTGGCCGGAAAGGGGTTGAGTAAGACGGATCCTAGATTTTTTCAAACGGGCATCGTAAATCACGGTGAAGTGGATGATGCGGAAGTGTTTATGCAGAGTCATGGAATTATGATCGTCCCAATCCAAGCGGGGAGTGGGATTCGGATAAAATCCTTGGAAGCGATGGCGTTGGGAGTTCCCGTGGTGTCTACTTCAATCGGAGCACAGGGACTTACGGTTGAATCAGGTACACAAATGATAATCGCGGATGATCCTGAGGGTTTTGCAGATGGAATTATTCAGTTATTATTGAATCCTGCAGCCTCTCAAGAGATGACCCAACAAGCGCGGGTTTATGTGGAACAACACCACAATCTCAAACGGAATACTGCGGAGTTGATTGCATTTTTACAGCCGCGTTAAGCGACAAATACCATCTTGAAATGGGGGATTCCCGCCTCGTAGAATCTTTCTCCCTGAGCCGCAAATCCGTATTTCTGGTAGAATTTCATGGCGTGCTCTTGGGCGTGTAGATAAATGATGGACAATTCTTGGCTAACCAAGGGGGATACAATTTCCAAACAATTTTTCAGCAATGCCGCGCCAATGCCCGCAGTTCTATGCTCCTTTAATACCGCAAATCGCTCCAATTTATAGCCTTTGTCTGTTGTGCGATACCTACAAGTGCCCACGATAAGTCCATTGTATGTCGCTAGGTAGTGAATGCTGGTTGATTCAAACTCATCGTACTCTTCATCGGGCGGACATTCTTGTTCAATTACAAAAACTCTGCGACGTATATCAAAAGCTTGGGCTAAATCGGTGGGGTTTGAGATCGGTTTGACATGTATCATGAGAAAAATGGTTAAATTTGCATCAAACTTAATACAAATTATAACGCAATGGCTCAATCTCAAATTCAATCTTTGCTCGGTTCACAAGCAGAATTCTTGTTGGATCACAACTGTAAAACCATCGATAAATCTATGATTCACGCTCCAGGGCCTGATTTTGTAGACCGCATTTTTTCGCAAACAAACCGCAGCCCTCAAGTATTGAAGAGTTTGCAACAATTGTACGGTCACGGTCGTTTGGCTAATACTGGTTATTTGAGTATTCTTCCTGTAGATCAAGGAATTGAGCACAGTGCAGGCGCTTCTTTTGCTCCAAATCCTATTTATTTTGATTCTGAAAACATCATCAAGTTGGCTATCGAAGGCGGTTGTAATGCCGTTGCTTCAACCTATGGTGTTTTGGCGATGCATGCTCGCAAATACGCTCACAAAATCCCATTTATCGTTAAGTTAAACCACAACGAATTTTTGTCGTACCCCAATAAGTTTGACCAAATCATGTTTGGTTCAGTTGATGCTGCATGGAACTTGGGTGCTACCGCAGTAGGAGCTACCATTTATTTCGGAAGCCCAGAAAGCGCACGTCAGATTGTTGAAGTGGCAAAAGCTTTTGAGCGCGCTCACGAATTGGGTATGGCTACCATCCTTTGGTGCTACATTAGAAATAATGGCTTTAAGGCAGATGGTGTTGATTATCACGCAAGTGCGGATTTAACAGGTCAAGCAAACCACTTGGGAGTAACCATTCAAGCCGATATCATCAAACAAAAATTGCCAGTAAATAATGGTGGTTACTTGGCTACCAAACACGGTAAAACACATCCAAAAGTATATTCTGAATTATCTACAGATCACCCCATCGATTTAACGCGCTACCAATTGGCAAATTGCTACATGGGAAGAGCCGGTCTAATCAACTCTGGTGGTGAATCTAAAGGTCAAGGAGATATCGAAGAAGCGATTTTTACAGCTGTTGTTAACAAACGTGCCGGTGGTTCTGGTTTGATTTTGGGTCGTAAAGCGTTCCAAAAGCCTATGAATGAGGGTGTTGAGTTGCTGAACTCTGTTCAAAGCGTTTATTTGGATAGCAGCATCGATTTGGCGTAATTTGTCGGTCATGAATCTTGATTTCGAAGACGACGAAGACCTTGCAGGCGATGGACCAAAATGGTACCAACGAACCTGGAATGGGATTTTAACTAAAACCAAGGACAAAAAGCCTACGCCCGATGGGTTGTGGGAAAAGTGTAAGCGCTGTAAAGAGGTGGCGCCTACCAAAGAATGGATATTAAAGAACTATGTTTGCCCGTCGTGCTCCTATCATGAGCGCATTGGCTCAATGGAGTATTTCGATATTCTTTTTGATGAAAATCATTTCACTGAAATCAACGCGGATTTGAGCAGCGGAGACCCACTGAAATTTACTGATTCAGCACCCTATACCGATCGTATTGTTGTTGCGCAACGCAAAACCGGATTGAAAGATGCGGTAAGAACAGCGCACGGTAACATCGACGGTCAGCCCCTTTGTATTGCTTGTATGGATTTTAACTTCATCGGTGGTTCTATGGGTAGTGTTGTGGGTGAGAAAATTGCCCGCGCCATTGATTACTCGTTGGCAACACGCACACCATTTATGATGATTTCAAAATCGGGTGGCGCTCGTATGATGGAAGCGGCATTCTCGCTGATGCAAATGGCAAAAACCAGTGCTAAATTGGCTTTGCTCGATCGCGCAGGTATCCCTTATATCTCATTGCTTACAAACCCAACAACGGGTGGAGTTACCGCATCCTTTGCGATGTTAGGTGATGTAAATATCGCGGAACCCGAAGCATTGATTGGCTTTGCCGGTCCTCGGGTGATTCGTGAAACCATCGGTCGTGATTTGCCAAAAGGATTTCAGAGCTCTGAATTCTTGGTTGAACACGGATTTTTAGATTTTATAGTAGATCGTAACGATTTGAAATCAAAGGTTTCGAATTTGTTGCGCATGATTTGGACCAAAAAAACAGCATAAAATAACTAACTATGAACTTTCCAGATAATTTGAAGTACACCAAAGACCATGAATGGGTTTTGGTTGATGGCGATGTAGCCACAATTGGCGTAACTGATTTCGCTCAAAGTGAATTGGGTGATATCGTATTCGTTGACATTTCTTCTCAGGGCGATACACTTGCTGCGCATGAGGTTTTTGGTACAGTAGAAGCAGTGAAAACTGTGAGCGATTTGTACATGCCCGTAAGCGGTGAAGTCATTGAAGTGAATGCCAACATGGATGCATCACCTGAGTCAGTAAACAGCGATCCCTATGGTGATGGTTGGATGGTGAAAGTGAAAATGAGCAACCCATCGGAAGTAGATGGTTTGATGAGTCATGCCGATTACGTTGCGATGGTTGGGTAATTTAATATTTGATTTAATGAAATATATCTTTCAGTACAAGTATACTTTAGGGTTGCTTGTACTGATTTTATATTTATGTTTGACCACCATGCCCCATGTTTCAGGATTAGAGTTGTTTGGGTGGTTGGGAATAGATAAATGGGTGCATTTCGGACTATATTTTATGCTTTGCTTTGCATGGAGTTATGAGAATTCCAATTTTAGAAATTCGATGACTTTGTTTTTAATAATTGGAGTATTGATTGGTGGTGGCATTGAATTATTACAATTGTATGTAACCAATTATAGAAGTGCTGAATGGGGCGACTTTTTCGCTGATGTCTCGGGTTTGTTCGTTGCTAATTTCGCAGCGACTCAATACTTGAAAAATCGCAGTTTGGATTGAACGTTGAGTGCAATTCAATGATAATTCGTATTTTTATTTATTTTTTCGAAACCCCGCTTACAAAATCTTCAATAATTCTTAATTCCTTGGCCCATTCGCAGCCGGTAAATCCTTTAATATCATCATATTGGATGTTCTGATTGTAGAATTCTAAATATTGGGATGAAAGTGGGCTGTACGACCAATGCCAGGCTTCGGGTTCATAGCCAGTGAGTCGACCACTCGCGCGTGGGGAGTACACTTCGATGAAGCCAAATTTGTTTGCATTCTTGCGTAACCAAAGTACTTCCTTCAGTCCTTTGCCAGTTGTGAAATACGTAGGACTCAAATTGTTAATATCAATGTCGGTGCCCCAATGATGTCTACTGCTGCTCGGCATACTGCTATATTTTAATATTTCCCGCGCATTGTTTGCCGAAGCGCCAAATTGTGGAAGATTGGCATTCCATTTTCGTTCCCAAATGGCTTTTTGCTCCCAAAAATTTCGTGTTCCACTGATGATTCTTAACGATACCCCCTCGCTAGCAGCGGCCAATTTCAGTTGCTGAAAAGCGATAATGACTTCTTTCTGAAGATACATCGACTTGCTGCAGAGATGCGCAGGGACCAGTTGAAATCGGACATGCGTTTGGGGAAGAAATCGCCCCATCACAAAGGCCTCGGTAATCGATGTGTCTTTGGCGGTTACGCTGACTTGAGAAGATGAGTGAGACACACCCGTAGACCCCGCTTTTGGGAGTTTGGTCGCAATCAAATACGAAATGGAAATCGTAAAAATCGAAAAAACTATCACAGCGCGGTGATTCATGTAGGCAAATTAACAACAATTCCCATCGTCTCTAGTAAATTTGTAAACTATGACTCGCTTTTTGCAATTGGTAAAATTAACTTCGATTGGATGTTTACTGTCGTTGAGTGGTTCGGCCATCGGCCAGGTATCAGCCATGGAACACGGAGCATCTGCTCGTTGGCAATGGGAATTGAAGCGATTGGCGGATCCTGAAACTGGCAATATCCCCTTGAATATGCGTCAGAGAGAACTCATGTATGTATCTACACTGCCAAAAAATACCGATGTCAACCCCTTGGCAATGGGACAAAGCACCGGTTGGATACATCGAGGCCCCTATTTTATTGGGGGTAGGACTCGCGCTCTTGGAATAGACATCGCCAACACCAAAAGAATTCTTGCCGGTTCGGTTTCTGGAGGAATGTGGTTGAGTGCGGATGATGGGAAAACTTGGCGTCCGACACAAGCAACAAACGAGTTTAGAAGTGCAACGTGCATCGCTCAAGATATCCGACCCAATCATCAGCAAAGATGGTATATGGGAACCGGGGAAGCGTACGGTCAGAGCGCCGGTGCCAGAGGGGCTTATTATTTGGGCGATGGCTTGTTTTCTTCCGATGATTCAGGCAAGTCGTGGCAGGCCATCGCATCTACATCGGGTGGGAATCCATTGACGTTTACAACGGGCTGGCAATTGGTTTGGAATGTGGTGGTAGACCAATCGGCTCATGATACGGCGAATGAGATTTATGCGGCCATTTATGATCAAATTCAGCGTAGTTCAAATGGGGGTAAAACATGGGTTAGTCAATTGTCTGGCGGGTATTTTACCGATGTGGCTGTAAGCAGTAAAGGTGTTGTGTATGCAACTTCGAGTTCTGATGGGGCGAAAAAGGGAATGTTTCGTGCGGACAATGATGGAAAACTCGTGAATATCAATCCATCATTCTTGGGCACAACCTACAAGCGAATTGTGATTGGCATTGATCCGAACAATGAAAATGTAGTTTACTTTTTATTGAATACCGATGGGTTTGGACGAAAAAGTGCGAACTATAGAGGGGACATTGAGTGGAATGGTCTGTATCGATATACTTATATAGCGGGTGATGGCAGTGGCGACAGTGGCAAATGGGAAGACTTATCGATGAATTTACCTAGTGGAAGTGCTTTTGATCGTTGGAATGTGCAAGGTTCCTATGATATGTTGGTATGCGTGAGGCCAGGGAATTCCAATGAAGTTTATATCGGCGGAACAAATGTATATCGCTCATTTACAGGGTTCTCAGACTCCACGCACGTCGAGAAAATTGGTGGCTATAAAATGAATGCAAAGTTCCCTGATGTTGGTGTTTGGCCCAACCATCACCCAGATCAGCACAATTTATTGTTCTATCCAAACGATGGTAGTAAGTTGCTCAGTGCCAATGATGGGGGCGTTTTTAGGTCGGTGAATTTGGCCGTAGCTCCATTTGAGTGGGAATCGTTGAATAATGGATACTTAACGACGCAGTTTTATACGGTTGCCTTGGATCACGGTACGCCCGAGAGTCCGCTTTTGGTGGCAGGAGCGCAGGATAACAATCAGTTGATGACGGTTTCTATGGATTCAAAAGCCCCATGGACTACGGTGTATTTTGGCGACGGTTCTTATTGTGCGATGGAAGATGGCGCAAAACTCCATTACTTTTCTAAGCAGCTAGGTAAGATGATTAAAGCAACGGTAGACGCCGGCGGAAATCGTACATCCTATGCCAGAATTGACCCAGTAGGGGGTGCGAAATACTTGTTTATCAATCCTTACTTACTCGATCCAACCGATAACAATACGATGTATTTGGCGGGTGGCAAGTATTTGTGGCGCAATAACAAATTGAGAACAATTCCTTTGGCTGGCAATAACGACAGTATCACCTTTGGATGGACAAAAGGCACAGATTCAATTCCCTTAAGAAATGAGTTTATTTCGGCCATTGGGATTAGTTCGAATCCCGCTCACCGTGTTTATTATGGGTCGACAATGAAAAAATTGTATCGCGTAGATAGTGCCGATTTGAGCACCACCTTGAAGCCCAAAGATATTACGGCGTTGGCGTTTCCTTCGGCTTATGTGAGCTGTGTTGCTGTGGATCCTAGAAATGCAGATCGTTTGATGGTCTCCTTTAGCAATTACAATGTGTACAGCATTTTTAATTCTGTGGACGGGGGCAAGACATTCAATAAGGCGGCCGGGAATTTAGAGCAATTTGCAACAGGGTTGGGCGATGGTCCTTCGGTGCGTTGGCTTTCCATTTTGCCGGTGAGCGATGGAACGGTTTATTTGGCCGCAACAAGTGCAGGGTTTTTCGCAAGCGATACGTTGATGGGTTTGAATACCAAATGGGTGCAACAAGCCAGTGGTGAAATTGGGAATATGGTCTGTGATATGTTTGATGTTAGAGTGAGCGACGGAACTATCGGCTTGGCAACGCATGGCAATGGTATTTTCTCGGCCAAAATTGTCAAAAAAGGCGATATCCTTGGGGCTGATTATTTAGAGAAGAACCAAACGATAGGGGTGAAGGCGTTTCCAAATCCGAGTTCTAACAATATTACTATACAATTGAAAATGAAATCACCCGCGCAGAATATAGAAATGTTGGTGCTCGATGTTCTGGGGAGAAAGGTAAATGTTCCATTAAAAGAGCTGACCATCGGTAGTTCAAATTCCCATACATTGAATGAAAAGCAATGGGATTTGGATGTATCGCAACTCAAAACGGGCGTTTATTACATTAGAATTGAGGCTGGGAATTGCCTAAAAACGATTCAGATTCAGGTGGCAACAGATAATTAGTACGGAAATACCATGGATTTACAATCGGGGGTTTGTCGAACTTTTTTTTCTTTGCCCTTTGGATTGCGTGACTATCTTTGTAGAACTATGAATCAAATCAGATTTGAAGGCAGAAATGCACAGTTTTTTTCGACTTTGCGCAGTAGGATTGACGGATATTTCACAGAAAATAATATCAAGCAATCTGGCAATTGGAAATTGTATAGCAAGACGTTGATTTTAATGTCGACATTGGTTGCTTCGTATATTCTACTAGTATTTTTTACGCCATCGGCGTTGATTTCAGTATTGCTTTGTATGTTCTTGGGTGTGAACTTTGCTGCTATAGGATTCAATGTTATGCATGATGGTTCTCACGGTAGTTATTCTCGCAAGCCATGGGTAAATAAAGTGATGGCTTTGAGTTTAAATATGTTGGGTGGGAATTCTTTTTTTTGGAACCAAAAACACAACGTATCTCACCACTCATTTACCAATATTGAGGGCGCTGATGAGGATATTGATGTGAGTCCTTACATGAGAGTGAGTGAATATCAACCCAAATATTGGTTTCATAAATTCCAACATATCTATGGTTTGTTGCTCTATTCTCTATCTTATATCATGTGGATCTTTTATCAAGATTTCGTGAAGTATTTCACCGGAAAAGTGGCGGATAGAGATATTAGTACGCCTTTGACCGTTACAGATCATATTGTTTTCTGGGTAACGAAATTGGGATATATTGCTATCTTCATCGGATTTCCAATGTATTACGTTGGATTGGGTAGTACCTTGATCGGATATTCTATCATGGCATTAACAACCGGTTTTGCTATTGCGGTAGTATTTCAGTTGGCTCACGTAGTAGAGGATTTAACATTTGTTGGAAAGACTCCGCCTGTTACAAACGTAGAGTCAGACTGGGCTACGCATCAAATTCTAACAACTGCGAATTTTGGTACCAAGAGCAAGTCGTTGGCTTGGTTATTGGGTGGTTTGAATTTTCAAGTAGAACACCATTTGTTCCCTAAAATTTCTCATATCCATTATCCAAAAATCAATAAAATTGTGAGAGAGACCTGCGCGGAGTTTAATGTGATGTATACTGAATTTCCTACCATGCTGAGTGCGATTCAATCCCACTTGCTTTACTTGAAGCAAATCGGCGCTTAATTTCGTTGTTTGATTTAGCAATTTTCTGCTTTATCATTGCCATGAGTCTATCATGAGAAATATTGGTGCACCCTATGGATTGAAAGTGAGTTCGCTGCGAAGCGACCACTCAGTCGTAATTGATTTAAATGGCAATCCATTAAAAACGCATCTTAAAACAGCCTTCATCCCAATGCCCACCAAAGTGGTTCATCAATTGGTTGAAGATATTAATGAACTTCCTATCAATGCAGAACTCACCGAAAGCCTGGTTTTTTGTTTGTTGAGCACGTTTAGCATCGAAGAATCGCCCAACTTCCAATTGTACTTAGATACCGATTTGCAGTGGGATGCCGCCTACAGATTGTCAGACGATGATGAGATTGCTAATTTACAACATCAGAGCATCGCAGGGATCACGAAAAGGCTAAAGGACAACTACGTGTCGCTCCCCATCAATCCTTCGTCTACGGTTGAAGAAATGCAACAGGCAGATATAGAATTTGTGCCTCATAATATTCTTGGGTTTTGGAAGGAATTCACGGCCGACTTCAATCAATATCAAATCTATGTTGTTGAACTCCTACAAAGCATTTTTGGCGGAATTCACTTGTCGATGATATTGCTCTGGGTAAAAGGCAAAGTATCTGGTGAAGACCTGATGAAATCCTCTCTGTTTCTGAGCTGTTATAAAGAAGATTTGGAAAGTCCCAAATTTAGCAAGCAGGAAAGAGCCGATATCGAATATTTCTCTAAGCGATTGGCGGCTTTGCGAGAAACGTTGACGCAGCTCTCTGCGCAATAGTATTATTGAACCGACAAGCCTTTTGTGGTGCAGAAGCCATCGCCTTCAATTACCACCCAAAGTAACTTGCTCTCACCCGCTGGAATCGAACAATTTACTTCATTTAATCCGTCGACTTGGGTTTGATAAACAACCTGTCCAACCGTATTAATCATTGAAATTCTTTTGATTGGCTGTGTGCTACGAATCGAAAAGTCACCGCTGCTAGGATTTGGGAAAAGCGTAATGCCGATATTAGACAGCACCGGGTTGATTTTGGTTGAATTCATGTCCAAACTCAAATCCTCTAAGTAAATCAAACTGGATGCAGCACTTGCAAATTGAAACGTAGAATCGGTAAGAAATGCACCAACAGTTGCTTTTTGTGGCGTTGATGTGTATCCGGGCACCCAAATTATATTCTCGGAAAACAGTGTGTAATTGGCAGGGACAGACAAAGCGCTATTTTGTGAGAACATCGCCGAGCCTACCAAAGTGTCGGCATCAAAAAAGTTGACCATTACGGAAACTCTATCGCCGGCTGATAAGCTGCCTTTCCAATAACCGCGTAAACTCATAAAGCGCTTATCGACATTAAAACTGGGTAAGTCCATCGCACCAACGGAATAGGATGGGTTTTGAGTAATCATCCAAGCAGGCAAAATCTCAGTACCTGTCTGCATTACAACTGGACGTTGTTTGAGGATGACTGCGTAGCCAGTACGAGCTTGTGATGACTGTAAAGCAAATTCTTGAATACCGGCAATTTTTCCGACTTTCTCCTCGTAGGCATCCAGCGAAGTATACCAAGACGATGGCTTCAATACGCTTAATCCACCCCAAGATTCAAAATCCAAGTTTGCTGTAGGAGCTGTTTTGCCATCGGGGAAGGAAATGTTATAAACGGAAATGCTACCCGATGAATTTGGAGTTCCCGCTGCTGCGCTACTCGCAATGTAAATAAATGCGGAATCGGCCACCAAACCTGGTATCACATGGAAATATGTCAATGGGACAGTAATTGAGTTGTCGCCAGACCCTGAAGCATCCGCAAATAGATAGAACTGCTGCAAAATCATTGGCATCGGATCCACGCCCTTTGTGAATCCCACGATAACCACTGCTGTGTCGTTGCCCAACGCGCTGCTATTGTAGTTAATTTTGATGCTAGTGGGTGTGCCACTGATGGGGTATCCGCCATTCAATACGTTGGGATACGCCGCACCCACTTCCAACGCGTAGCTGATTGTACGGTCGGAAACACTGTTCGAAAGTTTGATTCCACGAGAATTGCCAACGGTCTTTGAGGAATCCAAAGTCGCCGATCCAATCACCATCCATTTATTAGGTACCTTAAACTGGGTTTGGTCCCAATTGTTCAAACGGCCATTTACGATGGTTTCTTGGGCATTTAATCGGAGGGCAAATCCTAATACGAGAAAGAAAATTGAAATGATTTTATTCATGGTATGTGGGCATAATTAAGGGCGGTGAAAGTTTCACCGCCCTTGTTTGTGTAATGTTTATTTAATTGATTAATGCGCAATCATTACGCTTTCAGTCCTGTTGCCAGTCGCGTTTTTGATAGAAATCTGATAAATCCCATTTGCCCAATTTTTAGAATCTACAAAAGTGATTCCTGAATTGTCGCCTTGTGCAATGATCTGACCTGTGCCGTTATATACAACATAGTTGGATTTTTCACTTCCTAAGTTGACGTAGAAGCCGGCGTCGGCTGGGTTGGGGTAGCTGTTACCAAGACTTCCGTCGATGTTCGACTTATTAGAGCGTGTTTTAATAACTTTCACGGTGTAGCAATAAGTGGTAGAACAAGTGCCAGTAGAATCGTAAGCAGTTAAGCAAACGGTATACGCTCCAGAAGCAGAGAACTGGTGAACCGGTGTTTTGTCCTTGCTTGCCGAAGTACTGTCGCCAAAGTTCCAAACATATGATTTGGCACCAGTACTTGTGTTCTTAACATACATTTTCCCATTTGATGCAACGCTATCAACGGTGAAGCTTGCTTTTGCAGCGCATGGCGTTGGCTTGCAAGTGACGTTAAAAGTTGAATTGGTTTGGGTATCGCAACCTGTGCATTTGTTAGAGTATTTTGCAATAATTACAAATTTGCCTGTATCTGAGAAAGTATAAGTTCCGGTGCGGCCAGCGGGTAGAGTATATGTTTTGCCAGCTTTTTTATCGTAAATGCTCAATTGGTATTTGATACAACTATCATTTAACAATGTCATTTCAAACGTGTAAACATTGCACTTGTTGCCGTATCCTACTTTAATGGCGGCTTTGTCCCATTTGCAATTTTTGGTAGTTGAGGGTACAACGATTTCAACTTTTTTACAAACGTAAGTGTAGCATTTTTTGGTTGAATTGTAGATTTTCAAACAAACCTCATAAACACCAGATTTTTTGTAAACGTGAGTTCCGTAGACCCCAGTTGAGTATGTTCCATCACCCCATGACCAATTGTACGTAGTTCCTGTTCCTCCGTTTGATGTTGCATAGAACTTATAAGTACTATCGTTCAGTTTTTTCCAACTGTAAGAGCCAATCAAATTACATGGGCTAGTAACGACAACGGTTTTGCAGATTTTGATTTTGCATTTACCCGTTTTATCTGTTATCGTTACACATACGGTGTAGGTTCCCGCTTTGGCGTATTCATGATAAGGGTCGATGCCTTTACCCGTCTTTCCGTCGCCAAAACTCCACTCATAAGAATATCCGCTGTTGCTGCTCGCTTTAAAGCGGAATTTTCCACCGGTATTGGTGAATCCGAATTCGCCTTTAAGATCGCATGGCTTTCCACAACTTATTTTTACTTCTTTACAGAACGTAGCAGTGCAAACTTTACCAGTAGAATCTTTCCATGTAGCGGTAACACAAACTTTGTAAACACCCTCAGACATGTAAGTATGGGTTGGGTCGGTTCCTTTGCCATCTGTTTTGTCCCCAAAATTCCAAGTATATGTTGCTCCTTTTTGATTTGATGAAGCGACGAAGAATCCTTTCTTGCAATCGTTTTTGAAAGAAAATTCTGTGGTCAACTTGCAATCACACGCAACCACAGTTACAGTAGTGCAAACAGTGGTGTCGAACTTTTTACAAGTGTTATACAACTTGGCGCAAACCGTGTAAGTACCAGCTGCTGAAAAAGTGTAATAAACTTTTTTCCCCATCGCAACCACCGATGTTCCATTGTTAATTGTCCATTTAACATATGCGCAAGAATCCGCTACCAATGAGCCTTCCGCAACAAAAACCGCATTTAAGCAGTTGCTTGTAACACCTACTTTCATGCGAGGAGCGGACTGGGCTTGGGCTGTATTTCCTATTAGAAATACTAGGGCCAAACATAAAAATTGTATCGTTTTTTTCATGAGTTGTTTCTCTAACACGAAGTTAGACCTTCTTTGTATAAGTTTTGTTGTCCGATGGTTTGTGATTTGTTGATTTTTTTCATTCCTGACATGAAATCGATAATTCATCGGTGTTTGAGTATCCGATTAACTTACAAAACCAATAATGAATTAGGCTCAAACTGAGTTCAGTACACAAACGTTGCGCACTTTTCAGGGTTTGTGATCTTCGAGCTCTTCCTCCCGCCATTTATAATGCAATGAATGAAGTGCGTCTGCGACTCAAATTGATTGTATAGCAAATTGTTGCAAACGGCAACCCTGGGGAAGTATTTGATGTTTTTTGCCTCCAAGAAACACCAAATGGCATCGTCTTCAACAGAATAACCCAAAAATGCGAGGTTGATTCGTTTGCTGCCCACCTGTACAGTTAGACCCGATTGAATTAAAGCCGATAATGATAGTTGATTTGCCGGGGTAATAGTACTTAAATCAATCGCTTTGCCTGCGGTTTGCGAAAGATTTAGTTGGACATCGTTCATATTGAGCTTGCAGCTTACTCGGATGTCTTTTTTGGCCGTTTCGATGCTTACTTCTGTCACGCCGACATAATAAGGATGGGCGGTGCTGCCCAAAAATACCAAGACCAAAGCAATGGTGAAATTCAAAATGAAATGCTGGTGGAACTTGGGAAGATGGTTAGATATCGACATAAAAATCGAACTTTGCGTTAACAAATATAACACAGCAATGGGCGAAAATTTCTTATGGTTTCAAACGGGTTTCGAGCATATCACCGATTTGGCGGGATATGACCATATGTTATTCTTGCTGATCCTTTGCAGTATCTACAGTTTTAGGAATTGGAATTGGCTAATTCTCATCACCGCGTTTACCATTGGACATTGTATCACTCTAGCCCTTAGTGTATTGAATATCATCAAGTTTCCGAGTGCAATGATTGAATTTGCGATTCCCTTTACGATTCTTTTATCAGCGATATTTCGATGGTTGCAGGTGGGACGCAACGAAAATCAATCGTATCAAAATGATCAGAAAGTATACGCTGTAACCTTGCTCTTTGGGCTGATTCACGGACTTGGTTTTAGCAATATGCTGCGATCGATGCTAGGTTCTCAAGCCGATATTTTGCAACCCTTACTGTTCTTTAATTTGGGTCTAGAAGTAGGTCAAGTGCTGATTGTATTGGTTTCGCTTGTTACAATTACTTCCTTAAACGAATATGCACACATCCCTCGATTTTATCTGGTTCGAGGCATCGCCATTCCAGTGGGTTTTGTTGCACTTTTGCTCATGTTTGAGCGAGCCCATGCCATGTTTTAACGCGTTTTATGTATTTTTGTAAAATGGCCCTTT
>Ga0102873_1000373_pt1 | contig 16414 bp, 19 predicted proteins | sample Colrivmeta1547B3_FD_78183 | JGI IMG/M metagenome (GOLD analysis project Ga0102873, IMG submission 78183) | Estuarine microbial communities from the Columbia River estuary - metaG 1547B-3 | ecosystem: Environmental > Aquatic > Marine > Intertidal zone > Estuary | place: USA: Columbia River... | reverse complement strand
TGTTGCTTGGCAGATTAACAATAAAAGATGGAAACATATACCACAGGTTTTTTTTCAAATTTATAACGAGGAAGAATTGCAGAAATTTTCTAAAAAGGAAATTATGCAACTATATGTGATGCTTTTTAAATTAGAGAGGAAAATAAAATGAATTTTATTCAAGCTATCGAGGCTTTGCAAGAAGGAAAGCTAGTATATAGAAAAAGTTATGAGTTCAATCATTGGTGGAGTTCAAATGCTGGCAATGAATGGGATAGAGAATTACTTATTTATTTTGAGAATGACACATGCTTTTTAGATAATAATGTATTTACTGTGGGTGATTACTTGGCTACTGATTGGGAAATAAAAGAAGAGATAAAAAAATGAATTTTATAGAAGCAGTTCAACAAATGAAAAAAGGTAATCATGTACGATTACCCGATTGGAAGAAAGGTCGTTTTTTTTGTATTCATTCTGGCAAGATATACACTTCTTGTTGGTGTGGTATAGAATACGCATATGAAGACCCCTACATGCTTGATGAAACGGAGTTTTTAAACACTGAGTGGGCAATAGTAGAGGAGAAGATATGAATTTAAACTTAGTAAAAAATATTTGTTCACCAGTGTTTTGGGGGATGCTAGGCTCTCTTATTACATTCATTCTATTGGCAGAGAAGTTGCATTGGAAAAACGAGCTACTGGATTTAAATAGCAAAATTGATAAGATAGTAATATTTTTAGACTTAAGTGCTGAAGATGAGGTAGAGAAATGAATGGAGGCGTAGGCGCTACTAGCAAATATAGTCGTGGCAATACGTCAGCCACACTAACAAAGAAATGGAAAGAATCGCAAGAAGATATAAAGACGGCTAAATCAGGTATAGCTTGTGATAGACTGATAGCTTTGCATAGGTTTAAGGAAGATTATGCTAAAAGAAAAAAACTTAGATTGCTGGAAGAAGTAAGAAACATAGAATTATTGTGGTAGGTAAAAAATGATTTGGGTATGGATTGTGCTGATTATATTTGCGATAGTTATAGCAACTTACGAGTAATTAAGTTTAATTAAGTACTTAACTTATCGCTTGTAAAATACGTTGTAAAATAGCAACAATTTCCATAATGAAGGTTATGTAACGGTTTTTGGGGCGGATTTTTCCTTAATAGGTTAGGGGGTTTTTTGAAAAATATGGAAGGTGTTCTGTCTCGGATGCAAAAGCAGCTATTTCATTCTATCTTCGACAGAACTATCTAAAATTACATCGAAGGAGAAAAAACGTCAAGTTGTTCTTTAATATAATTTGGCTAGTGCTAGTAAGAGCCAATGGTTTTGCTAGCATAAGCCATCAAATATATCGCTTAAATCTCTTAGGAAAATTCTCTCTTTTAGTGCATCTTCACCCCCTTTTAGTTTATACTAGTATAAGAAGCGTATACTAGTATACGTCACCTCGATCACCTTATATTCACAAAGGATCTTTCTATACTCTAATAATTAATCATATATATAGCGTGTAATAAGTATATAATTGTTGTTTAGTACAATATGTGGTATTATTTCCGTAATTAATTCGATAAAAAATAAAGCATGAACGCTCAGCCGAAGAACAAAGGTGGACGACCTCCAGTAGTTTTAAATAAGGAGCAAATAAAAGAAGTCGAAGAATTAGCTGCTTATCTCACAATAGAGCAAATAGCTGACTATTTTGATATTGATGCAGATACTTTTTTAGCAATTCGTAAGCGTCAATCAGAGGTTTTTCGGTCTTATAAAAAAGGGAGGGCTAGAAAAATATATAGATATGCCAAAACTCTTGAGGAGAAAGCCCTTGGGATGTATGAGGAGGACTCATTAAAGTGCGACACGACTTCTATTATTTTTTTTCTCAAAACCCAAGCTGGATGGTCTGAAAAACAACTGGTTGAGACAAAAGATATAACACCTAAACAACCGCCAAGTATCATCAATCATTTTTCGGATGAGCCATTAGCAATGGAGATAAAAAATGACAAATGAACTCCATAGGAATTTGACTAAATGGCAGCAAGGTTTATTTAAGCCATTCCGATATAAAATTATACATGGTGGCCGTGGGAGTGGTAAATCATGGGCTGTTGCAGATGCGTTAATTAGTATGTCTTTATATAAGAAACATTTAGTACTTTGTGGTAGAGAGTTCCAGAATTCTATCAAAGATAGTGTTCATTCTTTATTACAACAGCGAATTGAGGCTATGGGTCTTGGGGATTATTTTGAGATTACTAGAGATGAGATTAACTGCAATTATTCTGGTAGTAGGTTCATATTCAAAGGTCTTAGGCACAATGTAGACAGTATTAAGTCTATGGCAGGCATTACTCACCTTTGGATAGAGGAAGCCGACACTCTAAGTGCAGAAAGCTGGCGAGTAATAGAACCAACAATACGTGAGCCGATGAGTGAAATATGGTGTACTTTCAACCCTAAAAACAAAACTGATATACTCTATAAAACATTTATAGAAAATGAACTGCCCAAAGATTCTTATGTGGTCAAAGTTAATTATGAAGATAATCCACACTTTCCAGAAGTATTAAAAGATCAAATGGAGCGTTTAAAGCTAAAAGACCATGGAATGTATAGACACGTTTGGCTAGGTGAGTGCTTAGAACACTCAGACGCACAAATATTCAAAGGTTACTGGCTTGAATCTGAATTTGAAGAGCCGCAAGGAATGCATAAGTACTTTGGTTTAGATTTTGGCTTCTCTCAAGATCCGACTGCTGGAATCAGGTGTTTTGTCGATAAAAATATACTCTACATTACTCATGAGGCAGTAAAGAAAGGGCTTGAGATAGATGAAACTGCTAAGTTCATAGAGAAGAGATTGCCAGATCTAAAGAGACATACTATTTATGCAGATAATGCAAGGCCAGAGACTATCTCAATGATCAAGAGACAAGGCTACAGTATAAAAGCTGTTGAGAAAGGTAAGGGAACAATAGAAGACGGTATTGAGTATATTAAGTCTTTTGATAAAATAATAATTAATCCACGCTGTCCCGAGACTGTCAGAGAATTTACCCTATATTCATATAAAGTTGACGAAAGAAGTGGTGATATTACTAATACTATTGTTGATGCAAACAACCATTGTATAGATGCCTTACGTTATGCCCTTGAACGCTCTATGAAGAATAAATCTATCGACTACAGTAAATTGATGTCTCCAGATAAATTTGCATCTGGACTATATAAATAAATTAAATAGAAAAAAATGATAAATAAAATAAAGAAATTCTTCGGTTCTTCAAAAAGATCAGATAACTGGATTAATAACATGACTAACCTAGGCATGAATTCTAGCCGTGTTAATAACACAAGAGTCGGTGCTTTGCCATTACTGGATTATATGACATTAGATGAGATGTATAAAAGTAATGGATTAGCTCAAAAGATAATAAACATAATAGTCGATGATGCGATGAGAGGCTTTATAGAAGCTGATTATGATTTATTACAAGAAATGAGCAGAATTAAATTAAAACAAAGAATAACAGATGGTTGTTATTCTGGTAGATTATATGGTGGTGCGCTTTTAGTAGCGTTTATAGATGATGGTTTAGAATTAGAGAAACCAGTTAATTTGAATAGAGTTGATAAAATTATTTCAATTAAAGTATTTGATAAATCTCAAGTTACTTGGACTGTAGGAGATTTAAATACTAATTATGGTAGTGAGCATTTTGGTGAGCCAGAGTTTTATACCATAAATTCTTATTCTAATGTAGTGGATGTAGGAGTCATTAAAGTACATAGATCAAGATGTTTCTTAATGAATGGAGCAACAACTACCAATAGGATGAGATTATATAACGGAGGCTGGGACTTATCTATTATGCAATCTTGCTTTGGAGCTTTAAGGAATTATGGAATAGTTACTGAGTCGTCAGCAGAAATAATACAAGATTTTGTTCAAGTAATATTTAAGATGGACGGATTAGCCCAAAAACTGATAGAAGAAGGGGGGGAAGCTGCAATCAAAAACAGATTGGCTTTAATAGACGTCTCCCGTTCTATTACTAATTCTCTGCTTATTGATGCAGAAGCAGAGGATTATGAGAAGCGGGCTAGTTCTGTTGCAGGATTAGCTGATCTATGGGATAGGTTCTCGGAAGTAATATGCTCTGTTACTGGATATCCAGCTACTAAATTATTTGGTAGATCGCCTGCTGGCATGAATTCAACGGGAGATAGTGATATGAAAAATTACTATGATATGGTTGGAGCTTACAGGTCAGATCAAGTACAGCCAGCTATTGATTGGGTTGTAGAATTGCTAGAACACCAAAAAACATGGAAGAATAAGCCCAAAACATTCGATTGGGAATTCCCCTCTCTTGTTGCCACTTCTGATTTAGAAACTGCTAAGATTAGGAAGGAATATGCCGAGATAGACTGTATGTATATTGACAGAGGGGCTATCGATGCTTCAGAGGCTTGGCAACAAAGATTTGGACAAGAGAAGTTTAATTACAATATAAAATTAAGCGAGCCAGAGACAGATACCTTACTTGAAGATGAAGAAAGTCTTATTGCCGAACTTAAGGCAGAAGAAGCTAAATCTACCAATGAGAACAAGGAATCAGCAAAGACAAAAAAGATAATGGATAGTCTTTATCAAAAAATTAGTCAAGTAGGTTGATAGATGCAAGAAGATTACTCTTTACTGGTTGCCTCTGTTTATGAATTAGTAGAAAAGATACGGGCACAGCAATTTATAACTGCTGTCACTCAAACAGATAGTGAAATCTCATTTACTTATAGAAATGGCTTCAAGCAACGTTTTTCTCTTTTAAGACAAAATAACGATAAGATTGATTTAGATAGTTTAAAAAGCGATATCTACAGGGGAATATCGGAGAAATTAAATAATGACTTTGCTTTAGGTTTAGAGAATATACAGAAATCAATGCTACTTGAATCTGAAACATACAGACATAAGTATGTCTCAGTTTTTAATGATTTTAAGGATGAGTTGGTACTGAAAACGGAAGGTAGTTATAACGATCTATTTAACAAACTAGATAGTAAGCTTTCTGATTTAGTTTCTGCCTTACCTATTCCAAAAGATGGGATAGATGCAGATGCTAACCTGATTATTACTACGATTACAAAGGCTCTTGAAGGTAAGATAGAAGAGTACAAGAAGATACTTGATAAAAATATCTTATCAGAAGTGCAAAAGAATATTAGCAATATTCCCATACCTCAAAATGGAGTAGATGGGAAAGATGCTGATGAAGAAAAAATAATCAGCAAGTTGCTAGAGGAGTTAAGGCAAATATTGGAATTAGATTTTTCAGGCTTTAAAAATAGTCTTAAGTCTGAACTTGCTCTACTAATATCTAAACAAAAAGAAGAGCTTATCTTACTTCTGGCCACAAACATTTCTGAGCTCGTAGCACTCATACCAAAACCACAAGACGGTCGGGATGGAACAGACGGCAAAGATGCTGATAGCCAAGTGATTGAAGCTAATCTATTGAAGAAATTAAATGCCTTTATATCCTCTGAAAACGAAAAAAATAAGAATGAATTAATAGAAATTATCAATAAAAGCATAAATAAGAGCGTAAAAAGCCTTACATTGGCCTTAAAGCAAATTCAAGCAGTAAAAGCAGAGAGAGGGCGAGAAGGTGAAAAGGGAGAAAAAGGTGATAATGGAAAGGATGGCAATGGAATAATAGATGCGAAGATAAACGATGACGATCACCTTATTATTGAAACTGATGAGAAAACAATCGATGCAGGTAAACTCAGGGTAAAACAATATTTTGGGGGCGGAGGGCAAGGACAGGGCAACACGTTTCTTTATAGTAATGAGTTGCCAATGCCAGTCGATGTTGGTCTTCTTCCTAAGGGTACAAAGTTTAAAGACACTGATTTAAAAGTACTATTTACAAAATTATTATATGGTTATAATTTTCCTAAATTCGTTGATTTCTTTATCGCTGGATTATTAGACAATGTAGAAATAGGCTATTCAATAATAGCAGGAGACTATCAGGCTAATTTTACCATTACTGACCCAGAGTTATTACGACCTGATTCAATTACTATCTTAAAAGAAGGGCAAGTTTTATTAGAGAATCTGCCTAATGTCTCGCCAGTTAATATTACTTTAGCAGGAGAAACAAAAAACACGATAGACGTTATTACTTTTGAAATATTTGCATATGACACAACAGGGGTCAGTTTTAACAAATATTTTACTGTAAATTGTAAATATAGAATTTATTACGGAGAATATACTGAGGATATTACTGATACTGGTTTTCCTAATCCATTAATTGTACTCCGAGCAAGCGAATTAGTTATAGATATTTACGGCGAGTATTTTTTTCAGAACATCCCTTTAGGCTCTAATTATAAATGGTTTTGTTACCCTTCTATACTGGGCGAAAACTATATTTTCTATGATACTGTAAGCGATATTGCTTTAATTTTAAATGATGTATTGAAGATCAATATAGTTAATGAATATGGGCTAGTTATTGAATATAACTGTTACCGCACTCTAAATGAAATACACGAAGATATTATAATGAAGGTAAAAAGTGGATAGTAATACATTAAGAATCTTTAGTTTTCCAGGGGGAGGAACAAAGGGGTATGGTTCAAATAGATTCATGCAAAAGTTTCTGCATCAATGGGGAATACCACAAGCTGATTTCTGGAAATATGCAGATGTTATGTGCGGAGCTTCTATCGGAGGAATATTAGCATGTGGTTATTCTTTTGGCAAAACTCCCGATGAGATGGAGACTTTCTTTTTACAGAAAGCAAAAAGGGTATTTACCATTAGAACCGCTGCTGAACTGGCAGCAGGAAGTCATAATGCAGGGACTGATTCTAATAGACCTAATGAATTACAAAAAATAGCATTAATTGCTACGAATGATGCATTTTATTCCTCTCCTTATCCAGATTCGAACTTTGGTAGTAATATTTTGCACCAGACTCTAGTAGATAATTTTGGAACAAGTACATTAGCTAATCTTAAAACTCCTATTATTATCCCTTCTTTTGAAAAAGATATGAGTAGGTACGTTGTCTTCTCTAATTTTGAAGACCCAGCCTATTTTATAGGAAAGACGGAAAGTATAGTGAATGTTTGTAGGGCAACAAGTGCTGCGCCTATTTATTTGCCAGCTTATACATTTAACGGTCACGATTATATGGATGGCGGAGTATATGCCAACGACCCAATACTTGCCGCAATTAATTTAGGTTTAACGGTAAAACCTAATGCTACTAAGATTGTTATAGTGGATGCAGGTACAGGGCAGGGTAAATATGGATTTGACGGATCGGGTTCTGGGGTTGGGAGCGATCATGCAGTTGAAGTACTATTTAGTATAATGAATATTGCTATGTCTGGAGCTGAGGAATGGAGTAGGTATTCTATTGATTATTTTAGCAATAGATTACCCAAAGATGTATATTATTATAAGTTTCAACCTAGATTTCCTCCTGACTTTCCAAATGAGTTAGATAACAGCGACCCTGCTTGGTTTGTCTCATTGGCAAATTTAGTAGATACTCATTATACAAATGAAAGCGATAAAATATCCACTATATTAGGTCATTTAACGATATGAAGGGCGTAAAAGTAAGTAATTTTATAGTTCCAATGAGTGTTACAGACACTTACCCTACCAATTTGGATATATTCGGCAGGGGAGGAATACATAGCGTTGATACAATTCCAAATAGGGACGCAATAACTACGGAGCGACGTAGTGAGGGGATGCTTTCTTTTACCAAAAACAATGAGTCTATGTATGCCCTTTTAGGAGGGATTACTAACGATAAGTGGCGCAAGCTCTTTGATTTCTCAGATAATAAAATCAACTTTAATATTGCTTGTGATCCTAATTATGTATTGTTAGGGAATAAAGACGGACTTGCAAAACCTTCCCCTAGATTAAGGGATATGCAATTCGATATTATTGATTTACGCCGTAGGATTGACAAAATAGGGATATTGGAGAATCTTGATTATGAGCATATATGGATTGGAGATTATACTAATAGACCTATTCAGAAAATCAATATTGCCGTAAAAAACTTACCAATATTAGGAGCGGCTTTATTTCCTATACCTTTGTTATCTGTAAGTATTCCTATTCCAAACCCTAACTTTGATCCAACAAGTGGCTGGGATTATGTAATGTCTTCTCCATGGTTAAATCAAATATACGCAGGAAGTCCTAATTTATTAAATACGAGTACTGAAACAAAAATATCTAGCTCTCTTGCTTTTGCTCAAATTAAAGCGGCGCAAGCAATAAAAAGGCTTGATAACGCAGGATTTATTGTAAAAAACAAAACGATAAGTTATAGCTGGGAAAATCCTGCTTATAGTTTTGTTACCGACCCATTACTTATTGCCGCTATGGAGTTATATGGGCTTGGAACAACTTATACTTTTAATAAAGCCCAAGCTTTGGATGAATTAGGGGCTGGGCTATTAAAGAACAGTGCAGAAGGTGTCTTATCATTAGGAGTAAGCGGAGAGGATTATGTAAACACGGCAGATATACCTATCGGGAATTTAGTTATATTAGATCCTCTTTACCCTTTAGCTGGACACAAGCTAATTGCACCTACAGCTTTTAATATAAGAAAAAATAACCCAGGTGAATTTGGTTATCCTATAGGTGGTGTAATACCCATACTAATTGGGGTTGCAGGTGAATTTGAGAATCTTGCAATTGGTGGATTAACACCTGGGGATTTAATAAAAGCTAATGAATCTGGTGAGATAAAACCCGCTATTCCAAATGTTGATTATACTACTCCGTCTGTAATATCAACTATTCTCGGTATAATAAGCGCTTTCCAAGCTGCATATAATATATTTGTAGCTGCGACTACAGCAAAGGATGCGGTACAAGATGTAGAAATAACCGCTATACAAGCGAAAGATGTTACACAAGATGTTTCTATTGGAGCTGCTCAAGCTACTGCGGATGGAGCAATGGCACAAGCACTTGCCGCGCCAGCAGAAGGTGCAGCAATTGCCGCGGCATATTTTACGGAGCAAATGTTACCATATAGCTTAATACCTATTGTTCCAGCAGGTATCAGTATAAGCGGCGCAATAGGAGTGGCTGCTGCTGCCGCATCTTCTGCTCAAAATACAGCAAATGATGCTTTAGCGGCAATACAAAATGCAGAAGTAACCTTAACGGGTGACGTTATTGGAACGGGAAAATTAAACGAAGATATTAATATCAAGTTTATAGAAAACCCTACTTTCACAGGCGCTGAATTTATTAGAATTCCTACTGGCAATACTACACAAAGACCGATTATCCCAACATTAGGAATGTTGCGACTTAATACGGATGTTTTACCTTATCCGCCCGTAAGTCCAGTTATAGTAGAAGGAACCGTTGATGAAATTAACGTTGTTAATACAAATAATAATTTTAGAGTTTCTTTAGCAGATAATCCTATTTTAAAAGGAACAAGTTTTGTTCAAATTCCTACTGGAAATACTGCTCAAAGACCTAGTAATCCAAGCGTTGGTATGATAAGATGTAACACAGATATTTAACTAAAAAGAAAAGAATTAAAATGGCACAATTAGAGTTTTATGACGGTACGTCATTTGTAACAGTTGGTAATCCAGGGACAGTAACTAGTGTTACCGCTGGAACTGGTTTAACTGGTGGGACTATAACAAGCAGCGGTACGATTGCTCTGGCAAATACTACCGTAACCACTGGCAGCTATACTAATGCAGCGATAACGGTAGATGCGCAAGGCAGATTGACGGCCGCAAGTAGCGGGACATCGCCCGTTACTTCTATAACTGGTACGGCTAATCAAGTAACAGTTGGCGGCACTTCTTCCGTTCCAGTATTATCATTGCCTACTAATGTTACTATTACTGGTTTATTTAGTTCAGCAACATTGGCAACTACAGGTAATGCTACTATTGGTGGAACAGGGGCTATAACAATTCCAGTAGGAACAACGGCTCAAAGACCAGCTGTTCCAGTTACAGGGATGATGAGGATAAATACGAGTTTATAACAAATGCCTTTAGCTGAATATTATAATGGAACTAGTTGGGTTCCTGTCATTGGCACAGTTACTTCTGTAGGTATTACTGGAAGCACGGGATTGGGTGTAACAGGATCGCCTATTACATCTGCTGGAACAATAAATTTGACATTAGGATCAGAACTGCAAGCTTTATCTGCTTTCGCATCCTCTGGATTGATGATAAGAACTGGTAGCAATAGTTATGTTGGTAGAACGTTGACAGTAGGCTCTAATTTAACAATTTCCAATGCTAACGGAATATTTGGCGATCCTCTAATAAATTTAACTTCTACATTAAATATAACAAGTTTAATTGCTAGTGGAAATATAACTAGTATGGGGGGTAATGTTAGTGCAACCAGTGGAACATTAATAGGTAACAATTTATCTGCATATAATTCATTGGCGATACAAGTTTTAAATCCTTTAAATATGCAGAGTAATGATATAACTGGTTTACCATCTACACCAGCTACTTCGTCATCTGCTATTAACAAAACTTATTTTGATCAGCGTACCGATAAATATCAGATATTAACTTATTCCACTAATATTATTTGGAATGCTTTTAATGGTAATGTAGCAGTTTTAACTTTGACAGGTAATGCTGCTATAACTAACATTAGTTGGAATAAAGAATCTACTTTTACATTGTTTGTAAAACAAGATTCAACTGGGGGCAGAACTTTAAACATTTATAGCATTTATAGACCTAGTAGTACTTCTTCGTTGATGCCGCTTTCCAGTGGAGCAAATGCAGTTGATTGTCTTATTTTTAAATGGTCGGGTGAATTAGGAAACCTTTATTTAGTTCAAGTTATTAATAATTTTCAGTTTATCCCTATACCGACATATAAAAATACTTTTGATTATAACGGTAGTGTTCAATCTATAACAATACCGACTAGCTCTACAAACATATGTAGATTAAAAATACTAGGAGCTGGGGGCGGTCAAGGTTTGTATAACGGCGGAGGTAGTAGTGGGGCAGGCGGCTACGTTATATATGAGTTCAATACTACTAACTATATAGGACAAGCTTTGTATCTAAGGGTAGGTCAAGGCGGTGAAGGTGGGATTAATGCAACCAGAGCAGGAACAGGTGGTTATCCTAATGGGGGCTTTGGAATTTCAGGCGATACTTACCCAGGAGGTGGAGGCGGTAGAAGTGAAGTGCGCATAGGTTCATCTAGCGGAACTATATTAGCTATAGCAGGTGGTGGCGGAGGCGGTTCTGGTTATTCTACAAATGATCTTGGTGCTGGTGGTGGAATAAGTGGACAAGACGGAAACTTGTCAGGAAGCGGTGGCACACAATCTAGCGGTGGAGTATCGCAAACATTACCGCCTGCTCAATTTCAACAAGCTGGCTTTTTACAAGCTGCTGGGGCTACAACAACTCTTACAGCTCAAAGTTATGATTGTGGTGGAGGAGGAGATGGTTATTATGGAGGAGGATGTGCGGGCGGCGATGGTAGAACTTCTGGTGGCGGTTCAGGTTACATCAATAATTCTTTCCCAGGAAAAAGCAGCACAATAATTGTTGCAGATAGCACTGGCACTGCAATTTCCCCAGCAGCTGCATCAGACAGTGATTTTTCAAGCGGTTATGGGGTTGGTCGTGTGGGTGGATCATTAAGTGGTAGTGGTTTAAGAGGCGGTAACGGAAGAGTGGTAGTAGAGTTTATTTAGTAATAATATTATAAAAATAGGTAAAGATATGAGTAAAAATAACAATATTGTACAAGTTAATCAATTAGTAGATCCTGTAATAAAACCCATGAACCCAGAAGCCGTAAACTATCTTTCTTGGTTTATGTCTGATGCTCAAAATTTAAGAAATTGGACTTGGCAAATATTTGGTAGTGATATTGATATAAATAGTTCTAAATTTACGGAGTTAAAAGAGGCTTCTGAAAAAACCTTAGTAGAATTAGAAGACGATATTGCTAAAATTAGAGAGTTCTTAGCAAGTTATGTGCCGCCCGTTACTGTTTAATTTGTAACAATATCCTAATTTTCTGCCGCAAACCCTCCAAATTTCCGACTAAGCGTTTGTACCGAGTAATTTATTGCACGACTTATAAATTATTCGGCTTAAATCAAGCTTAATAGAGATTAAAATAACCTTAAAGATACTAAATAACCATTGATCTATAATAATATTTTGTTATACTATATACAGTATGTGCAATATTTTATTGCACTATATATAGTATAAATTAAGAAGATAATGGGTTGTTGTATGAACGTAGCAGAGATTATTCAAATTTTACCAAAATATGTACAAGCTTTATATAGCGACAGTACCTTGTACTTTTCTGGTGAAGAAACAATAGCTACTCCAGAGCGTAAAGCCTTGGTAATAAGAGATATTAAACTAATCCAAGAACAATTAAGTTCTCTAGAACAAGTATTGGGTCAAAACAGATTAGATGATTCAGTAACTTTAGAAAAAATGTTGCAAGAAAGAAGTGCATAAATTGGGTTTATTAGTCAATCTTCCAGTGGAAGCAAGGCTTAAGTATGAGGAGTATTTACTAGCTCTAGTTAAAAAAGTTAGTTTTCTTATAAAAAAGTCGTTAGTTATTGATGGTGTTTTTGAGGAAGATTATAAGAAACTCATAAGAATTGATAATGATTTTAATTATGATTTTGAAAATATAATTAAACTTATCGAAGCTAAAATTGTTTCTGAATTAAATCTTTTCTTAAAAAGAATCTCTCGAGTTGCAGTCCTCACAGAGAAATTTAATTATAAGGCTGTTGAGAAATCATTAAACGGGGTCAAGAAATCAATCCCCACTCTAAAAAACACCCATGTTCAAAATGAGATGAGGATGTGGGTATCCGAGAATGTTAGATTAATAAAAACAATCCCAGAAAAAATGCTCACAAAGGTTGAAGAGATTGTATATACGGCTGTTAGAACTGGCGTGACCCATATCGAACTGAGTAAGAGATTAGTTGAGTCTTTTGGCAAAGCTAAAAAAAGAGCAATTATTATTGCAAGAGACCAGATCAATAAATTACACGGCAATCTAACAAGAGTAAGAAATTTAGAATTAGGCATTACTGAGTACAAATGGTCAACCAGTAAGGATGAGAGAGTAAGGCACTCACATGAAGTTTTAGATAATAAAATTTGTTCATGGCTTGATTTCAATATCTATAAAAACAACATTAATGATAAGAAGCAGTTACAACGTTTGTCGATTAACGCAACATTGAGTAATCCATCGCAAGACATTTTATGTCGATGTACTTCTATCCCAATAATTAATATTTAAAACGTATGTCTAATAAGTTAAGTGCAACAAGTATAATAAAAAGATTTGATACTTTCCAAGTGCCGAAAGTAGAGAAGACTAAAGAAGGATATTTACGTGGCAAGGTGATAGCTAGTAGGGCAGGAGTCTTTGAATACCTAAATTTTGACGGCACTGTAAGAAGAGAACTGCGTCATCCTGATGAGGTGTTTAAAACTGATAGTTTGGATACTATGAAGATGATACCTGTAACTGACGACCACCCTGCTGAGTTTGTTGATTCAAAAAATGCAGCTCAATTGCAAGTCGGTTATACAGGCGAGAACTGTGATACAGACGGAGATAATATCATCACAACTATCACAGTTACGCATCAAGATGTAATTGATAAAATCCTTAGCGGTAAGAAAGTTGAGTTATCGCTCGGTTACGAAGTTACTTTAGTCAAAAAAAGTGGAAACTATGACAATGAGGACTATGACTATATACAAACTAACATAGTTTATAATCATTTAGCCGTTGTAGATAAAGGTAGAGCTGGCAGAAATGCTAGGTTTAGATTTGATAATGCAGCAGAATTAAAAACAATTAATAATAAAGAGAAGGTTAATATGTCAGAAGACAATCAAAATTTAGATATAAAAAATTTAGATCAAGAAATAGAAAATAAAAAACTACGCATTGATGCGTTAATTGCTGATAAAGCACTTTTAACAAGTCAATTAGAAGCAAAGACTAGTAAATTAGATCATGTAGAAAAAGCATGGGATAAAACAAAAAAAGAACTAGAAGAAGAAAAGAAAATTAGAGTCGATAGCGTTATATCTAAGCAGGTTATGGACAGAGTATCTCTTTTTGCTCAAAGCATGCCGTTTCTGAAGGATGACTTATTTGGTTATCTAAGCCATAGCGATAGAGAGATCATGATTGCTGTTTTAAATTCAAATAGAACTGACGGTTTAGATTTCGCTGAGCAAACTGATGATTATGTAAAAGGAATGTTTGCTGCATTTGTCGGTACAAACTTAAAAACATCTAACATAGATACTAAGTCAGTTTTTAGCTTATTGAGTAAAGAGTGCGATGTATCAACTACTTTAACCACACACGATAAAATCGTGAAACAAATGAAAGCAGGTAAATAATATGCAAAAAGATTTTAGTAATAGTTTAAATTCTAATCCTTTCCTACTTGGTAACGTATGGGACGGTTCATTAGCTCAGGTTGATAGCTATATTGCAGAGACTGCAATACCTTTCGGCGCACCTGTTATTCTTGGTACAGACGGAGTAAGACAAGTAAAACTAGCTACTGTTGGAGCAACAGTTACCAGCTTTATCGGTATTGCACTTAGACAAAATCAATTACCAAGCGGTGGTGTTTTAGCACCAGATAATACAGGAGAACAACCTGTGATTATGTCAACAGCCATCAACTCTTATCCAATCGGTTCGCCAATTGCGATAGCTAAGACTGGTCGTATAATTATATTAGTAAATACAGTCACACAAAACGTCGTCGGTACAACTAGAGCAGTTTATACAATGGCTACAGGGTTGATAACCACACAAACGGCGGCGGCTACAGGTGGTACACAACTTGATTTAGGTTTTGTTCTAACAGTACCAGTAGCTGGTCAGCTTTGTGCTATCCAAATAAATAAATTATTACAATAAACAGGTATTATATATGAAAAGTTTTTATTCAAATACAGCTCTAGAGAATTATTCTGGTAAAAGGGTTGATGCTAATGAGATTATGTTTTTTACTAATGAGCTTACATCTTACGAGGCGCAAGAGTTCATGAATTTAAAAAATGAACTTACGCTTTTTAAAGTTCTAAAACCTCACATGGTTGAGAAATATAAAACAATATATAATTACAAAATGTTTGACGCTACTGGCAAATCTAAAATTATTGCGGCAAATAATGGACTAGTAGATGACATACCATTCGTAGGTGTAGGTGGTAAAGAATTTCAATCTCCTATTGTAAATATTGCATGTAAAATTTACTTTAGCGACGCCGATATTCAGGCCTCGGCAGCGGTAAGACGTAATGTTATTGGGATGTTAGCAGATCAAGCTATGCGTTCTAATTTTGAACTGATGAATAGTCTTGGGTTTTACGGCGATAAACTCTCTGGAATTCCAGGCATCTATGGGAATGCTTTTATAACTAAGGCTGCGATGGCTAATGACTGGAAAATCTCTGGCACGATTACCGCAGCACAGATGTATCAGAATTTAGTGACTATTTATAATGCTATTAAAACTGTTACAAATAATGTTATCTCTCCCGATACTTGTTTGATTGCTCCTGCATTATATAACATTATGGATACTACGATTTTCAATACATTTAACGGGACGACTGTTAGACAACAATTTGAAGGCGCACAAAACGTTAAAGTAATATCTACTCCAGAATTAGCTGGCACAGCATTAACCGCTGGAACAGGTACGGCAAACTTAAAAGATTCTTTGTTTATGTTTAAGAATATTGAGAGTTTTATTTCTCCAATCGTTTCTAATTGGTTTGAAATGAAACCTCCTCAAGCAATAGACTTAAGATATGAGACAATTTGTCCTTCTGGGTTTGGTGGAGTTGTTATAAGGCAGCCAATGGGTTGTTACATAGCGAATAACGCTACATAAGAAACGGTTATATGTTATGGAATTATTGGCAAGGTTAAAGCGTATAGCACCAGAATTTGCACTGGAAGATGAGCAGTTCTTGTTAGATCATTTGACGATTAGCCAAGAGTCCATCAGTTCTTCGATAAGACAGCCGCTATTAGACAATTTAATTGTTTATTTAGCGGCTCATAACATTGATTTAGCCTTAAAACGTAAAGGGTCAGGCGGTCAGGTTAAGTCGATAAGAGAAGGTGCGCTTAGTATTGATTATGCAGTTAATTCAAATATTACTTCTGAATTTGACATGTCTAGTTATGGTGGTAAATATATGGCATTAGTAAAAAGTGCAATTATTGCCCCTTTAACTCGGAGTTGTTAATGAAGGATATAGATAAAGGGTTTAAAGAAGCGATAAAGA